>ERZ1024349.1-NODE-1-length-80381-cov-28.561275_pt1 | contig 80381 bp, 124 predicted proteins | sample MGYA00520789_ERZ1024349 | MGnify/ENA primary metagenome ERZ1024349 (study PRJEB33242, sample SAMEA3444257) | Homo sapiens | biome: Host associated; feature: Gastrointestinal tract; material: Stool | place: Uganda | collected 2011-01-01 ...
GACCACCGAGATCTACACTCTTTCCCTACACGACGCTCTTCCGATCTTTTGCGGAGTTGATGATATTGGAAATACCAAGAATGAAATCGAAGAAATATGGAGACGGCTTTGTAATTTGAATATTGAAATCTATGTACTCACAGCTCCGACGTTGTTTTACAGTGAAAGCATGACACTAGAACAATCGTTTATAAGAGATGTGACACGTAGCGTACTTGCTTCTCAGGTCGAAATTGCTAATCAGAAATTAAAAGCAATAAACGATTTGTGATAACTGATAACATTCGCAGAAAGGAAGACACAAGATGGAAAAAATAGTAAGCAATGACGGATACCTTCGGTCAAGGTTGATGGATATAGCACAACAGATTTTGAATATTTGTAACGAAACCGGAAATTCAAATATTCAACTCATGACATCATCTTGGGAGAATGGGAAAGGTATTACGCTTCTGGCTAAAGTCGATGACAAAACGATTCTTTCCGTAAAGATGGATACTGCCTATGAAAAAGCATAACCCACAATCCGAATCCCTCCGCATCCGATTTTCCGAAAAACAGAAAAAAAGGCTCCTGGAAGAGAAGAATCGGACGGACAGGAGCGTATCGGATATTGTAAGACAGGCAGTTGATGAATATTTCGGGAGGAAAAGGCGTGCTTAAATTTTTCTCAAAAAAACAAAAAGGCGTTTCAGAAACAGAAGCACTATACAAAAACGAAATTGAAATTCATACAAAGGCAATATTGCAAGATGGCAGATTGTACAACACGGAAACGGCTACGTTTGTTTGCGATTGCCAATATGGATTACAGTCTCTTTTTATCACAAAAAATAAAAGATGGTTTACAGCATTATGTAGCTTACAATCATGCGGAAACAGAGTTGACGAAAATGGTAATTTGATATCTGAATATAAAAAAGTATATTACAATTTAAGTTGTGCGAGTGAAGAATATGCAAAAGAAATTTTAAGCGCTGCCAGCATTGATTTATACAAGAAATATTTCGGGGAGGTGGAAGAAGGATGAGTGTCGTAAAAATCACAAACCCCAATCCCTATGATTGGCTTGGCACAAAATGTTTCATTGATGGAAATGAAGTTCCGAGAGTGCGATCAGTAAATTTCCATACCGCAGTAGACGAAATTCCGGTATTTGAGTTTGAAATGATGGCTGTTCCAGACATTGAAATGGAGTGCTTGGCGCAAATTAGTGTCACTTCTAAATCAATTACTGATGCAATTTCAGTTTTAAGGCACGAATTACTACAACATGGAGAAATTTACAATGGCTTCAAATCAAGCCTAAAATCGGCTTTAGAATCCTACAATTACTGTGGAATGCCATTTGAGCCAGAGGAAGAGATTGCAGAAAAAATTCTGGACTTCTTAATCGGGGAGGAAAAAAGACAATGAATGCACTTAATACTATCGGCGTTGCTTCAAATCTTGTATTTTTTGTAATTGTTATTGCTGGAATTTTAGCAACGCTCGAAGATACGAAAATTAATTCACTACAAATGCTTTTCTACATACTATTGGAAATGGTATTTGGACTGAATATTTTCTTAATTTGCACGAGGTGACAAATGTATTTACCGATTCCAATTGGAATTATCCCGATCGATTTAATCGAGAGGGTTAAATTCATAAAAGCACCGCTTCGACTTAATCCATGTAGGCTCGGGAAAACCTATGAAAGTGATAAGTCGAGGCATCCAGAGTAGCGGAAGCTCTTATTGATGAATACGCCAGGATTTATTGAATATTTGGAAACAAAATTTCCCTTCTGGAAAAGAGTAATCGGTAAGAGCGGAAAAATCACATACTTGTTTAGCTAAAAATATCACGACTGCCCCGGTCTTAATGGTGCGCCGGGGTTGATGGGCTATCGCCAAGTGGTAAGGCCGTGGAATTTGACTCCACAATTCGTTGGTTCGAATCCAACTAGCCCAGTTTGCAATATGATAAATATTGCGATATTTTCTTTTTCATACAACTTTCACTCCGGTCTTCTAGCCCAACGGGGCTGATTAAAGGGGATTCAAACGCCCCGGAAGACTTATACCTTTGTTGTGATTGGTGGTTTGTGAATCACAACAGTTCCAGAATTGCTTTGCTTGACGGTTTGGCATTTCTGGCAACTTAGGAAGCTTAGTTCAGCGGTAAGAGCAACGGCCTCATAAGTCGTAAGTCCTGGGTTCAAATCCCAGAGCTTCCATTTCTTCTAAATGCCATTCATCCGTAATATGGGTGGAAAAAACTTCCAGTTGAGCGTGTGGATTAGGTAAATTTAGGTGCGATACGGAGTAGCCTTAATGGATCTGATTTCCCGGCTGGTATATCTCGGAGTTAAAAATATTAACGCAGCGCACGTTAATAAAAGGAGTTTTCAAGAGATACCGTCCAAAGACGCATAAAAATATCCAGTGAAGCTACAGCACTAAAACTTGTAGATAGTGGAAAGCATAACACGATAAACCTATTGCTAACCCGGTTCTTCCGGGTTCTGGCAGGATAGAGAAGTGGAATCTCACATGGCTCATATCCATGGAAACGGCGGTTCGAATCCGTCTCCTGCTATTCCATCTACCATGTGTAGACAGGAAATCCGACTTTAGCATAGCTATTGTTGGCTTTTGGCGAGGTAGCTCAATTGGACAGAGCAATGAGAATATTAGTCATGCTTGTGACTATAACAGCAATTTACTCCATTACAAGGCATAGGTTGATGGTTCGAATCCATCCCTCGTCACTGCCCCGGTTATCGGTTACGGAAAACCGATTGGAACATGTTCGTGTTCTTCACTGCAAACAATTCATAGGTTCAAATCCTGTCGGGGCTCTTATGTGGTGCTTACAGCAATCATTTTGGACATAACTGTTAATTATGAACCCCTAAAGCATCATGAAAAAAATAGGGACGCACACAGCAACTTAATTTAATAACAAAGGTGCATATTTTATTATCTTATACGCGTCCTGGAAAGAGAGGAAAACATGGATTTTGCAAGTGCAATGAAAGAAGAAAACAAGTTTACAAGAACCGAAAATGGTGCAGTTGCGCTGAATACTACAAGTGATGCAAGACTTGACCTGTTCGGAACTATTGGTGCATTGAGAGAAGCCGATACAAACAGAATCACCACTTTATTCTCAGAAGCATATGCACAGGATAAACTATTTGCCGCAAAGATTGCTTTTTATGCAAGAGATATTCGTTGCGGATTAGGAGAGAGAAAAACTTTCCGAACCATTATCCGTTATATGGCTGAACATCATCCAGAAGCACTCAGACCGAATCTTGACTTGATTGGAGTATTCGGAAGATATGATGATTTGTATGAACTTATCGGAACTCCTTTAGAGGACGATATGTGGGCGGCTATGAAAAAGCAGTTCGAAGAAGACTTACAGAACCTCAATGCTGGAAATGCTATTTCATTACTTGCGAAATGGATTAAAACAGCCGATGCAAGTAGCCCAACCACAAGAAAACTTGGAATTTTAACCGCACAGAAGCTTGGATATCCAGTTTACAATTTTAAGCGGATTGTCCGTAGTATGAGAAAACAAATTGGCGTTGTTGAAAGCCTTATGTCAGCTGGCAAATGGAATGAGATTAAATATCCAGAAGTTCCAAGCCGTGCAATGATGATTTATCGCAGAGCTTTTGCAAAACATGATCCAGATGGATTTAATGATTTTATTAATAAGGCTGACAAGGGAGAAGTTAAAATCAACGCTTCAACTTTGTATCCATACGATATTGTAGAGAAGATTCTTTACGGAAAAGAAAACAATAAAGTTTTAGAAGCACAGTGGAAGGCACTTCCAGATTATGTTGGAGAAGGCACAAATGCATTGATAATGGCTGATGTGTCTGGTTCAATGACTGGAAGACCAATGGCAACATCAATTGGACTGGCAATATACTTTGCAGAAAAAAATGTTGGGGCATACCACAATTTGTTTATGACATTTTCTAGCAATCCAGAAACAGTTGTTTTAAAGGGAGAAACCCTTGTACAGAAAATAAATAATACTAAAAGGGCTGATTGGGGCAATAGTACAGACCTTAAAGCTGCATTTGAAAAGGTGCTTGATATTGCAGAAAAAAATAATATTTCACAGGAAGAAATGCCAAAAGCTATTGTTGTAATTTCTGATATGGAAATTGATTACTGTGGAAATCGAGATTGGTCGTTTTATGATAAGATGGCAAACAAGTTCCATAAAGCCGGTTATGTTATTCCAAATATTATTTTCTGGAATGTAAACAGCAGACACGATGTATTCCATGCAGATTCCAGAAGAAAAGGTGTACAACTTGCAAGCGGTCAATCTGTAACAGTTTTTAAACAAATCTTACAGAATCTTGGATACAATCCGATTGAAGCTATGGAAAACACGATTAATTCGGAAAGATACGATTGTATTACTGTTGAATGAAGCAAAAGTGAAATCCATCCCAGTTCATTTGAAAAGAACTGTCCGTGACAGGCGGTGATATGAAACATAGCTCAGTTGGTAGAGCAATGGTCTCCAAAACCATGTGTCGTGAGTTCGATTCTCACTGCTCCTGTTTAAGCTGACGTACCGAAAAGGTTATAACGGCGTAGTCTTGAAAACTAATGTGGTGAAAGCCCTGTAGGTTCGAATCCTACCGTCAGCGCTCTGGCAAATTGCCATTGCCAGAAGTTGCATTTTCCCCCTAAAGGTTCCAGTGTTTCTCGTTGGGAGATTTATGCCGTTCAAGTCGGCGCACTGGATTTTTCTAAATCGAGGTAATTTATGAACGAAAAATGTTGTAAGAATTGCAAAAAACATGATGACTTCACATGGGCTTGTCTCAACGGTGACAGCGAACATTGTGCAGACTTTACGGAACCAGAGTGTTGTTGTGAGTTTTGGGAGAGAAAAGAAGATGGAAGTATGCGGTAAAGAAATCAAAGATGAATGTTCCAAGTGCGGGAATATCCTTGAATGTGAGTTATTCCGGCAAGGTCATGGAATAAAACAGGAACGTGAAAACATAACCAAAATGATTGCCTGTCAGATGAAACATAGGGAGGAAAGAGAGAGATGATTAAAAAAATTTCTAATTTCTGGTTCAAAAGAAAAACAGATAATCTTACGAAAATTCCTCTATTCATAATGATGTTCAATTGGAGAAAATTTCAGAAAGATGGGAAAGAGGGAAGCTGCTTACTATATGCGCTTTACCCAGATATTGCAAAGGATGCATTTTTGAAAGAGAAATTGCAAGAGTGCGTGGATTATATCCGTGATAACTACGATATGGAAAAGTTCACAAAAATATAAGGAGTACTTATGGGTGAAGATATTTTTGATAAACACAATTGTCCTGTTTGCGGTGGAATGTTGAAATGCGAAAATTCCGATTACGCAAAACCTTTTAAAGAAAAAGAAATCTTTTTAAATGTGACATGGCAGTGCACCAATTGTGGCGCTGAATATACTGCAAAACTTGAATTAACCCCAAACGGATATGAGGTACAAGAACGTGAAGCACATATTGATGCAGAAGATAATTTTTCAGCTGGAAAATTTATGCTTGGAATAAACAATTTTCGAAGACAGAGGTGGTAAATATGAGGTATGAGGATATGGCAAACTGGACTGTAGATCAACTGAAAAACGAAGTTGTCCGGTTATCTGAAGAATGCGAGAAGAAACAGCATGAAAATCTTGATTTGAAAGAGGATTTAGATATAGCAAGAAAAAAGATATGGTGCGATGAACTAATTAGCAGAATGCCGATTAAAGAAAAATCCGAACCAACTACAGAATGGTATGAACAACGCCACCAGGACAACTGCATTAGAATTAATGAGTTAACTGTTACTGTTGACACTCTGGTTGACCGATATGCTAATTTAAGGAAAAACAAAAGAACGTAGAGTTGCAGGGCGAAAAGGAGTAAAAAAGAATAAATGAGCATTAAATCAGCATTAGAATCCGAAGGGATAGATTTTTCTGAATATATGAACCCGCCTGAACCATGGAATGGACAGGCACTGATACGGAATATCAATGGAACGAAATACGCCTGTTGCCCTTTTTGCCAGAAGAAAGCGCTTCTGATTAGCCAAGATACAAAAATTCAGCACTTGAAACTGAAATGCAAGGGCAGTAATTGCAAGAAAGAGTTTGAGGTGAATATATGAAATATGGCGTGGTAAATTATCCCATTAAGATTATTGATGAAGAAATCATTAATGTAATGGCAGACATTGAAATACATCACGAAGAAGACAGACGAATTATTTCTGTAGAATGCGTCATGAATTACACCCAGCTTCAAGAAGAATGCGTTCTTGAAATTGGATATCTTAAAAGAAAATTCAAACTCATACATATCGACTCAGCTACAGCAGAATCTGGAATTTATAAACTAAAATTTATGTTTGAGCGAGTAGAAGATATAAATGAAAAAGACGAGTGGTGGGATTCACTTAGAAGCATTGTGAGGTGATTGAATGAATTGGTTTAAAGAAAAGTGTTCCCACCTATACGAGGAAATTGGGAAATATTATGACAGAATAGATTACGGAAATGGTACTCATATAAATGCCTATATTGTAAAAAATGCAAAATATGCGGAAATATTACAGCCAAGACTGTATATTCAAATGAATTTACAGCGTATACATCTTCTATAAGAGTTGATGATTGTATAAAAAAACTGATAGCTAAAGGATATGTTGACAAGGTTGATTTCTTTTTGGAACACGAAAATGATAATATACCGTGGAAATAAATGGATGTCTACTGAATGAAGAAATCAAGAAAAATATGTTGGATAATTGCGAATTTCATAATATTCAAATGGGTAGCGGATTATTTGATAGCCACAATTCAAATGATGAATGAAAATCATTGGGGATTTTCAGCAGTTCCATTACTGTTTATGGCAGTATTCGCAGAATGGAAAGTAATTGAAAATATTTTTACGGAATTAAGAAGATGATTTTATCAAGCGAGGATATGTATGACAAAACAAGAAGCTGTGGTAATTGAAACCTACACGGGAATTTGTATGCTTACAGGAGATGACCGCAAACTTGCATACGAATATGCAGAAAAAACTTTTAGGCCATCCGATATATACATGCTGCTAAGTTGAAAGAACTTAGCAAACCAGATTTTATTGAAATTTGTAGAAAGTCAAGTGATTGAATGGTATGGTGCGAATTAAGAAACATTCCGTGCATACATCCAGAACCAGATGGATTAGAAAATTGCAGATATTGTGAAAAATATAGTTTTGAAAAATATTTAGAATACAAAAAATCAAAAAGAAAAGTCAAGAGAGCCAAACGAGAGCCAGACTAAATCCTAAAAAGAAAGGAGGTCTGGCTCTATTTTTATGTCAAAAATTACAGAAGGTTCTCTTGAATGGTATCGGGCCGTGTTGAATCAGATTATCAGTAGTGACATGACAATCTATCAGAACCAAAAAGATTGCCTTGATTTGCTCTTAAACATGAATATTGACCTTCCTTTCAGCAAGAACAAAGAAGCACGGAAAATGGCTATGAAAGTAAGTCAATACTCACATAACATAGCAGAGAAGTGTGCTGCATTAACTGGCAGTGGTGATTTTGACGATATTTACTGGCAGTATTTGTTGTTGGAAGCACAGAATTATCAAGTAGACAGTGGATTGTTATATCTTGAAAAAAATCGTATTCCAGAAGAACGTTTTTACGAACCAAGAAGAAATGTATTTACTCAGCATAATATTATAGGTTCACTTCAAGATTTGATGGATGATAAATTGGATATTTTCGCTTTAAGTGTTCCTCCAGGATGTGGCAAGTCAACACTGGAAGATTTCTTTCTTTCCCTAGTCGGCGGATGGTTCCCGAATGATTTTAACTTGTCGTCTGCACATAGTAGCATTTTGACGCGTTCTCTCTATGATGGAGTATTGGAGATTATCAATGACCCTGTTGAATATACATGGCATGAAATTTTTCCAAATGTCGAAATACAGGGAACAAACGCAAAAGAAACGACAGTAAACCTTGAAAGAAATGGTCGTTTCAAAACATGGACATTTAGATCAATTGATGGTTCTTTGACTGGTGCTACACGTTGCAACAGATTTTTAACCGCCGATGACCTCGTATCTGGTATCGAAGAAGCATTGAATAAGAACCGGCTTGATACATTATGGACGAAAGTAGTAAACGACCTTCGCTCGCGTAGGCTGGAAGGGTGCAAGGAATTTTATATTGCCACCAGATGGTCTGTGCATGATCCTATTGGAAAACTTCAACAATTGTATGCCGGGAACCCAAGAGCAAGATTTATTGCAATACCGGCACTAACAGATGATGGAAAAAGCAACTTCTTATTTACTGTGAATGGATTTTCAGAAAAGTATTTCAATGACGCAAAAGAATCAATGGACGAGATTTCTTTTAACTGTTTGTATCAACAGAAACCAGTAGAGCGTGAAGGATTACTTTTACCACCAGATAAACTGAAAAGATTTTTCTTTGACAGAGAAGATGTTCCAGATGGTTGTACGGATGAATATATAGTTATGCCAAAAAGAGAGCCGGATGCTATATGGGCTGTATGCGATACAAAGGATAAGGGAACCGACTTTGAATCACTTCCAATTGCATATCAATACGGAGATAAGTTTTTTATTCCAGATGTTGTATTTGATGATTCAACAGATTATGACATATTGGATAGGAAAACAGCTGATATTTTGATTAAACACAATCCTCACATGATTCGCTTTGAATCAAATAATGTGGGAGGGCGTGTTGCACATAATATTCAAAAATTGATTGATGGAAAATGTAGAGCGAAAATCGAACCAAGGTTTACGCAATCCAATAAGGAAACCAAAATTCTTGTAAATTCAAATTATATTATCAATAATTTTTATTTTTTACATCAAAGTCAATACAAACCAAAATCAGATTACGGATTGTTCATGGCAAATGTAACAACTTATACAACAAGAGCAAAAGTGCCGCATGATGACGGGCCAGACAGTTTAGCAATGATGTCTGAGTATGTTCAGAATCCATTAGGAGGAACCGCAACAGCAACACAGAATCCACTTTGGGGAAGGAGATAGAATATGATGACTGCAACTCAATATTTACGCCAGATTGAAAATTATGATAACAGAATCAAAAACAAGCTTATCGAAGAAGAACAGCTCAGTTCTCTTTCCACAAGTGTATCCGCAATACCTGTTGGAGAAAAGGTACAGACTTCTGTAAAACGTGATCCGATGGGAGACATGATTGCAAAGATATTTGATCTGCGAGAAGAGATTTCAAAAATGATATCCGAATTTTTACAAAAAAAACAGGAAATAGTCCGAACCATAGAACAGGTTGAAGATCCATTGCTGTACGACATACTATTTAAGCATTATGTTGAGTACAAATCATTGGTTCGTATCGCAGACGAGATGGGCTATTCTGAAATACATATGAAAAGAATGCACTTAAAAGCCATAGCAGAAGTAAAAAAGATAAAAGGTTTTGAAAGATGATACCAAAATATACTGAATGATACCGCCAATATGTGTAAAATATAAAGTAGAGCATTGGATTAAAATATCCAGTGCTTTTTATTTTGCAGAAAGGATGGTTCGGCTCTTGAGAAATACAATGAATTTTGTAGATTTATGCCGAGGTGAGTTCGGGCGAAAAGTAGCCTACACAGGCGTTGACCGAATCACTCCACAAAATGTAGTAAAAGTAGTATCAGACACAATTGGGATTCACAATAGAAATAGAGTATTGATTGATTACCTGTATCGGTATATGAAAGGCGATCAGCCGATATTATACCGAAACAAAATAGTCCGTCCAGAAGTTAATAACAGAGTGGTTGAAAATCACGCATTTGAAACTGTGAAGTTTAAAGCTGGACAAATTTGTGGGGAGCCAATCCAATATGTATGTAAAAAGAAAAATGCAGACGAAAAAATAAATGAGCAAGTTGACCTTCTAAATGATTATCTGGATGAAGCCAATGCAGATGCAAGAAACATACAGAGGGCAATATACCAGAGTGCAACAGGAACTTCTTATAAGGCCATTCTGAAAGAAGAGGACTGGACAAAAAACGGAGATTTACCGCCGTTTAGAATTTTCATTCCATATCCAGGCGATTGTTACATTGTATATTCACAAAGAAATGGAAAACCAATGCTGTCCGTGCAGATTTTAAAAGATGAAGACGAACAGCAATATTATTTGTGTTATTCAAAGAATCAGTTCTTTGAAATCAAGAATGGAAAAGTGACCAATTACGGCATCAACGGTTTTGGTGGCATCCCAATTGTTGAATGCCCGAATAACCACGACAGACTATCAGATGTTGAAATTGCAATCACCTTATTTGATGCAATCAATAAATATCAGTCTGATAGATTAAACGGCGTGGAACAGTTCGTGCAAGCTTTTATGAAGTTTAAAAACTGTGAGGTAGACGAAAACGAATTCTTAAAGATGGTAAAACTTGGTGCTATCTCTGTTAAAGATACTGGAAACGGCTGTCAGTCAGATGTTGAGCTGATGACTGCCGAACTGAACCAGTCAGAAAGCCAGGTTGCCAAGGATGATATCTACAATAATATGCTGATTGTGGAAGCAATGCCAAACCGTCAGAGCAATAGTGGAGGGGATACAGGAAATGCCGTCTATCTCAGAAATGGCTGGGACTTCGCAGAGCGAGACGCAAAACTGGTAGAAGCATTCACTAAAGAGGCTGAAAAGGAATCTGCCAGAATTATACTGAATATTATCCGTGGCACATCAAATGATGTTAATATCTCAACTCGAGATTTTGATGTGAAGATAACCAGAAACCCAACAGACAATATGCTTGTAAAAGCACAGGCACTGGACTATCTGTTCAAGAATAAGATTCACCCACTTATCGCGTTGATTACTTGTGGGCTTTTTAGTGATCCACAGAAAGTCTATGAAATGAGTCTTCCTTATCTTGGAACACTTTACCCGGAACTGGCAGACCCGGAAGCGGAAATGCAGAAAGCACAACAATTGCTTGATGGAAAGTTTCAAAACCCGTCCAAAACAGAACCGGCGGTAAATTCTCCATCTAATAAGGAATGAGCCAAATTTCGATTATTTAAGGAGTTTTAGAGAAATCTAAGGCTCCTTTTTTAATACCAAAAATCAAATAAATTGCAACAGCCCGTGAGCGTAAATCGGGTACAGACCATGTGCGGAGCGAACCGTGTGGACAAAGCGTATTGGGCTGGAAGAAAGGAGATTTCAATGACAAGAGAACAGGCAAAACAGACACTTATCGGTATGGGAGTTGCAGAACCTTCCGAGGAACAGGTTTCCAAGCTTCTTGATTCCATTTCTGCTGAAACAAAGAAAGAGAAAGACAAAAATGTTTCTCTGAAGGAAAAAGCTGAAAAAGCAGATTCCCTGGAAAAAGAGTTGGAAGAGTTAAAAAAGCAGAACATGACCGAAGCAGAACGGCTGGAAGCTGAACGCAAGAAAGAAAAGGAAGCAGTGGATAAGGAATTAGCTGATTTGAAGGCTGCGCTTGCAGAATCCAACAAAAAAGCCCTTATCAGTGAAATTACTTCTATGTTCGCAAATGCAGGACTTTCAACCGAAACATATGCAAGTGCTATTAAAGCATACGCATCCGCACCATATGAGAAACCAGAAGATGCAATGAAAGAAGTCGAAGCTTTTGTTAAGGGAGTTTCCGAATCAAATAAAACGACACTTGATACCGCAAAAGCAGCTTGGGAGAAAGAGGTTCTTGAAAATACTCCGAATCCAGGAGGCGGTAGCGGCGGCAAAGCCACAGTAAAAAGTGATGCTGCTGAATTTGCAAAAGCTTACTCAGCAAAAATGAACCAGGAAACCAAATCAGCGGACGATAACGCCCCTGTAAATATTTAAGTAAAGGAGATATAAATAATGGCTTTTATGAAAACAAAGCAGTATGAGTCCACTCCGAATATTCTCGAATCTGAGGTTGGACTTGTACTTAAAACTTACACAGCAGATCAGACAAATGCTGAAACAGTTGGAACCAAGAAAATTATCAAAGCAGGTTCTGTATATCCAACAAATGCGACAGGTGCAATCGGCATTGTATTTGAAGATGTTGATATGACAGACGATACCAAGAGACCAATTTCTGTAATTGTCGCAGGCCGTGTTCTCGAAAAGAGACTTCCAGTAACAGTTGACACCACTGCAAAAACAGAGCTTGAGAAATCTGGAATTGTTTTTGTAGTCACAGAAGACCCAGAATTTTAAGGAGGTATGACAAATGCCATTTAATGTATTAGAAACAATCACAGAGGAAGAGAGACTTAATTTCTCCCAGAGCTTTGATGTAAAAAGACCTGGTATTCTCGGCACAATCTTTCCAGACACAAAGACACAGTATTTGAAGGCTGAATACTATAGACTTATGGCTGGACAGAGACTTCCAGAGGTAGCTTTTGTTCACGCACTTGATACCGAAGCTGAAATTGGTTCCAGACCTGGTTTTGAAAAGGTACTGACGGAGAAACTTTTCATTAAGAGAAAAATCAATCAGTCTGAAAGATTGCAGCAGGCAATTGAAAACGGTGTTCCAGATGACAATAATCTCAAGAAATTCGTATTTGACGATGCAGCCAATCTTTTTGAGGGCGTAGTTGCAAGAGCAAATGTAATGAAAGGACAGTTTCTTTCCACTGGCATTGTAAAAGTCAAGGAAAATCATGTGGATATGAGCATTGATTACGGCGTTACATCCGATGCAAAAGTAACACTTACCGATTGGTCTAAGCCAGACGCAGATATCATAGGTGATATCTCAAAAATGGTAACCATTGCAGAAGATAACGGATATGTGGTAAACAAAGCCCTTACTTCTCTCAAAATGATTAATTACATGAGAAACAACACTGCAATGCAGACCGCAGTTCTTGGAGCTGCAAACAAACGTCTTCTGACAAAACAGGAGCTTACAAATCTGCTTATGCAGGAGTACGGATTCACAATTGATCGTTGTGATGAAAAATATCGTTACAGAAAAGCGGACGGAACTTTGAAAACAGGAAGATATTTCAAAGAAGATGTATTCACTCTGTACGAAGCAAACGCAAATGGTTCCTTTGGTTCTGGTCTCTGGGGTGTAACACCAGAGGAAACGGAATACAGACAGTTCATCCAGGAAGAGAATCGTTCCTTTGTTACTCTTTCCATGTGGGCTACACCAGACCCGGTTGCAGTATGGACAAAGGCATCCGGCATGTTCGTTCCAGTCGCACCAAAAGCCAACGGTGGTATCGTGATCGGTACCAAGGGGGAATAACCGGGCATAGTCTCGATGAAAACAGCCAGTCACCATCTGTAGCAAGTGTTTATGATGAATCAACACATAAGTATACAGAAAGCGAGTTGTCTAATATGACTGTATCACAGTTGAGACAACTTGCTAGTGATAACGGCTATGCCCTGACAGCAACTAATAAGGCTGGAATAATATCAGAGATTTTATCTCAGCAAAGGTAGGTGATTAAGTGGACGAACAGCTTATAGAGGATTTGACAAATTATCTTGAAGATGATGCAGAAACTGCGAGGATGATTCCTCTTTCGGTAAAGAGGGCTATTCGTTCATTTAAGAAGAAAAGGAATTATCCTTCATCCTACAGTGATGAGAAAATAAATTCCGATATGGAAAACTGCTATGATTGCATATTTGATTTAGCTCTCTTCTTCTTGGTGAAACAGGGAGCTGAGTTTCAAGGATCACATTCCGAATCTTCTGTAAATAGAAATTGGAATTCTGAAACTGAAATCTATGTGAATCATGGAGTTTTTCCATTTATCGGATTCTAAGATGGTGTGTGCGTGATACGTCAATCCTCCCACGTATCGCAGGGGTGCTTCAAATTAGGTGGGTAGAAGCAATATCTTAAAAATGGGAGTGATGGAAAGGAATAGCGATGGGATGTGAACACGAGTGTATCAACGAACACCGCTTGAAAGAATTGGAAAGTGCCGTCCATGAGATGAAAGAAAAGCATTCCAAAAGGGATGAAGGCTTTTTTAATCGTATCAATGCGCTGGAACAGAAAATTGCTTTATACAACAATGATCTGGGACACATTAAAGATACAGTTGACGAGATGAACGACAATTTAAAATCACTCATGGAAAAACCAGGAAAATTACAGGACAAAATTATTGCTTATGTCATAACTGGCATAATTGGTATTGTTTTAGGGTTTGCCCTTAAAGGCATTTTCCCGGTGTAAATATTGATTCCACTAACAGGGAGGACGGTGGAATGGATGATTATAAAGACTTTTCGGAAGATGAAAGAATCTTCTATTTACGTGAAGCTGGATTTGATTCCAGGGAAAAAGAGTTATTCAGATTGCGTGTTTACGAAGAAAAAACACTTGCAGAAGCTTCAGAAATCATGGGCTACAGCCCAAGAACCGTAGACCGCATAAACAGAAAATTAAAGAAGAAAATTATGAAAGTTGCCCCGATGTATTGTCGGGGCTTTTCTTTGCATTCATAGAAAATGGCGTATATGTGGCGTATTTATGGCGTTATCATGGCGTGTTAATCAATCCCTTATTATTATAAAATATAGTTATAAAAACAAGGGAGGTTTGAGATATGCAGTATGGTAATCCGTATTTTGCGCAACCATTTCAACAAATACAACCGTATCAAGATAGATTAGCACAATTGCAGAATAGTTATCAGCAGGCAATGCCATACGGACAGGCACAGATTCAGCAACCGATACAGCAAATGCCACAAATGCCACAAATCCCCATGTTACAAGGACAGATGGTTGATGGTATTGATACCGTAAAGGCGAAAGACGTAGATATGTCTGGAAACCCTGTTTATTATCCAAAAACTGACGGTACAGAAGTTTACCGAAAACAGTTGCAAGCGGATGGAAGAAGCAGAATTTTCACTTACAGACTTGTAAATGAAGGCGAACAGCCAGAAACCAATAACACAAATCAAGTTGATATTGTTTCACTGATTAACCAACTTCGTGATGATGTTCATGCAGAGATTTCTGAAATTAAAGAATTATTGCCAATACAATCTGAACCGCCCAAGACACAGAAGGGAGGTAATCAGAGATGAATTTCAACCCAAATACAATAATGAAACAAAGAATTCAGCAAATGATTTCTCAAAGGTTTGGAAGTGTTGATAACATGATGAACGATATGAGTAAATTTGCTGGAAACAATCCAACATTAAAAAATGCTCTGGATTTATACAAACATGGTGATGCAGAACAATTACACCAAGTTCAGCAAAATATATTTAAAGAAAAGAATTTTTCTCCCGAAGGAATTTTAGAAAAATTTTTAGGGATGAAATAACTTCCCCATAATTGGGTGATTTAGAATCGCTACAATTTGGGATGACAGCCGCGGATGTCTCCTATTGTAAATAAAATTTAAGGAGACTAAAAACATGATGAATGGTTCAAATTATAGTCTTAGCGACATTGCAGCCGCTACAGGCTCTAATAACCGTGCAAACGACATGTGGGGCGGCGATGGTTTTTCCCTTATCTGGCTTGTCCTTATTTTCGCAATCTTCGGCTGGGGCGGTTTCGGCGGCTTTGGCGGTTGGGGCGGCAATGGCGGAAACGGTACAAATGGTGCAGGTTTCCAAGGATGGGCTACCAGAGCTGATATCAATGAGGGCTTTGCTCTGAATGATATTCAGAATGGTATTAGAGGTATTCAGCAGGGTATTTGCGATAGCACATATGCGCTTAACAATACCATGCAGAGCGGTTTCAACGGCGTGAACGTTGGAATGCTTCAAGGCTTTAATGGCATTCAGCAGGCAATAAATGCTGATACTGTAGCTGGTATGCAGAATACCAACACATTACAGGCACAGCTCCAGAACTGTTGCTGCGAGACCAGAGAAGCTATCCAGGGCGTAAATTACAACCTGGCTACCAACACTTGTGCATTGCAGAATACGATGAACAACAACACCAGAGATCTTCTGGAAAATCAGAACAGCAACACAAGAGCAATCCTTGACTTCCTGACCAATGATAAGATTGCAACATTACAGGCAGAGAATTCTGATCTGAAACGTGCTGCATCCCAGGATCGCCAGTCTGCATTGCTTACAACTGCAATGGCTTCTCAGACACAGCAGTTAATCAATGCAATCAATCCGGCTCCGATTCCTGCATTCCAGGTTCCAGCTCCATATGCATACGCAGGATGTAATACATATGGTAATGGTTGTTGCTAAGTAACTCACCCTTAGAGGTTGACTAAATTCTAAGAGGTGGGTTGCGGCTCACCTCTTATTGATTGAGAGGTAAAAAATATGGCATGTAAGAATGTTTGTAAGCTCTGTAATCACCTTGTGCTGTCTACTGCAATTGCATTCACAGGTGGAAATCTTGTGGTTACTATCCCAGAAGGAAGCTACAATAATGGAGAAAAATATTGCATTGTTTTAGCACAGTCTATTCCAAATACAACCACAATTACCGCCCCCGTGATGATTCAGATAGGAACGGGAACAACCTTATATCCTTTAGAGAATCGTTGTTGCGCACAGGTAACAGCATGTGGTGTCAGAACAAGAACAAAATACGCAACCAGAGTTGCAACAAGTGCTACTGGTGGAGCGTTCAAAATGTTAGGAAATCCTGCATGTAGTCCGAACAACAATCTGACTGCAATCAATGGTACAGCCCCAACAGCAGAAAATGTTGTACAGGCTGTGAAGAGGGGAGGTATCGTGAATGCATAAGACAGCAATGGAAATGGGAAAATGGGCTATGGAAAAAGCCAAAGCACATGGCTTTGACAATCTCAGCGCTCAAGACTGGGACGATTTGAAAGACTGCATGGAAGCAGTAAAATGTGCGATTTGTGCTGACAAAGATTACCGTATTGTGGAAACTATGGATGAATGCGAACAGGAAGAAAAATATCTTGGACGCATGGGATATGACCGTTACCGCTATTCAAATGGGCGTTTCGCTCCAAAAGGTAGGGGAACCAGAAATGGTTATAGACCATATCTGTATATGCAGGATGATGACTGGATGGATGAATATTTAAACAATCCAGAATTCGAGCGCAATATGTACCGCATGGGATATTATCCAGACCGTAGTGATGTGGAAATGGATGACATGAATAGGAAGAAATCCAGATATGGCGAATCCTATGATAGATACGATGAGAATCGTAGGCACTATCATGATTCCAAAGACACGGAATCCAAAAGAAAAATGGATGATTCTATGAAGGAGTACACATCTGACATTATCCGCAATCTCACAGAAATGTGGTCAGACGCGGATGCAACGCTCAGACAGTCAATGAAAACTGACCTAACCAGACTTATACAGCAGATGAACTAGAGCAATAAATGAATTAAGTCCTTGTCGCAAATTAATGCGGCAGGGGCTTTTTTCGTAGAAAGGATGGTGATAAACCATGCTGCGACAATTCTACATGAATGGGGATTTATGGAGAGTGCAGTTTGTTTTCCCACAAGATGATGTTTTAATTGACCGCACAGGAAAACGTACACTTGCCGTATCTGATTATTCCACAATGATAATTTCGATTGCAAACAACCTACATGGGGAACTTCTGAATCGTGTGTTTATACATGAATTAGGACATTGTGTAATGTTCAGCTATGGTTTACTGCCAGAGCTTCACCGCATGGTTAAGAAACGATATTGGGTGGATGCAGAGGAATTTGTGTGCAATATTCTGGCAGACTACAGTCATTTCGTGATTGGCACAGCCAGAGATATTTTAGGAAATCAATTCACATACGTTTCGCCTGTTGGAATGGAAAGGATGATTGCATGAGAGTATTAAGATTTATTGTAAATAATCAAAGAATTTATCCGGATCCCAAGTGTGATTTCTCTGGACTAGTTAAAGGCACGACTGGATATCTTAAAGCATTGTTTATCTTTTCTCCAGAGTGGAACGGATGTAAAACAGCTGCTTCATTTTATAGAATGGAAAGAGAATACCCAGTAATACTGAAAAACAATCAATGTGAAATTCCGCCGGAAGCCCTTACTTGGGATTATTTCTCTGTATCTGTCACTGGCGTAAAGGATAACGGAAAATACATTATAACTACTGGTAAAACCAAAGTATCACAGAGGGGGTAGAACATGGCAACAGCACTTGATTTACTTATGAGCACAAACGAAGATGCTAATTTGCTTTCTGAAGAATCCTATATATGCACGATTGACGCTAAGACAAGGGTTATTTTCGTGCCATCTACAATCGTAGTTGGGGGGGTGCAATCTGACAAGAACGCAGAACGTATTAAATTTTCATGTCCCAAAATTGTAGGAGATAATCTTGATTTATCAAAGTTTTCAGTCAGAATTAACTTTGAAAACGTAAGCAGTGTGGATTTTAATGTTTCTATCAAAGACCAATACATTTGTGATGATGTAGCTGTAGATGGCGAAAATGTTACATTTTCTTGGCTGATTGGAAAAAATGCAGCAAGGTATATGGGAACGGTACGTTTTATTGTTTGCGCTGTTAAAACGGATTCCGATTCAAATATTAGTGTTGAATGGAACACCGCAATAGCGGAAGTACCAGTGCTAGAGGGTATCGAGATTGATCAACCACAGATAGGACAGGAAGAAAAAGATGTCATAAATCAGCTTTTGGAGCTTACTAAAAACACATCTGCGGAAGCTGTTCAAAATGTAAATTCCGCAAAAGAACAAGCTATTAAGGACATCCAGAGTGTATCACAGCCAGACACTACATTGACTATAGAAGGTGGGCTTGCAGAAGCAAAAGCAACTGGAGAAGCTATTGGTTCGCTAAAGGAAGATATAGAAGATACAGAAAGCAAAAAAATACCATATGATGAATTGCAGACTGGTTATAAATATACAACCACAAATGATTTAAAAATCGGATATATTGCTGTTTCTACTGGGGAAGAACAAGAAAAAATAAGAAGTGTATATACAAAAGATTGTTTTCCAAATGGCACTATCGTAAACGTAACAAATACTAACATAATAGGTTTAGCTATATATAAATATAACAAAGACACTTTATCATTTTTTAGTGCGAAAACTGACGTGCAAATGCCATTCACTGTCAATTCAAATGAAAACGTGTTCAAATTTGCATTTTATTATAAAAAAACAGGTATATACACAGATATTTCTAGTGTAGAAGCAAATGCGTTAAAAAAATACATTAAAATTCAGTTAAATGAGAAAACAGACTTGAAGGGAAATAATAAAGCAATTGATGAAATCAATTCACGACTGGACGATATAAAGGAAGGTTTAGATGATGTCAGCTTATATTATTTTAATGATAATTATTTACAAAACAAAGTAAAATCAATTAACGATAATATGTGTGGAATAGGTTTGAATGGGGAAAGTTTCGTTTTCATAACAGATTCACATTGGGATTTGGGAAATGCTAAACAATCTCCAAAACTGATTAAATACATTAAAGAAAAAACAAATATTGATAACATCATTTGCGGGGGAGACATTATCAATGAGGGTTTACATGACACCATGCTTAATGTCTTTCTTGATTTTGTGAATAAAATGAAAAAAATAGGCATTCCGTTCCCAATTGCATTTGGAAACCATGATATGAATACAAATGCAAATAACCCTCAAAGTGAGTGGTTTGATAGAAATACTATCTTTGATATAGAATATAAACATGTAGCTAAATTTATAACATTTATATCACCGGAAAATGATTTTTCATTCATTTATGACAGACCAGAGATAAAAACAAGATTTATTTTTATAGATACACAGAAAAATGGAAGTATCAAATGGGAAGCAATAACACCAATTTCGGAAACCTTTAATGAAGTTCCAAAAGATTATAAAGTAATAGTTGTATGTCATTGGTTATTCGGAGATAACAGTATTCTTACTGGATGGGGACAAAGAATTATAGATACTATTGATGCATATAACGCAAGGACAACCTACACAAATGACCAAACAAAAACTTATGATTATACAAATGCTAATGGAAAATGCGTATTAATATGTTGCGGACACACACATTATGATACACAAATTGTAACTAATGGAGGTGTTCCGGTACTTAATACGACATGCGACAATTATAATCGGTCAAATAGCGGATTAGAAAGAAAAGAAGGCACAATTACCGAGCAAGCATTCGATGTCGTTAGTGTTAATTATGCAGACGATTCGGTTAAAGTGGTAAGAATTGGAAGCGGTAATGACAGAATATTTTCACAAGGAAAATGGGAAGTAATTAACTAAAGATGGCTTTAGTTAAGCAACCAAATTTAAGAAAGAGAGGAAATATGAGAGGGTTAGTTAGGCAAAAACAAAAAATATATTGGTCACGAATATTCGAAAAAACGAAAGGATTAGACCGTATTAAAGTTTATGAGAAACCAGTTATATTTTCTTTTTCCGTATCATCTACAGCCGGAACACCAGAAGAAATTGCAGCCGGAATAGTGCCGGATTATGACAGGTATATTACAAGCTTTAATCGAAATTTCCACCCACAGGAAGCGGACATATTTTGGATAGACAGAATCCCACAAATAATCGAGGATGGAAGCCTTATTTTGGACGAAAATGGAGAGCCTACAGTATTGCCAGATTACACGCTAAAGAAGATTTTAGATACACAAAAAGGCAATATTGCCAGATACGGAATTTCCAAAAGAGGAAATGAAGATGGGTAAGACAATAAAGTGTAGCTTATCACAGAAATCAATCCAGAATGCTATTGATGAAATAAAAAATTATCAAAAATCTTTAAGGGACAAAAACGAAATTTTTATAAAAAGATTATGTGAATTAGGGATTCCAGTCATTGACCAAAATATTTTAGCGACACAAGGCGATTCCGATAAGAACCATAATACTTATATCAAAATTAACAGTTTTGGCGATTATGCAGAAGCACATTTAATATGCGAAGGAATAGACCTTTTGTTTATAGAATTCGGCGCAGGTATTCACTACAATGGTGCAGCTGGTTCTAGTCCACATCCAAAAGGGGAAGAATTTGGTTATACAATCGGTTCTTACGGACAAGGAAAAGGAAAAAACGATTCCTGGGTATATGTTTCTGATTCTGGCGAATGGGTACGCTCTTATGGTACAGAAGCTACAATGCCAATGTATAAGGCAAGCGTGGAAATCATTCAGAATATCCGTAAAATCGCCAAAGAGGTGTTCTCTTCTTAAAGATGATACTAAAGTATACTGAATGATACCAACCAATTATGTTATCATTACAGTGTTAAATTGTAGCATAACATGCAATGCGTTCACTATGAAGGTGGCGCATTTTTTATTGTGAGGTGACAGATATGCCAGACACAATAGAATCCCCTGTGTTGGAAGTTTTTTCAAGGTGGGGAGCGGCTGTTTCTAAGATTACTGGCGCAGATAATTATTCCATGGACGGAAGTGAAACAAATGCTTCTGGCAAAAAGGCATATGCACAGCTTTATATGCTCGGGAATCCAATTACAAGAGGTGACCTTGAAGGAGATGAATGCGCAACAATGCCATCATTTCAAGTAAATTGCTTCACATCTGGGAGCAAGGCACTAACCAGAGTGTATGAATTGGACAAGATAAGTCACAAAGCTATGGTGAGCATGGGATTCCGCCGTACATATGGCCCGGAGCCTATGTTTTTTGGTGACAGTGGAATCAAAAAGCTTGTAAGCCGATACAGCCGGATATATACAGGAACTTTATTAGATTAGAAGCAGAAATGCTTCTATTTTTTTATCCAAAAATATGAAAGGAGAACACCGAATGAAAGCAGATAAATTACTTTGGCTGAAAGCAGCAGGAATTAGAGCTGTGAAAACAGTCGCACAAACAGCAATAGCAACCATCGGAACTGCAACTGTGATTGGCAGCGTTGATTGGAAAATGGTTTTATCCGCATCTTTGCTTTCTGGTTTTTTATCTTTGCTTACTTCTGTAGCAGGATTGCCGGAACTGAAAACAGACAAAGAAGAGTAGAAAGGCGGTGATCCGCTATCTCCCAGCACAGGGTTACGTGCTTAAAACTCAATTTTAAGAAAGGAGCCTATTAAAATGGCAGATTTAACAACACTTGGCGTAACTTTTCATTACGGTGTTGAAACCGCTAAAGGAACGAAGCCAACTGCATTCACCTGGTTAAAAAGATGTAATTCCATTGGTGGAATTTCTCTCGACACAGAACAGATTGACGTATCAGCGCTTGAAGATTTCATTACACAGTATGCGTCTGGTAGACAGGACACTGGCGGAACTTGGGATGTAACTTTCAATCTTAATGCTGATGTTATCACAGCACTCAAGAAGCTTATGTCCGATGCTGCAACCGCAAAAGGGAAACAGTTTAGAGTTTGGTTTGAAGTTGTATTTCCAGACCTTGAAGATGCTTTCTTTGTTATTGCAGACCCTGGTAAAAACATTCCGCTGTCTGATATTGGACAGAATGAAGCAGCAACAATTCCGCTGTCTCTTATCATCCAGGAGTATAAAGGCCTTGATACAAAAGTTGTTTCCGAAGAACTCACACAGGCTTTAGATACCGCAAAAGCAGTAGCAGATTCCACAGGCGCAATGGCACTTAGCTAACAAAATATATCGGGAGGATTATAAAATGGTAACTTTTAACGTACATGGAAAAGAATATAAGGTTGTATTTGGATACGGACTTCTCACAAAAACAGATGTGTTGGACAAGGTACAGGGGATTACAGACGGAAAAGAAAGAAGCCTTCAAAAAATGATTTCTCTTCTCCCAGAACTACTTCTCGCCGGGCTTCAAAAGAAGCACAAGGATGAGTTTGGGTATGAGAGTGATTCTGAAAAAGAAGTCGCTCTTGATAAAGTCTGTGACCTTTTGGATGATTATGAAGATGAAGGGACTGAGGAAAATCCAAAAAGCGGATTTGATTTATACCAACTTCTTGACAAAGAATTGGAGAAAAACGGTTTTTTATCCGGTCTGCTGAATGCAGTAGCAGAAGCACAGGCAGTGGAGAAGAACGCAACGAAGCTTCCACAGGATCACAAAAAGAAAAACTAACCTTCCTAGAAGTTGTTTACCAAGAGATTCTTCCTTTATACCTCTCTATCGGTGTATCTAAAGAAGAATTTATGGATTCTACCCCAACAGAGTTAAAGCCTTATCTCGAAGCTGAAAAGTTACGGCAAAAGAGGAAAGACGCTGAACTTTGGCAAGCGGGCATTTACGAAACATCAGCCACATATACAGCTGTTGCAAATGCTTTAATGGGAAAAAAATCCAAAGCAGAGTATTTAAAGAAACCTTTACTGGAATCAGCAGAGGAAGAAAAACGTAAACAGGAAGGTATACTTTCTGAAGAAGAAAAGAAAAAACAAAGAAACGCACTTTTGGCAAGCTTGCAACTCATGCAGGCAAACTTTGAGCTTAACCATGAAAAGGGCAGGCAGGATGAATAAGTCTTGTCTGCCCTTTATTTTTTTGTAAAAAAGGAGGGATAAATAAAATGGCTGAAAATACCATTGATACCCTTGATATACAAATTAGCAGTAGTACAGCAAAGGCTGTTCGATCACTTGAAAACTTATCAAAAAAACTTATAAGTGTAAACCAAGCATTAAAAAATGTAAATACAGGTGGGCTGCGCAATTATGCCAGAGATATGGGGAGGGTATCTGCTTCCATAAAATCTTTAAATGGTATAAAAGTGGCAATCCCTAATCTCAGTGGTTTATCCAGGCAGCTTACCAGTATTTCCAATGTAAATTTTTCAGCGCTTGACGGGAGCGGAAAACATCTTAAAGACCTGGCTTCTGGTTTATCAGCTATTAGTGGGCTCCAGAATATTTCCGTACCTAAAATAGATACCAAAAACATCAATTCAGTCACAAAAGCTATTGAGAAACTCGGAAAAGTGGATTCTTCCAATGCACAGCAAACGATTAACAGTATACAGAAAGTGACACATTCAATGTCAGTTCTTAATACTGTTGATTTTAGCACATCCAGGGTAATACCAGGGATTAATGCGATTAGGCGATTAATGGATGTTGATACTGCAAGTTTTGATACAACAGCCTTGGACAAAGTTTCAGCTTCTCTTGGTACATTTTCGAGCATTCCAGATGTGTCACAGAACCTTAATCGCTTTTTATCTTCTCTCCAAAAACTTGTAAATGCAGGGGGAAGCATAGGAACCGTAGTAGCAGAACTGCCAGCATTAAGCACTCAATTAAAAAATACAGTTGAGCAAATGGCTTCTGCAAGCGCAATTTCTGATTCTGTAAATCTATTTATTCAATCACTTGGAAGACTGGCGGACGCAGGGAACAGAACGGGACAGACGGCAAGCCAACTGAGCTTACTGTCAAAAGAAGTTCTTGCCTTTTTTGATGTGATGAAAACTGCGCCTAAAATCAGTGAGAACACCATCCGCATGACCGAAGCACTGGCGCAATTGGCAAACGCGAGTGGAAAGGTAAATACTGCTACAAACTCTATTGTAAGTTCGTTTTCTCGTTTATCGAGTGTGACAAGTGGACTTGGAAGTATTGGAAATAGAATTTCGTCTATGATGGGAAGCGCAAGTGCTGCGCTTACTGAGTTTGGTAATGCAGCTACTCAAACAGGCAAGAAAACAGGTAGTCTGACTTCTCAGCTTACCAGTCTGTATGCAAAATTCTTTACAGTAACTAGAGGAATAAAAGCCTTGTGGAATTCTGTGGAATCTGCATCTGATTATGTCGAGACATTGAACTATTTCAATTCAGCATTTGAACAAGTTACGGACGGTCTGGATGTAAGCAAATGGGAAGATGCTGGAGCAAATTCAGCAGAGGAATATGTTGGTTCTTTTGAAAAGCGCGCAAAGGAACTGACAAAAAAAATGACAGGATTCGAAGTTTCTGATTCTGGCGATTTGACTAGAACTAAGACTACTAGCCTTGGACTTGATCCAAACCAAACGATGAACTATCAAGCTACATATGCTCAGATGGCATCATCTATGGGGGCAACTGCTGATACAGCCACGAAATTGTCACAGGCATTAACAGAAATCGGAGCAGACCTTGCATCTGTAAAGAACCTTGATTTCAACGATGTTTGGAAAGATATGGCTTCTGGAATGACTGGAATGAGCCGGGCTCTTGATAAATATGGTATTAATATCCGTGTTGCAAATCTTCAACAGGAACTTTACAACCTTGGAATTGATACCACAGTGTCTAAATTAAGCCAGACAGATAAAGCTATTTTGCGTACAATTACCGTATTAAACAGCACAAAATATGCGTGGGGCGATCTTGCAAATACTATCAATCAGCCAGCAAACCAACTGAGATTGCTACAGTCCAACTTCTCGGCGCTTTCAAGAACAATTGGTTCTTTGTTTATTCCAATTATCACAAAGGTGCTTCCGTATTTGAATGCTCTTGTGATTGCAGTACAAAGGGTTTTCTCCTGGGTTGGAAAATTGTTTGGAATCAAACTATCTGATTATACCGCTTCTACTGGAAGCGCCGCGATTGATATGGGGGATATTGCAGACAGTACGGAGGATGCTGCTTCTGGACTGGATAGCGCAAATAATAACGCTAAAAAGTTAAAGAAAACACTTTCTGTATTATCTTTTGATGAATTGAACCAGTTAAATGATGCCAAAACTACAAAGACGAAGAGCTCTTCTGGGTCTGGTGGTGTAAATCCACATTTACCAGAATTGGATGCAGCTTTGGACAAGGCTCTTTCCGAATATCAAGCTGCCTGGGACAAAGCATTTGAGGAAATGAATAATAAGGCGAATGATACCGCTGACCAGATTGTGGCTGTCTTCAAGAAAATTCGTAAAGCTGCAAAGCCAACCACAGATTCTATTAAGAAATTGTATAGTGAAGGGCTGAGCAAACTTGGTAATTTCTCCATTACAGCGCTAAAAGATTTGTGGAACAACTATCTGAAACCAATGGGGAATTGGATGTTATCCGACAAATCGGGGCTTCCGCGGTTCTTTACAATTACAAATGATTTATTGAACAAAATCAATTGGAGCAAACTGAATAGTTCACTTTCAAGCTTCTTTACAATGCTTCAAAAACCAACACAGTTTGTTTGGACTGGCCTCATGGACTTTTATGAGAAATTCTTAGTGCCGGTAGGTGCATGGACGATGAATAGTGCAATCCCGGAACTCGTTGACGCATTAACAAATTTCGGAAATAACATTCATTGGGACGAACTTAATTCGGCATTGAAGAATTTCTGGGATGCACTTGCACCATTCGCACAGAACGTTGGACAGGGAATTGTTGACTTCTTTAAAGATTTACTGGACGTTGGAGAAAACTTTATCAATACAACCGTTCCAGGTGGATTAAATTCCATTGCTGATGCAATTAAAAACATTAGCCCAGAGACTGCACAGGCAATAGGAAGAGGGCTCGGACAAATTTCAGTGGCAATTCTTGGATTTAAAGGGCTAACATTCATCGGTGGAATTATTGGAAAAGATAGTCCATTAGGAAAAGGTCTTGGATTATTGTCTAAACATCCATATGCTGCAATGGCACTCGGATTAGCCGGAATTGTAACCGCACTTGATAATTTCGGAGTTATTGATGTTGACTGGGACTGGATCTGGGGCAGTATTGACCGTGTAAAGAGCTCAATCCAGAATTTCATTGATAAGGTGGATTGGGACGCTGTTGGAAAAGCACTTGGCAATCTTTGGTCAGCATTTCAGCCGTTTGCGGAAGGATTTTCGGATGCTCTGATTACTGGACTCGAAGGAATAATTAATATCGGAGCGGACTTAATCAATGGTATTGCAAATGCAATTAATTGGCTTGCAGAAAAGTTGAGCGGTGTTGATCCAGAGTTTATAAAACAAGTCGGTAGTGCGTTAGGGACTTTATTTGCAATAAAAATTGCAAAAGATATTGTTTCAAAAATCTTTTCCTTTGCAAGTGGAATTGGTTCTATAGCAACAAAGTTGTTGAACTTCCCGGCTGAAACGGCATCTAATCTTCCAGATCTCATCGGAAAAATTGGCAGTTCAGCGGAAAAATCAAGTGGTGGTTTTGATTCTCTTGCTAAAGCACTTGGCCCTCTTGTAGGTGAAGCTGGACTTATCGTGGCAGTAGGAGCAGCTGCGACAGTTGCAACCTCTGAATTAGCAGGATTTGTTGAAACAATGCAAGGTGGAAATGGTATTGGAACCACATTCGGCAATACCATGAATAACTTCATTCAAACTTTACAGAGAAGAGGTGATATTCTTTCTGGATCAGCAGAGGAAATCTGGCAACTGAAAGAAAGCCTGGAACAGGAAGGAATGACCGCTGAGGACAAGACAAAAGCAACGCAACAATTGATTGATAAATTGGGAGAAATGGGGGTTACATCTGACCAGGCAGAGCGAGCATTCGCCTCTTTGTATCAACAGCAGCTTATTTCAGAGGATATGTTCAATGTTTTGTCTGGCGCAATAAAAAATCTGGACGATACCACTACTAATATAGCTGGTTCTATTGATTTAAGCAAACATTCTGTAGATGATTTGGCTGGTGTGCTTCCAAAACTCACAACTCAATTAAATTTGAGCGCCGACCAGCAAACAGCACTTGACACCGCACTGTATGATATGCCAAATGCGAGTGGAACTGCACAGGGAGCATTTGAAAACATAATGACGGTAGCGGAAGAAATGGGATTAAACACAGAATCTGTCGCTAAGATTTTTGCCGAGGTGTTCCCAGATTCCGTGAAAGAGATGGAAACTAAGACGAAAACCTCTATCAACAGTACAAATACTTTTGTAAAAACTGGAATGGGAAGCATATCCAAAGCTACAGGAACTGCAATGTCTGGAATTCAAACAGCAACTGAGAAAGCTATGTCTGCCGCACAGACAAAAGTAAAAACTTCCACAGAAAATATTAGTTCTGATTCTGAAACAAACTGGGGAAATTCCGCAAGTGCTGTATCGACAGCCCTCGGAACCATGGACACCGATACCAAAGATGTAATGGGTAAGGTCATGACCACCATTCAAAGCTATTGGTCTTCTGTTCTGATCAATACAAACCAGATTTGGGAAAAGGCTTCTGGAAAAGTTGACAAAGAAACAGAAAAAATGAAAACTTATACAGAAACCAATTTGTCGGGAATTTCGGATAAAATTAAAAGACTATTTAATGTTAATCTGACATCAATTGGTCGGGAAACAGCTCAATCATTTGCTGATGGCATGAAACAAGTACATTTACCAACTCTGACTTATTATATTTCAGAATGGAGAAAACATGATCTTGGCGGTGGAAGAACCAGTTCCACACCAGTATACAAACCTAATTGGTACGCCAAAGGTGGTCTTTTCAACGGTGCACAGGTAATTGGTATCGGTGAAGCCGGTTCTGAAGCCGTTCTTCCGTTGGAAAATCCACGAACCATGAAGAAGATTGCAGACAGCATTGTTTCCAGTTCAGACGGAAGCATGGGACTTACAAAAGAAGAAATGGCAAAAGCAGTAGCACAGGGCGTTGCAATGGCAATGAGCATGAACAGTGGAAATAAGAATCCACAGTACATTATGAACAGCATTATCCTGGACGGAAACGAGATTGCGAAAGCAGTAACCAAAGCCCAGAATGACACTGATAGCCGTTTCAAACCGTCCCCAGCATATTGATTTTTGACTGATTGTGTGGTATAATTTCATCAATGAAGAAGTACACACGGTCTTGATTTTTGAGCCGCTAAGAAGAAATTAATATTTCTCAATTTTGAGGAATTTTTATCTTACTTGGCGGCTCTTTTTTATTTTAGAGAGGGAAGAGAATTTGAAAAAGTTAGATTGTCGAATAGGAAATACTTCCGAAAGCCCAAAATTTTACTTAGGCATTGCATTTTGCTTGAGCGCAATAATAAAAATATTGGAGGATTTTCATGTCATATAAAAATTACATCTTAGTCCAAAAACATTTATTCCGCAGCGAATACATTTTCGCAGATACAGAAAAGTATCTGGCAGACCAACTTTTTAAAAATGAGAAAATTCGGGTGAATTTCGGAAAAGAATTTTGCCATAAAGAAGAGAGCTATCTTCTTATTTCCTGTAAAATCTGGAATAAAGACCAAGGCAAGTTTTTTAGAGCCATGGAAAAGTTGAGAAATAAAATGCCACTGGTCGGGAATACCGACTATGAGGAATTTTGCAAAGACGTATTTAGCTTGTTTGAATGATCGGGAGGAAACCATATGGAAAATTATATTTGTGCAATGAGAAGCCCATTTTTAAGATACCAGCACTTTGTGTATGTTGACCATAAAAACAGGGTTGCGCCTGTGCTGATGGAAAAGCGAGGGATTAAAGAGTTTATAAATAAAATTGCCGATATTAACAACACAAATTATATTTTGGTTGATTGTGAAGTGAAATCTCAAGACATTGGTGCTTTTGTGGAAATGCTTGAAGAATTAAAAAGCGCAATGGCAAATGGGAGACACAATGATTACCAGGCAACATATGAGTTTATTCTCGGCACCATGCGTGACATGATGAATAAGAGCAGAAATAAATAATTTTGGTAAAACCAACAGGCTAGACCGATCATCGAAAAGCGGAAATGCCTTGCCGCCTGCCTGTTGATTTACATACAGTTCAAGGCACTCTTTTATACGAAAGGCAGGTATCAATCCATGGCAAGAAAACCACTTAGCAAGAAAATCAGATTTGAAGTATTCAAAAGAGACAAATTCACATGTCAATATTGTGGAAGAATGTCACCAGACGTAATTTTGGAAGTAGACCATATTGAGCCAGTAGCAGAGGGCGGGGATAATGAAATTACAAATTTAATTACTTCGTGCCGCGACTGCAATAGAGGGAAGGGCAAAACTAGAATTTCAGATTCCAAAGCAATATCGTTTCAACAGGAAGCATTAAAAGATCTTGCAGAGAAAAAAGAACAGTTGGAAATGATTGCTGAATGGAAAAAAGAGCTACTTGATTATGATAATATGGCAGTAAACATGCTAACGGAATATTTTGAACAATTGACAGGGTGTGATGTAAACGATAACGGACGTAAGGAAATAGGGATATGGTTAAAAAGATTTTCGGCAGATAAAATAATGGACGCAATGGAAAAATCCGTAAAATCATATTGTAAAGAATTTTCATACGATGAAATTGTAATGGCATTTTCAAAAATACCAGGAGTGTGTATTAATCGCTCAAAAGGGGATAATAATTCAAATTATTATTTTAATTATATCAAGAAAGTTTTAACATCACGAGGAATAGAGTTTAATCCAAAACTTTTAAAATATTATGTTGAAACATATTTAATCACAGAAGAAGATTTTGCGGAGGAAAAGAAAAATAAACGGTATTTGAAGATATTTGTCAAATATCCAAGCGTTAAATTTGATAAGGATAAATTTGCACAAAACTATATGATGGATAAATGTTTTGTAGGAACACTAGATATTGATGGCGAAAAGAGCATAAAAAATATTAAATATGGGCTTGACTTAGAAAATAATGGATATTTCTTTTCTGAAAGATATTCGCCGCAAAATAGAGTTAGTTTAATTCCGTACCTTAATGGTTTTTCGGAATTGTTAAGAGAGTATTATAGGGAATATTATCAAACATACAATGAACCTCATCCAGTTCTAACTACCGAACAAGGATTAAGGCTTTTAAATCATTATGCGTCAAATAAATATTGGTCGAACTGCGTTACAAAAGAAGACTATGGTAATATGTTTTCAATGCTTAAATTAGGAAAAGAATATGGTGAAAAAGCGCAAATGCCAGAATCTATGTTTTCTTGCGGAGGGACTATTTGTGCTGAAAAATGCGCAGAATATGAAAGCGAAGAAAGAAAAAAGCATGATTTTCAACCTTGAAATAAGCCAATTTTTTATAGACGCAAAATAGACGAACATTAGACGCACCCAGATATAGGTTTAGATTAAGATTAAGGTTTAGATTAAGATATAGATTAAGATATAGATTTAGATTAAGAAAAAGAGAAAGAATTATATTTAAATAATATCTAACGATATTATTATGTCAGATAAATCTGACACAGAATGGGACAGGGAGGACACACTATGATATTTTGGCTATCAGTAATCATTTTTGCAGTTGGCGTTGTTATACTGATTGCAAATAGAATAGGCGAATCTTTAAGCTACGAATATGAGTATTCAAATGTGAGTGGATTTATACTGTCTTTTGGCGTTGTAATTTCTTTTATCAGTGTGGTATGGTTCCTGGTAGCCGGATTGATTTTACTGCTCACTCAAACCAATGTTGCCGCCACCAGACAGGCAAATGCAGAGAAATACAAAGCGTTGACTTACAAACCGGAAAGTGAAGCTTGCCGAGATCAATTCGGACTTCTCAACAAAGAAATTATTGACGAAGTGCAGAGATGGAATGCAAAAGTAACTTACTACAAAGCAATGGAGGATAATTTCTGGGTAGGAATTTATTATCCAGATGTGTATGGTGATCTGGGGACGATTAATTATGAGATATATGAGGGTAATTAATTGACATGATAAAATAATCAAATACGTTTCAAAACCTCTCGCACGATAAAATATAGGCATAAGCCAAGAAAATCGAAATTCAGGCAAATAAGCCAACTAATTATGGAGAAAGGTAACAATGATAATGAACAGACCATTATTTGAACCAGGAGATATTGTACAGCATTTTAAGAGGGAGACCATCAAGGAGCCACGCAACAACGAGTATTTGTATAAGTTTATCGGATATGCCAGACATACAGAAACAGGGGAAGACTTGGTAGTATACAGAGCTTTGTATGGCGGTAAGGAACTATTTGCCAGGCCAACAAAGATGTTTTATAGTAAGGTAGATTGGAACAAATACCCAGAAATAAAGCAAGAGCATAGGTTCGAGAAATATCATGGGGTTCTTTACGCTGATGGACTTTAAGCAGACTTACTTTTCCATCTGGCAGGAAATATGGAATCTCCACAAGAAGTATGCTTTTATCTCAAAAGACGATATTTCACAGTGGGAAAATCTCACCATGGAAGCAAAGCAGATTCACGATAAATACGCTGATTCGGTTGGCGCGAAATTTGCCGAAGCTCTTTTGATTGCTGTAACTGCGGAAATTGATAGAAAAGCGAAATAGTGCTTTCAGAATGCGTCCCAAGGTGGTACAATATGGGTATCATACTAAGGAGGGGGATATTTATGGCACTGATTAAATGTCCAGAATGCGGTAAGGAAATAAGTGATAGGGCGGCAAGTTGCCCGAATTGCGGATTCCCTATAGCGCATGGAAGCAGTACGCAAGAACCGCCACAGAAACCAAAGGAATACGACATTGAGATGTTAGATTCCATGAGAATCAAGGCTTCAAAAGCGAATATTGAGGTTTACTACAAAGGAAATTTGCTACTTGAAGCAAATCCCATGGATTTTGTATTGAATTATGACAAGGAAGAACCAGATGATTTAGGCAGAGTTCAGTTGAAAGTTGCTTTTTCAATTCCAAAATACGCAAAGCCTTTCAAAATTTGCTTATCAACAGGCTCTTCCGCATATGAACAGGCAAAGGAATTTACAACAGAGATTGCGGAGCGGTACTTCAATAAACAATATGTTGTTGAATGGTATATGCTAGACAAGAGTGTAATGGATAATTGCGACAGGGGCGAAGCAAACAAGACCAGAACAACTATTGAGAATATCGAAAAACCTAAAACATATTCTGCACCAGAACCACAGTACACACCACAGCCAACAGCTACCAAGAAAAAGAAAAAAGGTGGATGTGCAAACTATTTTGGCTTTATCTGCCTTGTATTTATTCTCATAGGCTGGTATTCATCTAAAAACGAGAAAAAGGATGATACACCCAAAACACAGACGGAAGAATCTGGCAATTACAAAACCAAAGCAACCCCTACAGTAGCAGAAACAAAACAGGAAGCAACTCCAATTACTTTTGATGATGAACTGGCAACATTTAATGCTGGTGGATATGCTTATATTACCGACGGCGATTTATACAAATATGCGGTCAATATGAGTGGGGCTAACATTTATACCGTCGCAACGGTAAGAGACGTCAAAGACAATAAGGTGCAAGTTACTATTGGTGATAAATACATGATGAGTAATTTTAATGTATCGGATAGTAAATTGTATGCAAAATATGAGAGCGGTCTTAAAGACGATGATGTAGTGGCTATTCTTGGGACGGTATCAAGTGTAGATTCCTGGGGATTTATGGGAGATTCCATAAATTTAGAGAATTGTATGGTATTCGCTAAAGGAAGTGACGCTAACAGCTACAAAAAAGACGTTTCGGACGACAGCTTATCGCAGTATTTTGTAGTGACAGAAGAGGTTGCAAATTCAAAAGAGGTTTCCGAGGACGAATATAAGGCACTTTGTCAGACATTAGATTATAATGATATTTTGAGAAATCCAGATAGTTATAATAAAAAGCATTGTGTCGTATCTGGCACAATAGACCAGGTATTAGAGGGAATGTTTGGCGGATATACACTATATATCGTTGACGGAAACGGTAATAAATGGGATTGTTCATACAGATACGAAGAGGGCGAAACCCATTATTTAGAGGGCGATTGGGTAACTGTTTACGGAACTTGTAGTGGAACTTCAAACTCCACAACAGTTTTAGGAGAACAGGTAACAATGCCAGATGTAGATATTGAATATATTAACTGACATAAAATTGGCTAGGGATTTCTCCCTAGCCTTTTTTAACCTTTAAATACTCGCCCACATTCTTTACACTGATATTTTGTGGAAAATATTCCATGACCGATTATCTGAACATTAGCACTTCTACAAGACCATTTCGGACATTTTATCTTTCCTGTTATTTTATCAATTTTCTTTCTTTTTCTCATTTTACATTTCTCACATCTTCTATGTATTTTGGCATAAACCATGCAGAATTATGTCCGCTCCAATAGTCAATACCATAATCAATTATTTTGCCATAAAGTGTCAGATAAGTTCCTGGTGTGTAATCAGAACTTTTAAAATCATAATCTTTAGAAAACAAAATTCCGACGTCGTTTCCACTTCCGTAACTATCCTTATCTTTGGAGTATATTCCAACAAGGCAACATTCGTTGTCAAGATTGTATTCCTCTGTTTTATCAGACATCATAAGGTCATAGGGGTCAATAACAGAATTGTCTTGAATATAAAGCTCCACTTTGACATATTCTCCTTCAAGACTTTTGTCTGAAAAAGTAATATCTTCATACCACATTTCTTTGCATTTTTCTTTGTATTCTTCTTCTGTTAAGGAGTCCATATCTACTTCTTCGGTGCCTGTTTCTTCTGCAAATACTGGAATTGAAAAAGCTGTGCCAGATAAAGCACAAATAGCGAGAATGGTAATCAAACGTTTCTTCATGTAAAATCCCCCTCTTTAGTATGATATACATATTTTACCACGCCGAAACGGATAGTGGAATAGGAAATTTGAAAAAAAGTTAAAATAATGGTTGACAGGATTGTTGCTACACACTATAATAGAATTGTAGCAACAAAGAAAGAGAGGTGATAGAAATGGCTGCTATGAAAATCGGAACAAAATTAACTGACAATCCAAAAGACTATATGTTAAGGACAAGATTAGACAAGAAAACTCTTCAAAAACTGGATGCTGTTGCACTTGAAAAGGCTACTACAAGGTCTGAAATTGTGAGAATTGGGATTGAAATGCAGTATGAGAAAATGTTCCAGAGTGATAAAAAATAAGAGATTCCCGACCGACCAAAGTTAAGAATCTCTTAAATGATTCTGCCACCAAATAGGAGGCTATACAAATTATAACACTGTATGCCTCCTGTTTGCAAATAAAAAATCAAAATTTCACAGGAGGTTTTTTATATATGAACGAAATCACAATTAACACAGCAAACCAGACACCTATTGAAATTGCACTTGGTATTGATGAAGAGGGCATGACTACTGCAAGAAAGTTATATGCCTTTTTAGAATTGGATTCTAGCAATTATTCAAGATGGTGTAAGAGCAACATTACAGGAAATGAATTTGCAGAGGAAAATGTTGATTATTGGGCATTCGTCATTAATGACGAATGGGGAGGACAGGCTACTAAAGATTACAGACTTACTGCTCATTTTGCAAAGAAGTTATCAGTGAAAGGAAATAGCGAAAAAGCAGAAGAAGCTAGAGAATATTTTACTAGACTTGAAGAAAAGGTAAAACAACAAGTAATTGATTATTCTAAATTGTCCCCCGAACTTCAAATGTTCAACCAGATTTTCCAACAGGTAGCCAAAACTGAACTGGAACAGAAGAAACTTGCGGAACGTGCCGACCAACAAGAGAAGAACATAAAAACCATCATTGATACCTTTAAGGGAACGGATTCTGACGTTGGCACAGAGAAATGGGTGAACAGATGTATTTCAAAGATTGCCGAGAGTGATGATTTCTCTTACTCATTCGGAAATAAATACGCCGCCGCCAGAAACGAAAGCTACCGCAGATTATCAGACAGGGCTGGTTGCCGATTAGATCAGCAACTTAGAAATGCGATTTCCAGAGCCGAAGAAAGAGGTTGCACCAAGGCACAGACCAACCAGATTAACAAACTGTCCGTGATTATGCAGAATAAGCGGCTGAAAGATATTTATGTTAGCGTGATTAAAGAAATGATGATTGCATACAGAGTAGAAATCGCATAATTAGATTTTCACAGGGATACACAGGAGGAAAATAATATGGCAGAAAATATGGATAAAGAAAACACAATGTTCGAAGTAGAGGACAGTATTGATAAAATCAAGTTCCTTTTGGATGATTTCATGGAACAGTACGGATTTAATGACCCAGAAAAAATGGACGAAGAGAAAAGATTTTTCTTTGCGTACAACAAGGACTTTATGACCATGAAACTGTTGATTTTGTGCGATTATGCCTGGAAAGCAAAACAGGCGTTTAAGTCTCTTGAAGATATGGAGCAGAAAGCGTGATATTATGGCAAACAGAATCCAGTTCAATGACTTTCAGAAGAAGAGCGTGTATGCCAAGGGCAACGGAAAATGTGCGATATGCGGTAAGCCTGTCAAATTCAAGAAAATGACAATTGACCACATTACGCCGTTGTCCCGGGGCGGCACCAATGATATTAAGAATCTGCAACTGGCGTGTAAACGCTGCAATAGCATGAAGAGTAACATGACCATGGACGATATGATGGGGCAGATTTCCGAGATTTTGAAGTATAACCGTAAACAAAAGTTGATTAGAGCGTTGACAGGAATTGTAGAATGATACCGAAGTATACTGAATGATACTTTCACCATATGCTATAATATAAAATCATAATAAGCAAATTTTAAAGCGTTTACCTTTCGGGGTAGGCGCTTTTTTGTTGCCAAAAAATAAATCGTAAAGGAGATATGAATTTATGCTGGTAGAAATCGTTGGAAAAAGATACGAAGAGAAACTTATTACAACAAGTCTGAAAGTTGCAGAGGTTTTTGAGAAAGAACATAAGAATGTTCTACAATCAATTGAAAATCTCGTGGCTGATAATTCAGCCGCCAAATTTTTTCGACTTACAACATATAAGAATCGTGGAAAAGAATATCCAATGTACGAAATGGATAGAGATGGTTTTTCCTTGCTCGTAATGGGCTTTACTGGTGAAAAAGCCTTACAATGGAAAATTAAGTATATTGAAGCCTTCAACCAGATGGAAAGCGAGTTAAAACGCTTATATACGGAACGTCAGCAATGGCAAATTGAGCGTGACAAGGGCGTTGTTATTCGGCATATTCTCACAGATACAATTAAGATGAAAATAACGGAAAGTCCAAATAAAAGATTTGCTTATCCGAATTACACAAATTTAATTTATCGTAATTTATTCGGAAAGACAGCAAAAGAGCTTGAAAGCGATTATGGGGTAAAAGCAAAAGAAAATCTTAGGGATTTCTTTACAGGTGATGACTTGGCGAAAGTTCAGAGTATGGAAATGCTTGTAAGTAGCCTTATTAATTGCGGATGGGGATATCAGCAAATCAAAGAATTTGTTCAAAGAGAAGCAACAAAAATGATTGCTTGAGGGTTAGCATATGGCAGAAGCATTTTTAAAAGTGGATGGGGTAGCAATGCCCTGTCCTTCTTCTTTTACATGGGGATTACAGGATATATCGGCATCAGAATCCGGCAGAACAGACGATACGACCATGCATAAAAACAGAGTTGGACAGAAACGAAAACTGTCTGTAGGTTGGAATGGCCCAGATTGGGACACTGCTTGCAAAATTATACAGGCAGTAAATCCAGAGTACATACAGGTCACATATCCAGACTTGCTATCTGCAAATAAGCACGAAACCAGAACATTTTATGTTGGTGACAGGGAATCCCCTTTTAAGTGTTGGTGGATAGGCAATGAGCGCATGGAAGGACTTAGTTTTGATTTTATCGAGAGGTAAGATATGCGAAATTTATCAACGGAATTTAAAGAACAACAGAATAGTGGGAACCGTAACTATCTGAAATATGCAGATTTTACCTTCACAGACGGAAGCACATTATCCATTGCCGACAAAGATTTATGGTCTAATGGCTTCAAGTTTGAGGATGCAGTATCACAAAGTGGTTCTTTTGATATCGGCGCAGCTATCGTAAATAAGCTGACATTGCAGATCAACAACTTTTCTGGCAAGTACACAGATTATATTTGGGATGGAGCAAGGGTTGTTTGCCATATTGGGCTTGAATTATCCACTGGTATTGAAAAAATCCGTATCTGTACCATGACAGTAACAGATGCCCCATACCAGAATACAGCTATTATCAGTTTAACTTGCGAAGATTCCATGCGATTATTTGATCGTGATTATTCTGATAGTAAACTGACATACCCAGCAACCAGATTGCAGATCATCCAGGATGCTTGCGAGGTGTGCGGAGTAACACTGCAATCAACCAGATTTGATAACGATGATTTCATAATCCAGAATCGACCAGTTGATAGCAGCATTACTTTCAGACAGGTAATTGCATGGGTAGCACAGATGGGCTGTCAGTGGGCGAAAAGTGACGAATACGGAAGTCTTTGCCTTGGATGGTATGAGCGTGAAGTACCGGATAAATTTTATAATTTGGTTGAAACGCCATGGAAAGATACTGATGGGAACGACATTCTTGACACAACAGGTGCACAGATTATCACCATCATGCAAAAAGGGATTACATCCACTGATACAAATGGATTTACTCCTTGGCTCTATGACCTTGAGATAACAGGCGTAAAAGTTACAGAATACGTTGAAAATTCTTCTCAAAATGAAGCGAAAACATATCAGTCGGGGAAATCTGGCTATGTTATTGAAATCAGCGACAATAAGCTTATTCAAGAAGGCACTGGCGAAGAAATCTGTAAGATTATCGCAGACAGATGCGTTGGGTTAAAATTCAGACCGTTTACTACTGGTGCATTAACAAATATTGCGTGGGAAGCTGGTGACACTATTTCGATTTCTGATAGAAACGGAAAACAGTACAAGAGTTACCTAACATCTGTTACTTTGAATCCAGGTGCATTTGAGCAACTTGAATGCAGTGCTAAGAGTGTATCTAGGAATAAGCAGAAACAATACAGCCTTAATCAACAAGTACAGGCAGAAAACAAAAAGAATTTAAGAGATGAACGTACCGCCAGAGAAAAGGCACTGGAAGAATTATCACAGCGCCTTGCGGAATCTTCTGGAACATACACTACAGTAGAAACACAGCCGGACGGAAGCAACATCTATTATCTTCATAACAAGCCGCAGTTGTCCGATTCTGATATTGTATGGAAAATGACTGCGGAAGCGTGGGCTGTTTCCACAGATGGTGGACAACATTGGAATGGCGGTATGACGGTCGATGGTGATGTAATTGCCAGAATCCTTACGGCTACAGGCGTTAATGCTGACTGGATTAATACGGGAACCATTAAGGCAATTGACAAAGATGGAAACACAACTTTCTTGGTTGATATAACAACAGGAAGAGTTATTATTAATGCGGATTCTGTACAAATAAAGGGGAAAGATGTCAATGCAATTGCAAAGGAAAAAGCAGAAACAGAAGTAAATAATTTTATAAGCAATACATACACAACTGATATCAATAATTTACAGTCTCAAATCGATGGACAGATTGAGACTTTTTTTTATGATTATGAACCAACCTTACAGAATATCCCGGCTTCTGGATGGACTACAAACGAAGAACGAAAGAAACATGAGGGTGACTTATTTTACTGGAAATCTAAAGGATATGCTTACCGTTTTATGCAAGATGGGGCAACATGGAAGTGGGAATTAGTACAAGATACCGATATCACGCTAGCACTTGCCGCAGCAGAAAAAGCACAGGACACAGCAGATCATAAGCGGCGCGTGTTCGTAGTTCAGCCAGAACCACCATATGATATTGGCGATCTCTGGTCGCAAGGTACAAACGGAGACCTTATGAGATGTAAGGTTGCCAGAGCAAGCGGTTCTTATTCAGCAGATGATTGGGAAAAGGCTTCAAAATACACAGATGATAGTTCTTTTATGCTGTTTTTAAATGGCACTTACAAAGATACCCTTTCTGAAATCCAGAATCAACTTGACGGAAAGTCCGAGGTTTGGTATCAAGCTACAGACCCATCATTAAACTGGACTACAAGACAAAATGTTGCATGGATTGATACAAACGGAGAAAAGATTCTTGATTCCGATGGAAACGAAATCATCCTTGTTTGGGAATCCGAAAAGTCCATTCACAACGGAGATTTATGGTATAACACAAGCAATAATACGCAGTGGATTTATCAAAATGGAAACTGGGAGCCTACCTCAATTCCAGATTCCTTGCTTGATAAAATAGACGGTAAGTCACAGGTTTTTGTAAAAGAGCCGGTTCCACCGTATGAATTAAACGACATCTATTTTACAGGAACTGAAATTTTAGTATGTATCTCTTCAAGAGAAACAGGAGAATACAACGCTTCTGACTGGACAAAGAAGGATAATTACACAGATGATACGGCACTGACTGAATTTATTCAGAACGTGTATACAGATGATATAGCTAAAATCCAGGAAACGCTTGACGGCCAGATAATGACGTATTTCTATGATTATACGCCAACATTGGAAAATCTTCCAGCTAGTGACTGGAAAACAGAAGAGGATAGGACAAACCATGAGGGCGACCTTTTCTACAACAAAACCGATAAGAGATCATACAGATTCTTTAAGAAAGATAACGTATGGACTTGGGATTTGGTTCTTGACCCAGAAGTAAACCAAGCGCTTGAACAGGCTCAAGCCGCGCAAGATACAGCGGATGGAAAGAGAAGAGTGTTTGTTACAACTCCAAGTGTCCCTTATGATGTGGGGGATTTATGGGTACAGGGCGAATCTGGCGATATCATGCGTTGCAGAACTGCCAAGACTGATAAACAAACTTACGATTCCGCAGACTGGATTAAAGCAAGTAAATACACGGATGATACAAAGGCGAAAGAAGTAGAAAAACAACTTGGAACCGTTAAAAATGACTTACAGGTACAGATTGATGGTAAAATTGAATCTTATAACCAAGAATCAGATCCATCAACTTCATGGACAACTGAAACATTAAAAGTACAGCATAAGGGTGACTTGTGGTATAACCCAACGGATAAAGTTACAAAACGTTGGAGTGGTGCTGAGTGGAATACTCTGGATGATGCAACAGCACTTGCCGCGCAAGAACTGGCCCAAAATAAGAGAAGGGTGTTTTCTTCACAGCCTACACCACCTTACGATATCGGGGATTTATGGTGCCAGGGTGGTAGTGGTGATATTATGCAATGCAAAACTGCAAAGCCTGTTGGTGGAACATTTAATAATTCAGATTGGCAAAGGGCAAGTAAATATACAGATGATTCTACTTTCAATACTTTCCTGGATGGTGTTTTCAAAAATACAATAAACAATCTTAAAACACAAATTGATGGAAAAATTGAAACCTGGTATCAACCAAACGACCCTTCTATTAAATGGACAAAAACAGAGGAACAGCCTTGGCTTGATGCGAATGGAAACAAGATTTTGGACACCAGTGGAAATGAAATTGTTCTAGTATGGGAATCAGAGAAAGTAGAGCACGAAGGAGACCTCTGGCACAATACATCTGATAACACACAATGGATTTTTAAATCTGGTATCTGGCAACCACAGTCTATCCCAGATGAATTGTTAGACAAGATAGATGGTAAATCATCTGTTTATATGGTTCAGCCAAAACCACCATATTACAAAGGCGATTTGTGGGTAACAACCAACAGCGAAGGAAAAGCTTCTCTCAAAACTTCCACTGTAAATCGTGTTGATGGGAATTTTGATGCGTCCGATTGGATTGATTTCAAATATGCGGACAAAGACGATATCAAAAACGCAATTGATAATTACGATACCAGCCTTGGACAGGATGAAGTATTCAACAAACTCACTAAAGGTGGGACGGAACAGGGAATCTATATCAAAGATGGAAAAGTATACATCAATGCAAAATACATTCTGGCAGGCTTGCTTGCTGGTGAGAGAATCAATGGACGTGGGCTGAAAGTTATTGATGACAATAATAACGTAACACTTGAAATTGACAGCAAAGGAAATGTTACGTTACGCCCAACAATGCTTGCAATTGAAGGTAAAAGCGTATCTGAAATTGCAACAAGTGCTGCCACAGAAGAGGCGAAGAAGTATAAGACTTTAAATGTATCACTTTCCAAAATTTACCAGGCAATCCCAACGGATGCGGATGGAAAATATACTTCTTTCCCTACCGACTGTAAAACCCAAGTAACCGTTTTGTACGGAGACCAAAATGTAACTTCTTTATCAACAATTACATTTTCTGTTAGCACTGGCGTTTCTGGAAGTGCTTCTGGAAGCACTTATACCGTAACTGGACTATCGGCTGATAGCGGAATTGTTACTGCGACAGCGACCTACAATAATCTTTCTGTTGAAAAGCAATTTACAATAGCAAAACAAAAACAAGGAAGCGCAGGCGAAGATGGAAAGCAGGGAGAACAGGGAAAACCTGGAATTGGAGTTGCAGATACTATACAACATTATTTGGCAACAACGGTCTCTTCTGGCGTAACTAAAGATACAACGGGATGGACAACCACGATTCAAAATCCAACAGCCGAAAAGAGGTATTTGTGGAGCTACCAAACCACAAAATACACGGACACTACTACTTCCGATACCACGCCGCATATTATTGGTGTATATGGAGAAAAAGGTGCGGACGGTAAAGATGGAACCGAAATGACGTCCGAAGAGGTTTTTAATAAGCTGACGGATAACGGAAAAAAACAGGGCATTTATACTGACGAAAATGGAAATTTCTATGTCAGCGGCGAATACCTTCGAATGCGTGGTGTGAATGTTGTTGATGGTGATGGAAAGACAACATTTGCTATTAATAAAGAAACTGGTGCAGTAACAATAGCGGCTTCCAGTTTTGCACTTGGTGATAAGAGTATTGCGGATATCGCAAGTGAGGAAGCCCAAAAGAAGATTGATGCACTGCCAAGAGAAACAGATAATCTTGTAAAAGGATATGGATTATCCGAAAGTGATGTACAGAAATACTGGAATATTGTTGGAACACCATCATACGGGCAATCTGACCCTGCAGGTGGGACACAGGCACTTATGATTTCAAATCTCACAACAGGGAATAATTTTTTAGAAGCAAAAGTGTCGGATAATCCAATATTTAGTTCTAGTGGAAGATACAATGTTTCTTTTTGGCTTAAAGCCAATGAAACTGTATTTGTAAATAATACTTATGTTGAAGTTGAAGTTTATTTTAATGGCGCCTTAATAGATACAATTAAGGCAAAATGGTGGGTAAAATATAACTACTCTGTAGATGTTACAAGTGTTAATAAATCAAGTTCTAAATTATATTTCAAATTTAAAAAGAATTCATATACCAAAAATACCATATTGATATACAGACCAGAAGTGACTTTCGGATATACAAGCACTGACATATTTAATATGCTCACAAATAACGGAGCAATGAAAGGCTTGTATATGGTTGGAAATGAACTGTATTTTTCCTTTACTTATGCACAAGGCGGCACACTAAAATTAGGTGGCGTAAATAACGGAAATGGATTGCTTTCGATTCTGAATGAAAGTGGGACACAGGTCGGTTATATTGATAATACAGGAGTACACTTTAATCAGGGAGAATTTTCTGGTAACTTAAAGTCAAATACAGGAGAAATTGGAAGTTGGGTAATTGACAAGACAAATGGAAGATTGAGTTCCAAAAACGGAAATGTAGTATTAGATTCTACAAATGGCATTGTATATGTTAATGACGTTCCTATTCGCGCGAATGGAAATGGAATTATATTTGATGGCGGCGTTACAATAAAAAATACAACGGATTCAAGCGGTTTTGCTGACGAGACAAGTTTTTTCAATATTAAAAATCTCGGACATATCACAGACGGAACACATTTAGGAGTTAATGATCAAGGCATGGTTATTAAGGTTCCATCGTCTTCTTGGCGTTACAAATCAATTCGAACAACTGTTAAAGAAGAAGAATTGGAAGAACTCTATAGGACAAAGGTCGTTTGGGCGAAGTATAAAGAAGGATATCTCGATAAAAACGACAGCAGATATGACAAGTTAATGCCAATGTTCCTTGCAGAAGACATGGAAAGGCGTTTTCCAATTGCAGTAAACCATTTACCAGATGGAAAGCCAGAGGATTGGAATTATCGAATCATGATTCCATCCATGTTCGCCATGATAAAATTCAACCATGAGAAGATAAAGGAACTCAAATCCGAGAACGAAGAATTGAAATCTGAATTAAAAAGCATTAAAGAAGAACTTGCAGAAATTAAACAATTGTTAAGTAAATCAGTATGAAGAGGGTGAGAAATCATCCTCTTTTTTACGAATCAAATTATCATAACCAATAATTAAAGGAGGGCAAAAAAACATGCCAAAATGGACAGAATACACATCAAAAGATACGTTAGCAGATAATGACGAGGTAATGCTATATGATGCAACAGGGAAAGCGAACAAACGTGGACTGATGAGCAAGTTTTGGGATTATGTCGTTGATAAAATGGCAACGGCGGTTATCTCTAAATTAGAGACCGATAATAAAACAATCATCGGGGCAATTAACGCACTAAATGGCAATAGCTTAACTCATGCAAAACGTATTGCAATAAATCCTTTAAATGGCGAATCTTTTCTGTTAGATGATGCAAGTTCGTATCTGATTTGCTATTCTGGAATAGACGTAAATAATATTAAAAATATAGGGTTCGCCGTAGCACTTAGCAGAGCGTCAAAAGAAAAAACTGGTGGCATACTTTCTATCAAGTCAGAATTAACCGGAATTAATTTTGTTTTAGATGGTAATACATTAAAAGTTTCAACTAAAGTGTGGATCGTAATGACATTAACCAAAATATGATTTAATCATAAAATGGCAACTCAGTTTTTAAATTGGAAAACAACCCCTCTACAAACGATTTAAATGACTGTAAAATTAATGGAACTAAAAAAATTCATGTATGGATTATGCCATCGTCAAGTATTAACAGTCCTACAAGTAATGCTAATATATATATATATTTTATTTTTCATCAAGTGATTTTGGTGATTCATATGGAACTCAATTTGCACTGGCACCATACAGGAGAAATATATGGATTAGGCTTTATGCAACAAGTAACACATGGGAAAATTGGAGTGCTATATAAACCTTATATTACAATTTACTCCAACTTCTACCCCATTCACCACGACTGGCAACCGCGTAATACAAACCTTTTGCATCAATAAAAGCATTCTTTCACAACCTTTAAATTATGAGTATGATAACTGTCCCAACCTAAACGCAGCGCCAATGGCATAATTTGGAATTTCAATAATAGCAGAAGTGTTTGTTATACTGTTTACTGTAACGGTAGTTTCGCCCAAATGGATAATCCGAGAATTAATTTGATGCAAAGGAATTATATCAAAAAATATTTTTCCACCAACTTGTCCTACTATAATAATAGTATCATAAGCTTTTGTTGAAGTTAGGGTTACAGTTTTTTCGTTTGGAAGTGAGACCATCTTGCCATTTAGCGAAGTAATTAGAGCGGAGAAAATGCAACAAAACACTATCCAACAAAAGATAGATATGCTATAATCAGTATATCAACATCGGAACAATAAAAAGGGAGCTGAGTTCCCGTCTACCAAACAAAAAACTCAGCTCCAAGCACCACAAAGGGTACGGTTATATTATAGCATAGTACCTTCCCTTTGTGAACCCAAAAGGAGGGTATTTTTTATGGAAAATAATAGGGAAAATAAAATGGAACAAAGAATTTTAAAGAAGAATAATTATAAAGTGTATGTTTATACCAATAAAATAAACGGGAAAAAGTATGTTGGTCAGACTTGTAGAACATTAAAAATTAGAGCTGGGAGTAAAAAAGGACAAGGATATAAACATTGTATACGTTTTTATAATGCTATTCAAAAATATGGAATTGAAAATTTCGAAGTAAAAATATTGTATGATAATTTAAGCCTAGAAGAAGCAAATAAATTTGAAATTAAAACAATTTCAGAATTAAAGACAACTGATTCTAAATACGGTTATAATATTTGCGCTGGAGGTGAAGGCGCTAAAAATTTGTCTCTTATGGTTCCAGTTGTTCAGTTTGACAAAAGTTTTAATTACTTAAATCGCTATGACTCTATAAAAGAAGCAAGTGAAGCAAACGATATAGATTTAAGTAAAATTTCACTTGTGTGTAAGCATAGAGAAGGATACTATACTGCCGGAGGATATATTTGGCTACACGAAAACGAATACTTGAGCAACCACTATAATAAAGAGAAAATATTAAGTTTGGTTAATAAGGAATTTGAACATCCAAATGCAAGACCTGTAGTCCAACTTGATATTCAAATGAATTTTATTGCTAGATTCGATAATATTTGTAAAGCATCGAAAACAACAGGTGTAAGAAGAAATGGTATTAATGATAACTGTATTCATAGATTAAAAACTTCTGGCGGATATATTTGGATGTATGAAGAAGAGTATAAAGAAATAAGAGGTAATAATAGTGTAATAAATAATATTGTTAAAGAAGCACACACAATACACCATCAGAGAAAAGCAGTTATTCAATTTGACGAAGATATGAATTATATAGCTGAATTTGAATCAGTGTTAGAAGCATCCAAGAAAACAAAAGTAGATAGAAAAGAAATTAATAATGTATGCAAAGGAATACGTAAAACTGCAAATGGCTATATTTGGAGATATAAAGAATTGATACGACAATGATTTATGCCAAGATTAGCCAGGATTCTGTAAAATTCAATCACAGAAGATATATCGTATAAAGAGTTTATGCTAAAGAGCACTCCAAATAGGGGTGCTTTTTATTATGCACTTTTTTAACATCAATAAGAAAGGAGAACATACATGACTATCAACACCTCATTAATCAGCAACAACAACAGCTACACAGGACAAACACCTCTGTATATTGTCGTACATAATACAGATAATACCGCCAAAACAGCGGATGCCAAAGCACACGCCACCGCACAGCATAACGGCAATTTTAAAGGCTACTCCGCCCACGTATTTGTTGACGATAAGTCTGCATACCAGGCACTCCAGTACAACAGAGGGGCTTGGCATGTTGGCGTGAACTACGGCGGCAAGATGTTTGGAGCCGTGAACAACCACAACTCCATCGGCATTGAGATGTGCATGAATGCTGGCTATAACTACGAAAAGGCATTTCAGAACACCGTTGATGTGTGCAAACAGTTGATGAAGAAATACGGAATTCCGGCAAGCCGAGTTGTTCAACACTATGATGTGTGCGCTAAGAATTGCCCTTCCGTTATCCGGGCAAAAGGTGACTGGAATAGATTCAAGAAGCTCATTTCCAGTGAAACAGTGACAGCGCCAACCACAAAGCCAACAGCAAAGGTTGATAAGTATTACCGTGTCCGTAAGACATGGAAGGATTCCAAGAGCCAGATTGGAGCTTACAAGTCACTGGAAAATGCGAAAAAGGCTTGCAAGGCTGGTTACTCTGTTTTTGACTGGAACGGAAAATTAGTGTATTCCGTGACAGCAAAGAAAAGCGTAACCAAGGTTGCAAAAGAAGTTATCAACGGCGAGTGGGGAAACGGACAAGATAGACGTGATCGACTGGAAGCAGCTGGCTACAACTACGCAGAAGTGCAGAAAAAAGTTAATGAATTACTGAAATAATAATACTCCCGGGGCTTTCCCGGGAGCTACTTAAATGTTGTGTATTCTTCAAATTCGTTTCTTATTTTTGCAAAGTCCTTCCTTCTGATCGGCACTGTATTACCAGAAAACATAAGGAACGAATCGTTTATTTCTTTTACCTCGTCCATGTTTATTATGTAGCTCTGGTGACACCTCAAGAATCTGGAATCCAGTAATTCTTCAATGTCAGACAGTTTACATCGTTCCGTATAAACTATACCGCAAGTGCAGTGGATAATGATGTATTTGTTTCGGCTCTCAATATATTCGATATTTTGAAATTCAACCCGGTGAATAAAGTCTTTTCCTTTTATCATAAGAGTGCTTTTGCCGATATGTTCCAGGGTATGATTGAAAGCAGTATACATTCTGCCGTTTTCAGATCCTTTTATAATATAGTGAATTGGGAGTAAATCAAGAGCTTCAAAAACATACTCTTTGTGGGCTGTCCAGAAAATAATATTTCCATTATAGCCATTTAATCTCAATTCCCTTGCGACTTCAATTCCGTTTTCTTCTTTCAAAACGATATCCAAAACCACAATATCATACCATTCGCCATCTGCCACATCATCAATAAGCGGCTGCCCTTTATCATACGGAGTAATCAATGCTTTTATATCACCATTTCGTTTGAGAAAATTATTAATCCTATGCATAAATATATCAATCTGGATTTCGTTATCATCACATATTGCAATTCGCATTCAAATCATCCCTTTTCATGTAAAATTCGCCACCAGAGGTGCTAATTTCGCCATTTCCTGTGTAATTGTATATTTTTTGATACAATGTTATTGTAATACATTAAGATGATAGTGTAAAGGGGATGGATTCATGGAGAAACATAAAAAAATCATAATTGTGTTTATACTGATATTCGTGCATATGCTCTTGATTCAATATGTTTACTTCTGCCCGGAGCGTAGTATTATCTTTGGGAGGGGTAAAACTATCGCAATTGCAAAAGCAAAGGTAAAACAGGTTGTCCATGAGCACTATAAATCCCTCACTGACAAGCATCCAGCCCCTTTATTTCTATCTATTATTATTACGATTTGGAAAAGCAAAAATCACAATATTTACACAAAAAGACTTATAATTCATAGAAAAATCAGAATAAATCAGTTTGCTAGGAAAGATTTAAGTGGAAACAATTCTATCCCATTATATGGTTAGAAAACATGATATAATTTAATAAATAAGAACAGATGTTCTTGCTAAAACGAATCTGGATTTTTTCTGGAAATGTGGTATAATAGTATTAACCGCCATCCAGTATTGATTGACACGTTCTTGAAAAAAGGCTTAAATGTCTGTCTCATACTGGATGCTTTTGGATTAGAGAGCGTAAAACGAATGTTAGGAACGTTTCTAACTCAACTCTCCGTACCACTATTGAAGCGCTTTATAGTGGAAAGCTATATTGCCACAATAACTGCCAGAAGAGGGAGGATTTATACATATTGGGGCAGAGAGCAGATGTTTAAGGCTTTGTATTAGTGGAGGTTTCTTAATGGATTATAAGAAAAAATTGATTGAACTTATAGAAAAAGTTGAAAATGCAACTTTGCTTGAAAGGCTATATGTATTCGCTGATAAGTTTATTAAAAGCTGGGGAAATTAATCCCCAGCTTCTTCATTTTCAGAATATATAGCGTCTATATATCCGTACACTTTGTTTTGCTGATCTGATGACATAGAAATCATTTTTTTTAAGCAATCTAATAATTGAGGATTCCCAGCAACAGTAGCAAGTAATTCCATCTCTTCGTTCCCTGGCTTTTTCCATCCCATAAGTTTGTCTGGAGTAGTTCCAAGAGTGTCAGCAATTGCTTCAATTACGTTTGATGGAATATTTGTAATAATTCCTTTTTCGTACTTGTAAAGCGTTTGTTTCGATACGGAAATTTTATCCGCTAAAGCCGTTTGACTCATTCCCAAAGCTTCTCTTTTTTCGCGTATCCTTTCGCCTACAGTCATCTTAGTGATAACCTCCTTTATTTATTTACAGCTTGATTATACTCCATAAAAAGTTACAAGTCAATAAAAAAATAACTTGACAAGTTACTAAAACGTTATTATAATAAGAGTAACTTAAAAAGTTACAATAATTTTTGAAAGGAGATGTTTGAATGATAAAGACGAATGAGCTTCGTGGTATTTTTGCTAAAAATGGAAAATCTCAGGCTGATGTTGCTAAAATTCTTGGAATGGCACCTAAGACATTTTATAGCAAAATGCAAAGAGGGGTTTTTGGAAGCGATGAAATTCAAACTATGATTGACGAATTTCATATTGAAGATCCAACATCTGTTTTTTTTGCTAGAGAGTAACTTTAAAAGTTACTAGAAAGGAGGAAGGGAATAGACGATTTAGTTTATCTTCGTAATGAAGAAGCTGTATGCGATAGTTTACAGGTGGCTAAGAAGTTTTCAAAAGAACACAGAAATGTTTTACAGAGCATTGATAATCTCATTGCTGAAAATTCAGCAGTGGAAACAATGTTTAAGATTTCTTCTTACAAATCCAACAATGGACAATCGTATAGAAAATTTTATATGAACCGTGATGGATTCTCCCTTTTGGCAATGGGATTTACAGGGAAAGAAGCCCTTGAATGGAAATTACAGTACATAAAAGCTTTTAACCAGATGGAGAATTTCATCCGTGAGAAATCAACTCAAGTTTGGGTTGAAACTAGAAAAGCCGGGAAACTTACCAGAAAGGCAGAAACAGATACCATTCAGAAACTTGTTGAATACGCCAAAGTACAGGGAAGCAGTCATGCAGAAATGCTTTACATGACATATTCCAAATTAGCAAACAAGATGGCTGGAATCAATAAGAGAGATGAAGCTACGGTAATGCAACTCAACAACCTGTCCTTGATGGAAAATATTATCTTACATGAAATTGATCTCGGAATAATGCAAGGAAAACATTATAAGGAAATATATAAAGACTGCAAGAAGAGATTGGAGACAGTTAAAGATTTGGCTTATCTGGAAGCAGTTTGAGAGGAAAGCTCATAAGGAGGCGGGAAAATGACAATTATCAAGTTTAAAAACGGGGAAACAATCGAAATTCCGTGTGTGTTCCCGGATGATATTGTGAAACCAGACATTAGAGATAAACTGATACGTTTGGAATGGGATGACGATGGAAAACAATATTGCTTGAAATTTAACCCAGTAGATGTGCTCTATGTAAAAGAGATTACATAAAGCACACCAAATAATTATTTAGCTGATGGGTATTCTATAGCAGTTGCTTTTCCAGCTTTGACAGGTTCTTTGCTTAAAAAGGTGAGAAATTCATCGTTGTATGCGTGGTACAATTTAAGAATTTCTTTTGAACCAGAACCTTCCTTAACTGCTTTAGCAACAGCTAAGTCGTGAGCAATTTGAAAGTTATCCATTGTTAACACCTCCTTCCTAAAGGAGATTATAACACAGAAAGGAGACTAATGAACGAATTACAAATTTTTAAGAATACAGAATTTGGAGAAATCCGAACTGTTACTATTGATAATGAACCTTGGTTTGTTGGTAAAGATATAGCGGAAATTCTTGGTTACGCTAATGCAAGTAAAGCACTTGCGGATCATGTAGATAATGATGATAAACTCAATAACGAATCGTTATCGAGTTTAGGACAGCGTGGTGGATGGCTTATTAATGAATCTGGCCTTTACAGTCTTGTATTATCTAGTAAGCTTCCATCAGCAAAACGATTTAAGAAATGGGTAACATCTGAAGTTCTCCCATCCATCCGAAAGAACGGCGGTTACATTTTAGGACAAGAAACACTTTCTGATGAAGAATTGATGGCGAAAGCAATTCTGGTAGCACAGAAGAAAATCGCAGAGAGGGACAAGATTATCGAAAAACAAAGATTGAAAATTGAAGCGGACAAGCCGAAAACAATCTTTGCAGATGCGGTATCAACTAGCCACACTTCAATTCTTATTGGTGATCTTGCAAAGTTAATTTGCCAGAACGGTGTCCAGACGGGACAGAAGAGATTGTTCCAGTGGATGCGAGAAAACGGATATCTGATGAAGTCTGGTGCGAGTTACAATATGCCAATGCAGAGATATATTGAACAGGGATTGTTTGAAGTTAAGGAATCCAGTGTTCAGAATCCAGACGGAAGTGTTCGAGTAACCAGAACCACAAAAGTTACTGGAAAAGGACAACTGTATTTTATCAACAAGTTTCTTGGAAATGAAATTGCAAGTTAAGGAGGTAGATGTAAGATGCTGGCAGATGATTACGTTGCTGAAAGGTTATCTGATTATGATTCTAAAATGTATCAGTTATATCGTCACAAAAACGGACAGAAGGCAAGCGACCTTGTTGAGAAAGTGAAAAATGAAATTGCCGAATGCGGTCTGTCCGCTACTGAAGCAAAAGGCTTTTTGGAGTACATGAAGATTGTTATTGACGCTCAGTCACATCTTCCCATTCGGAAATAACGAAAGTTTTTATGGTTTCTACTCCAGGAACATTACCATCATCAATCTCATTTGCGGTATGAAGCATTGAAATTATTTTATTAGAATAAGGATGTTCATTTCCACAATTAGGGCACACAACCTTGTCTGTACTTATTCTTTCGCTTATATAGTAATCGCAATGACAAGTACAGGAAACTTTTAATTTGAGAAACATTTTAACACACCTCCTTTCTGAACACATTATACCATTCAGAGGGAGATAATAAAAGAAAATAGGGAGGAAAAACAATGATTAAATTTGAAAACGGCTTAGTCAAAATTTCTGGTAAAGGGATTGATATTCTCGCAGAGTACGCAGTCATTACCCACAGAATTAAAGAAATGTTTGTAAAAGATGGAGGAAAAGATAAAGACGTAAACGAACAGCTTAGAAGTGTTTTTGAACGAGCTCTTTTGAGCGAAGAAGAACTTGACAAGCAGTTTATTGAAACTGTGGGAGAAGCTATGAAAGATCCAGGTTTAGCAGGAATGTTACTTGGAGCAACAATTGCAGCATTATTTGATCAGAAAGATAAGGAGAACTAATCATGGGAGAAAATAAAAGTACAGATTATATTCCAGAGAACGCCAACGAGGAATACGCGCTCCTGGTTGGAAGATTAAAGGCGTTTGAAGCTTGGGCGAATAGTGTGACTGATTATGATTTCACAAAGAACATGGCATTTAGAATGCTTGGACTTGATGTAGGAGAAAAACCAAAAACAAAAGAGGATTAAGTTGTCCTGGAAGGTGCTGACACACCAACCAGGACGGTATCTAACTTAATTGGACTAAGTTAAATACAAGGGAATTATAACACATTCTCCTGTATTTGACAAATGAAATTATTACAGGAGGATTTTTTATGCAAAAAAATGGCGAAAATCAGCCGCTTTCCAGTGAAATTATTGCCGATCTGGAAGAAAAGCTGATGGCAAGAAATGTAATTATCGCTATTCTGGCAACTGCACTTGCAGTAACCACATCCAGAAGAAAGTGAGGACAAAATGAAAGAGGTGGTAAAGACAATAGGAGAAATATTTGTAGGGATAGGGATGTTTACAGTAATCTTCTCAATCATATGGACGTTTACATCATTTGATGTTATCGGAGTGTTCTTCGTATCAACAGTCTTATTCTCAATGGTGTTTCTTCCTATTATATTAGGAACGGAGGAAAAGTAAATGCAAAGATTAAATAAAGTAAGATTATCCGGTAGAGCCGGGGAAATAGTATTCAGCCATGAACATTACGGAAGATACTATTACAAATTCATGCTGACAGTCATTCGCAAAAGTGGTGCAGTAGATATGTTCCCAATCGTTATAGAGGATTCCATTGTACGTGACAATGACTACAACGGAAAAGAAGTTGTGGTAACAGGGGCAATCAGAAGTATTGACACTTCTAAAAATCCAAACAAGCACCACAATGCAAATTATATTGCAGCTGACGAGGTGGAAATCCTGGAAGAACAGGTTCCAGAGGGAGATATAAACGAAGTAGAGTTTATCGCAAGAAGTTGCACAAGAGAACCTTATGCAAAGCTTACACCAGTAACGCACAGGAAAGTTTTGAATCTTTTTGTGGCAATTCCAAGAGATTTTTCAGAAAGAGCCGACTTTATTCGCTGTACTTTATGGGGAAAAGGTGCTGATCTGGCAGTGGAAGTTAAAAGAAATGATCACATTAAAGTAACTGGCAGATTAATGAGCCGTGATGTTTATGTTAATGGAGAAGAAACGGAAAGTGTATATGAGATTTCCGTAAAAGAAATGGAGAAATTGGAGGATGAACAACAAGAATAAAGTTCAGATATATGGTGCAATAATGGACATTCAGCCAGGAACATTTTTCAAGTGCGGAGAAAAGTTTGTAAGATTCTATATTGGCGTAAAACGCACCAGTGGAAACGTAGATTTGCTTCCAATAGTAATTCCAGAAAGAATGGCAGAAAACTGGAAAATTGGAGAACACATTTATATTGAAGGAAAATACACTTCATACAATAAAAAGGAAAATGGAAAATCACATTTAATATTAGAAGTTAAAGCAGAAACATTATTGGGTGGAGACGGAAGCACAGACGATGAAAATAAACTCATTCTGGAAGGCTATCTTTGCAAACCGCCTGTTTATCGCAGAACACCGAGTGGAAAAGAAATCTGTGATTTAATGATTGCTTGTAACGAATATGACTTGCGAAGAACAGATTATATTCCGTGTTTAGCATGGCTGAATGAAGCCAGAGAAGCTGCTAATTTCAAGGTCGGTGATTTCGTAAAAATCATCGGAAGAATCCAGAGCCGGATTTATCATAAAAAATTATCTGGTGATGAAGTAGATCTTAGAACTGCATACGAGGTATCAATAGGGAGGATAATAGAGCATGAAAGTGGAAGTAAAAAAGATTTCATTGGAGAATTACAAAAAGTTTCCGAGTAAGTCTGTAGAATTGTTTCTGAGAACAGAGATTTCTGGCAGAAATAGAGAGGGAAAATCCACATTACAGGACGCATATTTGGACGTTCTGACAGGAAAAATGGCAAATGGTACAGAACCGACTTCTATTCGCAGAAAAGAAAATGGCTTGGAAGTGCCAAAGGTTGATGTTGTAAGGGAACTTACACTTGCGATTGATGGGAAAGAAAAAGTGATCCGCAAAATCACAAAGCAGAAGTGGCGAAAGCCAAGAGGACAGTCCGAAGAGGTATTCGATGGAAATGAAACTTCTTATGAAATTGACGGATTCCCGGCTAAATCAAAGGATTATACCGAATTTATCCAGTCAATAGCAGAGCCTTCAACGCTTCTGATGTGCAGTAATCCAAAGCCATTTCTGGACACATTGCAGAAGTCAACAGCAGAAGCCAGGAAGGTTCTGGGAAAAATGTCTGGTTTTGATCTAGCACAGTTTATGGCTGACAATCCACAGTGCGCTCATGTGGAAGAAATTACAAAAGGACATTCCGTAGAAGATACACTGAAAAAACTGCGAAAAGAACTGAATGCACAGAAGAAAAAGGTTGGCGAAAAAGACACAGAAATCAAGTACGAAACCAATCGAAGTGTTGAAACAGAAGATACATCTTCCTTGGAATCAAAAAAACAGGAGCTTAATGCGGAACTTTCCAAACTGGAAGAACAGGAACAGATTCTTGAAGATTCAGCAAAAGGATATGACAGCCTTTCATATGAAATCCGTGGTTTGAAATCTTCCAGGGATGGGCTTGTTAGTAAGGCGAATGAATGGTTAAGAGCCAGACAAAAATTCATTTCTGATACAGTTTATGAACTTGGCATTAAAAAGTCAGAAAAGGAATCTGACATTCGTATTACTGGCATGGAACTGGATAACCATATTAGGGAAGCACAACAAGCAAAAGCTGACTTGGATAGAGCCAGACAGGACTATCCGAGAATCAAGGAAATGGAATGGGATGATTCTGGACTGAAAGCTATTGAAGCCGAGACATTCAATGATTCTGATACCATTTGCCCGACCTGTGGACAGGAACTGCCAGAAGAACAGGTTGCCGAATTGAAAGCTTCCTTTGAAGAAAAGAAGAAAGCCAGAATTGAAGCACAGTTGAAAGTAAAAGAATTCTTTGAATCGGAGAAACAGGAAAAGCTTAAATACGTCTGTGACCTTGGTAATACTTCTTCTGCAAAATTAAAGAAAACCAACGAGGAAATCAAGAAATTACAGGCAGAAATCAGTACGGCACAGGATGAAGTTGCTGAACTCACTAAGCAGATTGAGGAAGAACAGTCCAAATTTACGGAGCTTCCAGAATCTGTAGATATGACAAATGACGAAGAATATCTTGCGGTTACAGCGAGAATTGCAGAACTTGAAGAGAAACTGAAATCATTTGAAGATGTTCCTGGAAAGAAACAGGAATTGAGAATACAGATCAGCAATGTTATGAAACAGATTTCCAATGTGGATGCAGATATTAAGATTGCACAGGCAGCAGTCACAGAGAAAGAAAAGCGAGTAGCCGAGCTGAACGATGAACTGAAAAGCCTTGGACAGGTTCAAGCTGATATTGAACAGCAGATTGATACTGTTCTCAACTTCTCAATTCAGAAAAATAAGGCACTGGCAGAGAAAATTAATCCATACTTTAAGCATTTCCAGTTCAGTTTTCTTGATTACACGATTGAGGGAAATCCAGTGGAGACTTGCAAGATGATCTGTAATGGAGTGAATTACTTTGATGGTTTGAATTATTCTGACAAAATCTTGTGTGACATTGATTTGCTTAGAGGTTTACAGGCTTTGAACGGTTTGAATTTGCCGATTTTTGTTGACAATTCAGAGTCAATTAACACAACCAGGCTTCCTAACACCGAACAGCAAATGATTGTCCTAAGAGTGACGGATGGGGATTTGATGATAAAAGAAATTTAAAACAATCAGTTAGGGGGAAATATTATGACATTAATGGAATTACAAAAAATTTTAGGAGAAAGAATTGAATTAACAAATAGTATGGATGTTACAAGTGAGGAAGCAAAAAAAGAAAACGAAAAATCGGATATGATTGCTAGACTTGCAAAACAGATGATTAACAATGCAGATGTTGTTCTTAGAACGGATAAGTTGATTTCTGACGGAAAACTTGGAAAAGAAAGTATTATTTCAAAAATGGTTGGTGAAGAATAAGTATGCGTGGATACACAGAAGAGCAATTGAAGTGGTTAGAAAAAAACTGCAAAAAGTATGGTTCTTATAGAGAAATGACAGATATTTTTAATTTTACATTCGGGGAATCGAAAAAATGGAAAAATCTTCATTCTGTATTAAAACGTCATGGATATATTGATTGTGATGGGCGCGGCAGTATATTTTCAAAAGAACAAAAAGAATTTTTACAAAAAACACTTCCGCTTTTTTCGTATGAAGAAACCACTAGAAAATTTAATGAAAAATTCGGAGAAAGAAAAACCAGAAAACAGATAGAAATGTACTGCACAGACAATAGAATTAAAAGGAATTTGCCACCGCCAGAAATTGGTTCAGAGCATATAAGCGGAAACTATATTATGGTGAGGATAAATAATGACAAGAATGTATCAGAACATCAGCATTATAAAATGAAACAACATGTTGTTTGGGAAAAATATCATGGGAAAATACCAAAAGGGAAAATTATTGTTTTCCTTGATAATAACAGTTTAAATTGCGATATATCAAATCTGTATTTAACAGATAGGAAAGTGCTTAATCTTTTGACTGTTAATAAATGGCATTTTACAAATAGAGAGCAAAAGTTAGCTGCTTTAAAATGGTGCGAATTATATTTTGCTCAAGGCAAAGACATAAAAGAAGAGAATCCCAATAAGCGAATTTATATTCCAATGTCCTATGAAGAAAGATATAGAGTTTGCCCTGTATGTGGAAAAACATATGAAGTATTTCAGCGGAGAAAAAGTGTTACATGTAGTAGAGAGTGTGCAAGCACATTAAATCATGGTGAATCTCTAAGAAAATATATGCTTGCAAGCCCAAGAAAAAGAAGCATATGTAAAGTTGAAGGGTGTGGAAAGTATGTAAAAGAACTAGGGTATTGTGATTTGCACTATAACCGTTTTAAGTCAACAGGAGATCCTCTTAAAATAAAAAGAATAACATGGAATTCAAAAGCGGATGCTCAATCATTGGAACGTGAAGTACCGAACAAAGATATTAGATTACTTATGAAAGAAAAAAATTTAAGATCATACCAACTATCTAAAGAAATGGGGTATGCTCCTGGATGGCTTGGTAAGAAAATGTCAAAACCTATGTGTGAAGAAACTAAAAAAATGGTTCTAAGCACAATTTATCAACTTGAAAACAAAAAGGAGATTATATGTCATCAGGAAGACCAACAACAGACCCAAAGCCCCACACTATTGCTGTGAGGGTAAATGAACAGACTATGTACAAGCTTGAACAGGAAGCAACCAGGACAGACAGAAAAGTTTCTGAAATTATTCGGGATTTAATAACGCATAACTTTAAATAATTGAGCAATATTTCAAAATATCCCAATAAAGAGAGAAAAGGAGAATAATCATGGCAAGTAAAACACAGTTAGCAACAGCAGGAGAACAACAGGCGGCAATTGTAATCAACAATTCATTCATTGATGGGTTGGTTAAGCAGCTTGAAAAAAAATGCGAATACGGTCTTTCGTTCCCAAAAGACTACAACCTCAGCAATGCGCTCATGGGGGCATATCTGATTCTGAAAGAAACAAAAGACAGAAATAATAAGCCAGTTCTGGAATCTTGCACATCCACAAGCATTGCAAACAGCCTTATGAACATGGCAACGCTAGGACTTTCAGTTCAGAAAAAGCAAGGATATTTTATTTCTTACGGAAATCAGTGTCAGTTCCAGAGGTCTTATTTCGGAAACATTACAATAGCAAGAAGATACGGTATGAAAGATATTCATGCGGAAGTCATTTATGATGGTGATAAGTTCAAATACCACATTGAAGATGGAAACAAGGTGCTTGATTCCCATGAACAGGACTTTATGAATATTGATAACGATAAAATTCTTGGCGCATATGCAGTAGTTCAGATGGAAGATGGCTCAAAACACCTGGAAGTTATGAACATGAAACAGATTGAGCAGGCTTGGAAACAGGGGTTTGGCTATAAAAAGGACGGAAATGGCACACACCAGAAGTTTACTGACCAGATGGCAAAGAAAACAGTCATCAATCGTGCATTAAAGCAGATCATCAACAGCCATGGTGATGTTTTTGTACAGGAAGCTGACGAAAACACAGAGAACATTCCAAAACAGGATATTATTGAACAGGACGTTGCTTATGAAATTAGTGAGAATGCAAACACAGAAGAATTCATTCCACAGCCAGAAGCAATCGAAGAAAAGCCAAAGCATCCAACCGTAGCCGAAACCGTAAAAACAGCAGAGAAAAAGCCAGTCCCGGCAGCAGAACCAGTTGAAACAGAGATTCCGTCATTCATGAGCCAGGAGGAAATGTAGGATGAAAAAGAAATTGATTATTGCGGCAGCAGTAACAGCTTGTGTATCAATCACAGGCTGTACCGCAAGCTTTGACAGAGAAGTAAAATCCTTTTCAAGTAATTGGAATGGTGGCCTAAACCGTACCGTAACTGTGTACGATTACAACGGTGGTAAAATCAAGTCCTGGTCTGGGAAGTTTGATGTTTCCGAATCCGAGAATGAAGTTTACTTTGATGATTCGGACGGAAAGAGAGTTATCATCCACGGCGGTATTGTTGTGAATGAGGAAAACTGACATGAGCAACAGTGTAATTGGAATAATTAAAGAAGTCGTAAACAATATAAACAGTGGGCTTTATGATTTCACGGTAGATGGAAAATGTTCTGAATGCGGTTCATGTTGTTCAAGACTTTTACCTATATCGTCAAAGGAAATCAAACAGATTAAGTGGTACATTCGTAAACATCATATTAAGGAATGCAGACATAACTTCACTGCTTCATTAATGGACTTAACCTGTCCGTTTCTGATGGATGATAAGGCAAAAGAAAAATGTGCAATCTATCCAGTACGTCCAGAAATTTGCAGAAGTTTTGTCTGCAATGACCCACAGGGAGCCAGAAAGAACAAAGCTTTAATGCATAAGAAATATAAGCCTGTTGACATGAGAGAAACATTTTTCGGAGGTGAATAGGAATGAGATTAGTTTCACAGAACGGAGAGTTTGATGTTCCTTATGAAATCGCATCGTTAAGCAGAACTGGAAATATCATAAGAGCATACATACCAATGGTAGGTGAAAAAGGAACAGTCATGGCCTATTATTCGACAGAAGAAAAAGCAGAGAAAGCCATGGAAATGTTGCGCAACACATATACGGGAGCATTCTTCGCGCAGAATACAGAAGTTCCAGAAGATGTCGAAAAGGAATTTATGAAGATGGCATCAACAAAAGGTTTTGGAATCATTAAAACTATGGTTAACAGTCCGGATATAAAATTCGAACCGGCAAACATTGCGTTCCGTTTTCCAAAGGATGATGAAGTATGAAAGAGATAGGAAGAAAAAGAATTAATTGGGATTCTATTGTGACTGTGGAATTATCGCTTAAAGAGCTTCAATTAATAAGGGACGCAATGGTGGCTACAGATTTAAAAGATATGAAAGAATTATGGAGAGGAGCTCCTCCATATCAGCAAGACGATAAAAATATGATTGGAGAAACTGCTTCTTCAATTTTAAATAGCTACAAATAAACAGAAAGCGAGGTGATGAAAAATGTTCATGCAAGTGGTAAACACAGGGAGTACCCATGGAAACTGCTATGTTTTGAAATCTAACAGCGGAGAAATGCTTCTTCTGGACTGCGGATGCAGATACAAGGACATTTTAAAAGCTATTGACTACAGGACAAGTGATGTTTCTGGTGTGCTTCTGACGCATGAACACGGTGATCACCGTGAATCATTTAAAAATCTGATGAATTTAGGTATTCAGATTTACACCAATGATGAAACCGTGGAACACCTGCAAATCATCACTGGCGAGCTGATGAAAGGCGTTCCAGAGAAAAGACCGTTTCGGGTTGGCTCATTTACAGTAATACCGTTCTATCTGCCACATACTACAAGGGACAAGGACACAGGGCAACTTATTCCGTGCTTCAATTATGGTTATATCGTAGAACATGAAGAAATGGGAAAGCTGTTGTACATGACAGATTTTGAGTTTTGCAGATACAACTTCAAGGCAATGCGATTGAATCACTTGGTTATTGAGTGCAACTATTGCAATGAATTGGTTGACAAAACAGCTGAAAATTACGCTCACAGGCTTAAAGGGCATTGTTCCCTAGATACTTGCAAAAGATTAGTAAATACGAACCATACGGCGGCTTTACGGACGGTAACATTGGTGCATTTGAGTAATGAAGCAGCTGACCAAGAGGCGATTTTGAAAGAAGTAAAAGCTGTGGTTGGCAATGATGTACTGGTACAGGTTGCCAGACCTGGACTAGAAGTTAACTTGGACTTATGTCCGTTTTGAAAGGAGAAATATGAAATTTAAAATAAATACTAAAAGGACTATCTTTGAGTTAAAAGACAGCTCTCTTAAAATTGTTATTCATAAAATAATAGGCGTTGGTGATGACTGGTTTCTTAGCTGCCGATGGATGGGAATAGAAGACTACTTCCTTGATACTGAGGATTTTGAAGAAGCAGTTAAGAGAGCGCAAAAAGTTATTTCTGAAAAAGTTTCTACTATCGTTAAAGAATCAGATAAATTTTGTAACGATAAAAAAATTGAGCTTGATAAGTATTAAAGGAGACGTTTGATGAGCGTATTTAGTGTGCCAGTAACAATTGGTGTTAATGAGGAAGAAATTGCTCTGGAAATCCGTAAAAATGTTGAGGACAGGGTAGTTGAGAAAATCACCAAGGAAATTAAAGAAGTTATCTACAAAAAATCTACATACGGCAGTAGAGAAACCAATGAGCCGTTGTGTAGAATGATTCATTCTCATATTTCCGAGGTACTAGAAAAGAATGAAAGCTTGATCGTACAGGAAGCGGCAAAAGCCTTGGCAGATAAGATGATTAAAACTAAGGCTGTGAAAGAAGCAATAAAAGAAACCATTGAGAAAGTTAGGGAGGATTAACACATGAAAATCTTCTTAAAAACACTTGACAAACTGAAACAGCCAGAACCTTCCGAACAGGAATGCAAGTATGACAAAGGTTGGAATGATGCAATCAAGAAAGTTGAAGAACTGATTTGTTCCTACAGCTCTGCGGATATGTGGATTCCAACAGAAGTGAAGTTGCCGCCAGAACCAAACAAGGAAGAAAACCCGGGAGACTGGAAAGAATATACGGTTACAATTAAGGGCGCTATTCTTCCGACAAGCCTTACTTATTTAGGAGACGGTAAATGGGGAAACGTAGAAGCATATGGTTTTGCATATTACCCAGTCGTTGCATGGCTACCAATGCCGCCAGTCTACAAACCAGGGAGGTAACATCGTTGGAAATCACAATCGGAATCGGTGCAGAGGAAATTAAAGGAATCATCATGGAGCATATCAAAACAAAGGGATTCAGCGTAACAGAAGATGATATTTCCTTTGTTATCGGGAAAGAAGAAGTTGTAACAGGGAACACAAAGAAAATCAAACACGCACTTATCAGATGCGACATTCAGATTGAGAGGTGAGAAATTGTGAATATTGTTATTCTTTCTGGAAGATTAACTGCTGATCCAGATATCAGAATGGGAACCAATGACACCAAAATTGCAAGATATATTTTGGCTGTCGAGAGAAGAGTGAAAAAGAATACGGAAAGAAAATCTGACTTTATTGCTTGCGTATGCCTTGGCAAAAATGCAGAATTCGCAGAGAAATATCTTAAAAAAGGAACGAAAGTAAATGTGCGTGGAGAATGGCAGACTGGAAACTATACGAACAAAAATGGCGAAAAAGTCTACTCAAATGATTGCCTTGTTGCAGAGCATGAATTTGCAGAAAGAAAGAACCAGTCACCACAGGCACAGGAAACAGATACACGACCAGTACCTCCGCCAGAACCTAGTTTCATGGATGTGCCGGATTTAGGTGGTATGGAAGATGAATTTCCGTTTAGTTAGGGAGATAAAACATGAAGTTTATAGATTTTTTCGCAGGAATTGGAGGATTCCGAAAAGGAATGGAATTGGCGGGGCATGAGTGCATTGGCTTTTGCGAATTTGATAAATTTGCTACTGCGAGTTACACATCAATGCATTTACTGACAGATGAGCAGCGAAAAGTATTAGAAGATATTCCTATCAAGCAGAGACAGAAAGAAATATTAAAGGAGGAATATAGAAATGGAGAATGGTACGCAAATGACATTAGAAGAGTGTATGCCGGGGACATTCCAAAAGCCGACTGCTGGTGCTTCGGATTCCCATGCCAGGACATATCCGTTGCAGGAAAACAGCTCGGATTTCAAGGAAACCGTTCAAGCCTGTTTTTCAGAGTTATGTACCTTATCGGACAACTCAAAGAAGAAGATAAACCCACTTACCTTTTCATTGAGAACGTTAGAAATCTGCTTAGTGTTAATGAAGGATGGGATTTCGCCCGGCTGCTCATTGAAATGGACGCAGGGGGGGTATGATGCAGAGTGGCAAGTGCTCAACTCCAAAGATTTTGGAGTGCCACAGAATCGGGAAAGGTGCTTCATTATCGGACATCTTAGAGGAAGAAGTAGCACAGAAATTTTTCCTGTCGAAGGAACAAACGGAGAAAATAGTGTTCAAATAATTGGACATAAAGATGGATATAGAAGAAATACGCAAGTATTTGCGCCTGATGGGATTACCGAAACTCTTGATACTGGACAGGGTGGTGGAAGAGGACATCATGTAGCATTGCCCTGTTTTATTGGCTTGTGTAGTGATGGAAGTCAAATGACAGACACGGTAAGGTGTTTACAAGCAAGATACAATAAAGGTATTTCAACTTATAAATCCCAGACAAGTGGAGTTGCGATTAAAGTTATTGGAACAATAAATTCATCGCAAGATGGAAAAGTGCTTGGAGTTGATGGGATTGCGAAATGCCATTCGGCAGGACACAACAACAATCCAAAGATTGCGATCCCAGTTCTTACACCAGATCGAGCAGAGAAACGCCAGAATGGAAGAAGGTTCAAAGAAGACGGCGAACCAATGTTTACATTAACAGGACAAGACAGACACGGTGTTGCCGTTGAAGTCAAAGAAGCAACGAAACAAGGTTATGCAGAGTGCCGCGTAGGAATTGACACTGTAAATTACACAATGCCGAACAGCAAAACAAGAAGAGGACGCATTGGAAAAGAAATTGCAAATACACTGGACACAGGATGCAATCAAGGAATTTTTGTACAGGTATCAGAAGACCTGGTAGTATACGCAGTCTGGTACGAAAAATACCAATGCTACATAGCAATCAGAAAGCTTACACCGAAAGAATGCTTTAGGTTGCAAGGTTGGTCGGATGATTATTTTGAAAAAGCACAGTTCGTAAATTCTGACAGTCAGTTATACAAACAGGCAGGGAATGGAGTTACTGTTTCGGTAATCAAGGCGATTGCAGAGAAATTAAAAATTCCTTGTGAATTAGATTGAAAAGGAGCGATTTCAGGTGGATTATAAAAAGCTTAGACAGGCAAAAGCCATTGAAGCAACGAACCGAAAAAGACTTCTGAAAGTCAATCCTAAGCTTGATGATGGGAGCGGAATATATTTTCTAACTAGAACTGATGAAAACGAAATCCCATATTTTTATATAGGTCAAGCGGTACATATAATTCAGCGGATGTGTTCTCATCTTACTGGGTATCAGCACATAGACCTCTCAATTAAGAAAAGAGGATTTTACAGTGAAGAGAATCCTTTTGGGTGGAAAATAAATTTTATCCATTATCCAGTAGAGCAGCTTGATAAAATGGAACAGTTCTGGATTCTGGAATATACGAAAAAAGGTTATCAATGCAGATACAATAAAACTTCTGGTAGCCAAGGAGAGGGGAAAGAAAAAATCAATGAATTTCGTCCGGCAAAAGGCTACAGAGATGGAATCCAACAGGGGAAAATAACCCTTGCAAGAGAATTAAAACACATTATTAATACTCACTTAAAAGTATCAATCAGACCAGAAAAAGCAAATAACAAAGTATCTATTAAGGCGTTGGAAAAATTCAAAGACTTACTCAATGAAGAAAACTATCACTGATTCTAACACACCAGTAGTTCTACTGGCTAAATTCCAAAGATAAAAAATAAAAAATGAATAGAGGTGAGTTTTGTGTCAGAAAACACAAACGAATGCGCTATTGCATGGAGACGCGGCGATGATTACGCGGAAGTAACTGCATATACACACAGTAGACTTAAAAGCAGAATCGAAGAGCTTGCAAAGAGATTTCCGAACGAAGTGCAGATTCTTGCGAGAAATAAGGATGGATCTATTTTTGCACACATCCCTAATAGTTATGTAAAAGTAAATCCACCAAGGCAATATTCAGAAGAAACCTTACAGAAAACTTCTGAAAGAGCGAAGAGTATGCATGCCGAAAGAAACAAAGCTGCGGCAGAAGAGCCGTTTTGCGTATGAATTACCGTCAGAGGAAATATAATGAGGGACAATCTGCCAGAAATGATATTTATAGATTCCTGGTGGAGTATTTTGAGAAACACGGATATATGCCTTCTTATGAAGAAATCATGGATGGAACAGACCTTACAAAATGTACCGTCCAGAGACATATGCGGCAATTGGAGATGGATTCTCTGATTGCCACAGAGCATCCGGGAATATCAAGAGCATACCGTTTGACGGAATACAGATACGAAAGGAAGAAACATGGGAAGCAAATTAAAGATGAAAGCACCAAAGAAAAATAGGGTGCTGGAATGCGATAACCAAATGTCACAGGCATTCGGAAGAGCAATGAAGCAATCGTACAAGGAACTACAGGAAATGCGGGATCAAGCTTACAACGACGGATTTGATACTGGCGATAATTGGGCAACTGTAGTAAATACTGTAACAATAATGATGGCTCTGAACAAGAAACATAAGTTTTCAACAGACAGGCTTCTGGATGTAGTTCATCTTGCCAACGAGTATGTGAGGATGGCAAATAGCGGAGAAAGAAGCTTTATGAGCATGATGGAGGAAATCGAAGATAAGACGAAAATTAGATTTCCAGAAGAAACTAAAGAATTGGTTAGAAGATTTGGAGCGTAAATATAAATACAGAAATCATGGAGGACTGCACAATAGCGTGTCAGTTGCTTACATGGGGAAAGTGAGGCTGTAAATGGCAAATTGGTATAAATATACAGTTCCAAAGTGCAAACCGAACAGAATTTCGGACGAGGTTTTGACAACTGTAAATAATGGAAAACGTAGTTTTGTAGTAATGGCAATTTATTGTCCGTATCATCATTGCACATTTGAGGATATTGGATGGAGTGTGCCAGATGATATTCGTGGAGATTTGGAGTATATCGAAAAAGAAGATACATGGTGGATTCCAGAAGGATGGTATGAGGTAAATATTTATACAGAAGAATGCTATTATTCTTCTATTACGGATAATGTAATTGCATGGGCTAAACTTCCAAAACCATATAAACCTAGAGTGAAAAATTTTAGCAAGGAGGACACAAAATGTTAATCAGAAGCCAAGATAAAACAGCATTGGTAAAGTTTGAAAACATTGTAATAAATCTAAAACTTCCAGAATCATTAAGAGTTATATGTTGGAGTTTACAGGATGCGCAAAGAAGCGGAGGACATTTTGTTTTGGGAGAATATTCCACCAAAGAAAAATCCCTTAAAGTACTGGATATGATTCAGGAAGCCTATGCAGAATATAAAATTACTTGTACTTTTTTGACAGGCTTTACAGGGCATCGAGCAATTGTAGAATCAAACGATATTTGCGTCAATGGTTTTAAAGAACTTACAAAAAGTTTTAAAAATAATATGGTCTTTCAGATGCCAGCAGATGGGAGCGTGGAAGAATGATTCTAAACCAAAAAGACCAGAAAATCTGCGATAAATATAGCGCCTATGATAATTCTGGACGCGTACGTTGCTGGGAATGCCCTTTAATTAAGGGCGACCCAAGTCAATACGATTTTCGGTGCAAAGCAAACAGCCATTATAACATGAAAACACAGGTATGGGAATATGACGAAAGCGAGCAAAGTAGAAAGTTTGATGAATTTCTTAAAAGATATTATTAGGAGGGCATGATGAGCAGAGTACGGACCAGATTAGAGCAGTACAAAACAGAATTAGAAAGGCAGTCCCAGTATAAGGCTGGACTTCCAGGGAGTGCGCTGGATATTGTGAATACTCTTCTTGAAGATTTAAATGCTGATGAAGAGCGGATTTTATACGATTTGGAAGAGTATCTTTTTAATAATTATGGAATAGATAGCGATTTAGGTGTTGATGAAATTGTAGAAAAAGGAGCGGAAGAATGAGCCATATCAAAGACAGATTGTCAGATTATCATGATTTCATGAAGAAACTTGCGGATGACCACCAGATGGTTTTGGCAAGCGATGTTCTGGAAATGATAGAACAGATTAAGGATGATCTGGAACAGGACGAGAAAGAAAATGGTTGGATTCCGGTTAATGAGAGAATGCCAGAAGAACGCGATTCTATATTTGCAAAATGGAAGGGAACAGAACGCTGGAGCAAGGCAATGTTCGAAAAGAAATCAAATGAGGTGTTAGCAACTGTTGAATATCCGGATGGAACAAGGGTTACAGAAGCGACATATACAATTGACGGAGAGTGGAAAATGACGGCAAAAGTACTTGGAGGAATTGTAGTTTCCTGGAAACCGTTTCCAGAACCATACAAGGAGGGACCAGATGAGTAAATGGTACGTAAGTGTTGGCATGAGCTTATCAATTGATTATGACGATATTGAAGCCGATACAAAAGAAGAAGCTGAGGAAATAGCAAAAACGCGAGCATCAGAAGATATTGACTACAATAACTGCGATTGTGAAGTAGATAATATGACGGTGTGGTCTAGTTTTAATGAGAATGATTAATGAGTAGATCAGTATTAGTGATTGATACACCGGAAGATTGTCGTTCGTGTTATTTGCGAGGATTTACGCTTGCTTTGCAGTATTGCAAAGTGGAGTCAGAACGCATTAAGGACACAAGTGTTAAGCCTGATTGGTGTCCGCTTATGGATTTACCAGAGAAAGACGATGGAAAATATCCGACAAATACATTTGACGCAGGATTTGCAGAAGGGCGAAATCAGTGCATTGATGCGATTACAGGAGGAGAAGTAGATGATTAATCTAGCGAATAAATGTATATTAGTCAGAACACATGAAGAGTATGAAAATATTCTGAAAGCAGCAAAGAAGCAAGGATATAGATGGTACGGCGGAAAAGAAGCGTATCCATATCCCTTTGAAGAACAGCAGATCCCGGATATATTAAAGTTCTATAGCAATAAAGAACTAACAAGAAATGCCAGCCTTACACTGGGATATGACCTTACACTGGGATATGAATTAGTAGAAGCATCAGACGTAATTGAATATGAGAAGGCGCTCAAAGATGCTATAAGACTTGTTAGAACATTTGTTAAAAACCCAGACAGAACATTGATTGACTCGCTTATTAAGTCCTTGAAGTTACTTGCAGATACCGTAGAAAGTCAGATGGAAGAGGTGAAGTAGATGGAGAGATTAACAAAATGGCAAGATGGTAGTATCACATATAACGAAAAACGAGAGTTTGAATGTGGTGAATATTGCGATAGCTGCTCGCAGGGCGCAGGAAATTGCAAAACAGTAGAGAATATGATTAAAAAACTTGCCACTTATGAAGACTTAGAAGAACAGGGCTTGCTTGTAAGATTACCAGTTGCAATTGGCGATGATATTTATAAGATTCCGAGCAAAGCGAATTACGATTTAAACGTTCTGAATGGATATAAAGCAAATAACAGAGTATATCATCAAAAAGTTCACAGCATTGTATTTTCGCAAAGAGGATGGCTTGTACAGTGTGATAAAGACAGTATTTATGCCACGAACGTTATTTGTGTTGACGAAGAATATGGAAAAACATGGTTCACTACCAGCGAAGAAGCTGAGAATAAGCTGGAGGAGATGAAAAATGGCAAGAAATAGATATCCAGGAACATGTTATTGTTGTGGCGAATATGTACCCACTGGGTTCGGGCATTTTGAGCGATACCGAGGCCATTGGAGAATTAAATGTGTAAAGTGCGCAAGTGGGAGACCTGTGAAAAGTACAGACAAAGAAGTCAAAAGAGCTGTTAGACTAAGAGAGGAAGCGGAGTGGATGAAGAATGCATAGACATCAATGGATTAAGTACCATCATCACAGAAGAGGATGGGTGTACAGATGTGAAATTTGCGGAAAATTATGGGGATGAAAGGTGAAAAAATGGACAATAAAGAAGCAAAAGACATCTTATCCGATATGAGAGACAAGCACTTACAGTTCTTAAGCGGAGATTATACTAATTCTGATAATGAGTGGTATACAAGTTATTTGAAAGAAGCATGGGCGTGTGATTTCGGTGCAAAGGCTCTTGCTGGATTAATCACAGGGATAAAGATTGATAAAGGAATTATTGCAGAAAGCATTTTGCACTACGGTAAAAACAATCAAAGCACCGTCTGCATGGAAGAATGCGCAGAGCTTATCCAGGCAATCAGTAAGGCAAAGCGCGGAAAAATCAACCGTGATAACATGATAGAAGAAATTGCAGATGTTTTGATTTGTATCGAAATGCTAAAGCAAATGTACATGATTTCCGATGAGAAAATTAATAAATGGATTGAGAAGAAACAGGCGAGAGAAGTAGAAAGGATGGAGAAGAATGAATAAGAAAGAAATCGCAGAGATCAAGAAGCAGTTTACGCCAGCCAATTGCGCAATCACACGTATTTGTGGTTGTTATGTGGATGCAGAAAAGAATAAGAAAACCAAAATTAAAGAAGCATTCCTGTCTCTTCCAGAGGAAGAAATGTTTAAGTATTTTGATATTTTCAAGAAAACTATGTCTGGCAGACTTGGAAAGAACCTTATGAACCTTGAATTCCCATTAGCACAGGAAAAAGAGGGCGGAACACAGGAACTTCTTATGCGGATTAGAGCAAGTAAGCTGAAAGATGATGAACTTTTGGACGAGTTCTACGACAAAGTAATTGAAAATTACGATTATCCAGAAAATTACTACATAATTCTCATTCATGCAGTATATGACATTCCCGGAAAGGCTTCTGATGGAACTGAAATGCACGATTCTTCAGAAGAAATCTATGAACACATTCTGTGCAGCATTTGCCCGGTGAATCTTTCAAAGGCTGGGCTTAGCTATGATGTGGCTGAAAATAACATCAAAGACCGTATTCGTGATTGGGTAGTCTCAAGACCAGAAACAGGATTTTTATTCCCTGTATTCAATGACAGAAGCACTGATATTCATGGAACCTTGTATTTCAACAAAAACGTAAAGAATATTCATTCAGACTTCATCGAAAGTGTTCTTGGCACACCGATTCCACGTATACCTGGGAATGAGATCAATGTCTTTTCGGATTTCATCATGGACAATTTTGAGGAATGCAGAACATTCAATTTCACTGAAAGCCTGGTTGAATCTTTACAAGAAGTAAGAGAACAGAAGAAAGATAGCCCGGAGATGATAACCGTGTCATGTGATGAAATGGAACAGCTTTTTGGATACTGCGGAATTTCAGACGAGAAGTTATCAGATTTCAATGAAAACTGGGAAATGTATTTCAGCAGTGAGCCTGTTGCTATTGACAATATTCATAATTCAAAAACCGCAAAAATTGTAACGCCAGATGCAACAATCTGCATACAGCCAGATAAAATTTCTCTGATTGAACTGAAAGAAATAAACGGCGTTCCATCTCTTGTAATTCCAGTAAATGGAGAGCTGAAAATCAATGGAATTGAAGTTAAATTAAAATAAACACTTTTGAAAAATCCAGGAATTGGAGAAAGGAATTTCAGAATTGGCAAATAAAAGAATGTTCACCATGAAAATTGTTGATACAGACGCTTTTCTCGATATGCCATTATCAACACAATGTCTTTATTTCCATTTAAACATGAGAGCGGATGATGATGGATTTATTGGAAATCCAAAGCGAATTGAAAAAATAATAGGTGCTAATGATGATGATTTGAAGCTTCTGATTGCCAAGAGATTTGTTATCTTGTTTGATGATGGCGTGATCGTTATTAAACATTGGAGAATGCACAACACTCTGTCCAGAGACAGATATATAGAAACTTCATACACTGATGAAAAAAAGAAACTGCTATTGAAAGATAATGGAAGTTACTCACTGACAAATGGGAGTTCTATTGATGATACCAAATTAATAGAGCGTTCAAACAGGCAGACACAGAAAAGACGCAAAATAGACGAACAAAAGACGTACTCAGATAAAGATATAGATTTAGATAAAGATTTAGAATTAGATTTAGATACAGAATTAGATAAAGATAAAGAAAAAGATATAAATGATTTAATAGTATCTAAAGATACTATTTGTCAGATTGACATCCGACAAGTAGTCAACGAATGGAATACTCTGGAAGAATTTGGTATTAACCCTGTAAAAAGAATGACATCAAAACGAGAACAGGCAGTGAAAGCCAGAATCCGTCAAAACCATATGGAAGATATTCTGGAAGCTATTGAGAACATTCGTCATAGCAGTTTCTTACAAGGCCAAAACAAAGAAGGTTGGATGATAACTTTTGACTGGTTCTTAAAGCCGGGCAACTTTGCAAAGGTATTTGAAGGGAACTATCTTAATAAATCTGGAAGTAAACCACAAAGCTACATGGAGAAAATCCAAAACAGGGTAAGTGAGGTGGATAATTGGGTATGACAAGGGAAGAATGGGCAGTACTAGTAAAGGCAATGAAAGCCGTATATACTTCTCCATCATTTCTGCCAGATCAATATGCTTTTGATACTTGGTACGGACTGCTGAAAGACTTGGATTACAAACTTTTAAGCTTTGGGTTAAAGAAATGCATGCAAACTGAATGGAAAGAGCCATCAATAGCTGCATTAAGAGAATGTGCCGATAGCATTGCACCACAATCCACAGAATTAAACGAAACAGAAGCGTGGGAAAAGGTATGCAAAGCTATTCAGAATTCTACATATAACGCAGAAACAGAGTTTGATAAGCTTCCGAAAATCATTCAGAAAGCAGTATCAAGCCCGGCACAGCTTAGAGAATGGGCGGTATCTGAAAACGTAGATGGTACATGGTGGAGCGTAGTTCAGTCCAACTTTCAAAGGACTTACCGGGCCGAGGTACAGAGGGAACAGGAACGAAGAAAGCTAAGCTCAGACCTTTTGAAAATTATGGATGCTGCCAAATTGGGAGGTGCGGAAAATTGCCAGATAGAAAACCATGGGAAGAATTAAAAAGGACTGAAATAGCAGATTTAAAGCGTAGACAATGCTCAAAATGTGACTATTACAGTAAGACTGAAAACGCATGGAGCGTAAGCGCAACCTGTGATTATATCTTGATTGAAGAGCATAGCAGAGGATGTGATCCGAGAGATTGTGTTAAAAATGGCATCTTCAAAAAGAAAGCGAGAGGAAAATCAAGAGTAAAGCGAGTGATTCTATGAGGAAGATAAGTGAAATGTATAAGCGGTCTGGCGGTACAGCTTATCAGCATACCTGTTCGGAATGCAGATTCTTCCGTGGCGGTAAGCATCCGCAGTGCTTGCAATACGAACTGGAAATTGACTGGAAACCAGATTATATAGCTTGTAAATTTTACAATCTGGAAGAAACTCAAATTGACGGACAGGTCAATATCTTTGATTTGTTGTAAAACGTGACAATTGTGCAATTAAAATCACGTAGAATCGTTTAAAACAGAATAACGGTAGAAATTATAGGGCATACAAAAGATAAAAGAAAAACAGCGTTTAAAATTAGATAATTACTTGGAGGGACAATTAATGGAAAAAGCTATATTGTATGCCATAAACGAAAGAATGTTCTCACTTGGTCTGATAGATGAGAAAACAAGAGATAAAATTAAAGCTGAAATCAGCATTAGAAAGTAGCAAAATGTATTGAGTGGAGTTATGTGAAGTGTTATACTTTATGTGATTCCACTCCCTGTTTATTGAGGGAGAAATGCACTATGAATATTTATTATGTCAGAGAAAAATTAAGAAGTTGCTCTATTTATGACATTGAACTAAATGTTGCTTATTATGCCAGGGTTTCAACGGAAAAACTCGAACAGCAAGCATCCATCAAACACCAGGAAGAACATTTTGAGGAACTGATACATTCTAACAACAGATGGAAGTTTGCCGGTTCTTACATTGATGACGGTATCTCTGGAATGCATGCAGATAAAAGAGAAGAATTCCAAAGAATGCTCAGAGATGCAAAACTTGGAAAAATTGATATGATTATCACAAAAGAAATTTCAAGATTTGCGAGAAACACTCTTGATAGCATCCAATATACCAGAGAATTGTTGTCTTACGGTGTGTGCGTGTGGTTCCAAAACGATGGAATTAATACCATTGATGATGATAGTGAGTTCCGACTTACTATTATGGCTGGGGTAGCACAGGACGAAATCCGCAAGCTTTCTTCAAGAGTGAAATTCGGGCACGCACAGTCAATTAAAAACGGTGTCGTGCTTGGACACAGAATGTATGGATACTCAAATAATCAAGGAAAACTTGAACTAATCCCAGAAGAAGCAGATATGGTTCGAATGATTTTTCAAGACTATGCTTCTGGAATATCTACGCCAAGAATCGAAAAAAAGCTATGGAATATGGGATACAGAAATTTCAAAGGTGGTAAAATCAACCGGGATGTTATAAAAAACATTATTCGGAATCCAAAATACAAAGGATACTATTGCGGAGGAAAAGTCAAGGTTATTGATATGTTTACCAAGAAACAAGAATTTCTTCCGCAGTCAGAATGGGTAATGTTTAAAGATGATGGTTCCAGAGTTCCACAGATCATTGATGAGAATACTTGGGAAAAGGCAAATGCGTATTTAAGAGAGCGTGGAGAAGCTATAAAATCAAGAAGAACCTCTTTTAAAAATGAAAATATTTTCACTGGGAAGCTCTTCTGTGCAAATGACGGAGCGCCATACTGGATGAAGCAACATTACATCCGAGGAAAAGAAGATGTTCGATGGGTATGTAGTTATAAGATAAAAAACGGAGCAGCTTCATGTGATTCATTTGGACTGGCAGAATCAGAACTGAAAGAAGTAATTGCAGAATTGATTAATAAATCTTCTGAAAATATTGACGCTATTTTGGAGGAATATTTTGAAATTTTGCAGTCCTCGATCAAAAACATTCCAGACAATAAAAACGAAATCTCACGACTTGAAAAACAGATTGACATGTTAAAACAAAAGCGAGAAAAAATACTGGAATATAATCTGGATGGCAAAATATCTGATGATGAATTTATTTCAAGGAATAAAGAATATGTGAAGCAGATAAAGCAAACTGAAAATCATATTCGAGAACTACAAAATATTAAAAGTCCAGAGCCGGTAGAAACACAGTTAAGTGCTATAAAAGAGCAGCTAGAAAAGTTCAAAGGCGTTACTCCACAGGAAATTAACAGGCAGATTGTCAATGAACTTTTTGAGAAAATTACCGTGAAACCGTTGGCGGTTACATGTGCAACACTGACATTTCATCTAAGGTCTGGAAGCCTTGAAAAATGGGGGTTTCCCTTGCGTCGTTCTGACGATATGATTTTCACTCTACATTCAGAACAACACAAAATATTTAGTAGGAAAACTTGTATTAAGACACAACATATGGTATTTTACAAATATAAGTACCTTTTAGCGCTATAAGAGAAAAAATGGGAGTGGAATCAATGATACATACAGCTTACGACGTAATGAAAGAGTTTTTAATCACGGATGCAGACCTTGATGGCAAATATGGAATCCCGAAAATTCCAAAAACTTTTATCCATCCTGGCAAAGATACTGTAGACTTTGCGGAAAGCTTCAGCAGAAAGATTAAGAATCATCGGGAACTGGATGTAAATTTCTATGTGGATGATGTGCAGTTTCAAAGATTATGGAATCAGCCAGACAAGTACATGGAGCATTTAAAATGTTTTCACGCAGTCATCATGCCAGATTTTAGCATATCGGTTGGCAAGAATGGAATGCCACTGGCAATGTGCTTGTGGAATAAATACCGCAATCATGCGCTGGCATACTACATGATCTTGAACGATATTCCAGTAATTCCAAACGTAAGTATATTACCGGAATACTGTTTGGACTGGTGCTTTGACGGAATGCCAGAGGGAAGCACAGTTGCCTGTTGCACCAATGGAAGAGTAAAGAGCAAGGCGGCACGGTTGGAATTTTGCGTTGGTTTCAAGGAGATGGAACGTAGATTGAAGCCACTTCGAGTTATCATTGTTGGAAGAATCCCGGAAGAACTGGAAACAGACACAGAAATTATAAACTTTGAAACCAGGAATCAGAAGATTAACAAGGAGGGCGTGAATGGGAACAACGACTGACAATTACCAGAGAAAGAAGAAACTTTCAAAGTCCCAAATAAAGAGGACAGAACGTTTAGAGAAATCATCCCACAGAAGATATGGAACACGGAAGAAAGAAGGGTTAAATAAATTGTGAATTTTGAATCACTCAGCACTTTACACTACAGAAATATTTGTGCAAAATTAAAATTTAAGTGGTAACTAGAAAATGCGAGAATTTTTCTGGTTGCCACTTTTTTTCTGGATTTCCTTGATTTTCAGCTTCCAAAATGATGTTGAAATCTGGAAATCATTCATAAGTTAGATGCAACTATTGAAGCCTTGAACAACTGCGACTTTTCCATCGTCACAAGTCAACCAGGTACAGCACCGGGAACCGATACCGCGCCGAGCTGATGAATCCGGGACAATGCCGGGAATGATTGAACACCAACGAAGCCAGCCGCCAGCCGTAGCCCTGGCAGATCAGAACCAACAGCCCACAGATAATAGACCATAGCAACAAGCAATCTATAAAACGGCGTTAAAATACAATAATAGTCTTGCAAAATAAGTCTTAAATAGCTTGTAGCGTATTTAACCTATACTTTATCGACTGCAATTATAAATCGCCTTAAAAAGGCAAATACGGCGTTGCACAGATATATGCAATGTAGATTACTATAGCATTACCCAATAAACGCCCGGAAAGCTGCGACAGATCACCGGGAAGACCGGACATATACGCACGTAAGCGGACATAATACGCCCATTTACACGGTACGCAAATAAAAGCATAGCTATACAAGTCTATTATACATCTATAGCCGCAGACAGTCAATAAACCTATAAAGGCGTTTTAAAGGCTCATAAGCGTCTTAAAATGTAACAGTGGATAAATCCACACTAACAGAATTAAAAGCCATTTATGGCTAAAATAGCACGCTAATTGATTGACTTTTGATATTAACTTTTCAAGGTACATCTGGCAGAATACCAAAAACCGCTTGCACGCCGTGAACGTGCCGCCGGACTGGATACCGGGAAGCGGTAAAAGTTAATCAAAAATAAGGCTTTTCAACTTTTCAGCTGTAAAACTATCGAGAATATCATAAATATAAGTTTTTAGCAAAAAAGTGTGTTCACTTAAAAAATAATCTGTAAAATTTTCGAAATCTTCACAAAATGACTTTTGATTGAGTAAATAAAATTCATCAATCAATTTGTTTTCAAGTTCTTGTGAAAATTCATCATACAAAGAAATATTATACTTTCCAGTAAATTGTATATATTCGCTTTCGCCAGTAAATAAAAAGTGCAAAATTTCTGTTTCCAGGCTTTCTTCACAAAAATCATTGATATATTGATATAATCTTTTATTGTCTAAATCCCTGTTATTATCATCAAATACTTTATAATTATCAAAAAAATGCTTAATAGTTTCATTTACAATACTTTCCCATTTTTCCATTTTTAACATTATCATATGTATTCCCCCCCCATAATTTTATGTTATTATATCATACGCAAAGCAAAAATTAAACAGAATAAAAACTTGCCCGGAATCAAACCGAGCAAAAGACCGTCACGCCTAGCAATATGCAAAATCAGACTGCCAGCCAGTCAATAACACCATTTCCCCATCATCCCGGGGAACTACAACCCCGACGCCATCCTGCCAGGTTGACCAGATCAGCCAGCCAGGATTTGAAAGTTTTTCCTTTTTGGAATTATCAAAAAGCGTGTAATGGGGCGTTACGCCCTGGGATTTCTGATCTTCAGCGTTTTTAATTGCTTCTTCCCATGTGATATGTTTATTTTCGTTTTTTAAATGCAAAGTATAAATTCTTTCTGACATGGTTTTTCCTCCCTATTTTTTAATGATTGAAACAACTACATCATCATAAATATTATTTGTTCTGTTGTTATCAAATGTAATAATAACCGGCGATCCGTCCGGGATTGCTTCGTTGTCAAAACCCCATTCTTCGCCGCGACTGTCCGTTACAGTCTGGCTGTCAGCATGGTATACGCCGGGAAGAACATAGATATTATTTACTGGTGAATTTGTTGTTAATACTGCAAATAATATTGTAATAATTAATGTTTTCATGGTTCAATTCTCCTTTTCGAAAACCCCAGTTTTTAACATATCGGAAAACCAGCAATCAAAATCTGGGTACTCTTCTTTGTCTGCAAAATCTCTGTATACTTCTTGTACTTGGTTACATGTGAAGCTTTGTCCTTTTATGGGCTCTTCATATGTGATATATTTTGTTTGTTTCATGGTTCAGCCCTCATTTAGAAATGGATTTGTAAAAGCTGTTCTTTTCCATCAGCTATCTTTTCTTTTAATGATTTATTGTCATCCTTGATAAACAACATAAAATTATCAAGTGGCAAGTGCTCCATGATATAGCTATACTGTTTGATGTCTGGAAGACTGGAAAAATATTTTTCCCATTCCTGGCGCTGGTTTTCTGCTGCGTTTTCAATTTTCGCCTTGCTTTCTTCCGGGATGTAATCAGCGGAAACATAATATTTAATATTTCCAGTTTCGGAAATATGGGCGATATATTTATAATCGCCGTACTCAGTAACAGCGGAATTGAAAACAGAAATACCGTTACCCATACAACACATAAATAATTCAAATTTTTTTGCTTTCATGTTTTTAGTCTCCTTTGCTTAAAAACTGGCGGCTTTAATGCCACCAGTCACAAAAATTAATTGCATTTAAAACAAGAACGAATAGAAGCGGCAGCTTGTGCAAGTGCTCTTGTCTGTACGTCCAACCATTCCTCGCGGCTGTTTGGCTTGCGTTCGCCATATTTTTTTCTTTTAAGCTCTGAAGGAGAGCAAAGAAGCTCTGCAATATCACAATCATAAATAAGAGCACAACCACCCCAGCTGTATTGACTCCAATTTTCAGCGCCATTTAACAGCATTTCTTTTAATTCTTCCCATGTTTCCGGGAGTTCTTCACACTCAAGATCATTTACTAAGTCAATAGCGTACACTTTAACGCCTTTTCTCCAAGCTGATGTTGCTTTAATGTTTTCAATTTTCTCAAGAAGTTCTTTTTTCATCATTGTTTTTTACCATCGACCCTGTTATAATGGGGGTTGCCTTTCCTTTTTAGTTTGGCGCCCGGTTTGGTTTGGAAGATCGCCGGGCTTTTTTATTTTGTCCAGGAACTAGAATTTTTCAATTAATCGTAATCCGTTTCCCTATGTCCTCATTGGCTTGAGTGGTTCGGACGGTTCCGGTTGTTTGTTTCTTGTGTTCCTTTGTTGATATTATAATACCACATATAACGCACATATACAATATGGAATAATAAACAAATAACGCACATATACAAGCCAATAAATTGTGTATTATATATAACGCACATAGATTATTGACATAATAACGCACATATATTATAATAGAAGAAAAAACAGGAGGGAAACGAAATGGCAACAGAAGCACAACGAAAGGCAGTTAGAACATATGAAAAGAATAATTACAGATTAAACATAGTATTTCCAAAAGATACAAAAGACAGAATAGAGCAATTGCATCTTAATAAAAGTAATAGCGCATTTATTAGAGATACTGTTCTTGCAGAGTTAGACAGATTGGAAAAAGTCTTGAAATAACGCACATAGATTATTGACATAATAACGCACATATATTATAATAATACTTGTAAGGAACAAAGAACCTTATAAACCACAGAAAGGAGAAAAAATGGATAACATGACAGACAAACAGCTACAGTTTATTGCTTGGTTAATCACAACAGCGACAGACAAATGCGAAACCATTGAGGAAGTCCGAGAAATGAACAACGAAATCCGTAAACACTCAGCCGGACTGCTCAAAGAAACCACGAAGGAAAACGAATAACCAAAAGGGGCGAACAATCGCCCCACCCAAAAGAAAAAGCCCTAGGAAATTATTCCGGGGCTTTTAAAATGCTTATTTATGGCGGCTATGGACAGAGTACAGACCGCCGCCGAGCCTGTTAATATTTTAATAACACAGCTTCGCCCAGGTTGTCAAGAAAAATATTTTTAAAATACTGCTTGACATTTTTCTAAAACTTCTTTAAGCTACCAGATAACGAGAGCTAACGGAACTCAGGAAGGGCAGAGGCTGAAAGTACACAGAATCGTTAATTAAATAACACGCATAACAAGCCAGATCACGCCGGATAGAAACACTGGAAGGTCTGGCTTTTATTATGCAAATCTGCGAAAATATAGCCGCCCCATGGGAACCGCTGCCCTTGCCTGGTCGCTGTTTATCGTAGGCCTTCGGCAGTGGCCAAGGAGAATTTACCGAACGTATTTTCTCGAACATATGTATCTATACGATAAACACTTGTTTTTCCAATACATCTACTTAAAAACCCATACATCCTGCACAATTTCAACCGCCATTCCTATACATTCTGCACAATTCCGTACATTTGCTGTCTTTTGTCCGTCCATCATGTACATTTTCAGCGCTTCCGTGTGTCTAGCAGGCTTTATAACTCCGGCTTTTCCATCTCTGGAAGCTGTAAAACTGCTTTGTGCCGTTCTGCGATCTGCTGAGCGGTCTGCTGTGGTACGCCGTATTGTTGCCCGGCTTGTACTGGGGCGGTCTCTGCCATGCCGTAAGCTACTTTACAGGCAAATATCAAATTCGCATTGGTTCCATCCTGGTTATGTAGTTTATCCAGTGCAAAAGCTCCACAAGTTTCTTTCCATTTTTTCACCGTTATGCCATGCGTTGAGGTAGTTCTATAGTCCCCATTCGCCCAGTCACTAAACGTCATGTTATTAATCCCAACCAATATACCAAACATTTGCAAAGTTGGAGATATACCATATCTACCACATACACGTATATAAATATTAAATATATTATCTAATAACTCTATATCATTATTATTAGGCTTTTCTATACGATCAGAAATATAAAAAAATAAATCTATACGATTATTAGCTATTTCTTTTTTGTACTTCTCTATACTGTCATAATCATTTTGGTTTATGTGTAATACAGTATCAATATACTCATCTACCAATTGCCATATTTGATTTTCATATACTTCAATTCCCGTTGTAGTAGTTGTTGTATTTTTCACTGTATCACCTCACTTAGATCGGAAGAGCGTCGTGTAGGGAAAGAGTGTAGATCTCGGTGGTCGC
>ERZ1024349.3-NODE-3-length-59614-cov-41.422052_pt1 | contig 59614 bp, 100 predicted proteins | sample MGYA00520789_ERZ1024349 | MGnify/ENA primary metagenome ERZ1024349 (study PRJEB33242, sample SAMEA3444257) | Homo sapiens | biome: Host associated; feature: Gastrointestinal tract; material: Stool | place: Uganda | collected 2011-01-01 ...
GCCGGTGGGGCAAGCTGGTCTCGTGGGCTATCACCGAAGAGACCATGAGCAAGGTCATCCAGTTTTTCTTTGACCGGGCAAGAGCAGCCCTGCAAAAGCAGTAAAGAGGTGCAAGATGTATTATCTCAAAAACACAGAAATGGACGAACCTCGCTCCATCTATAAAGCCAAAGGAATGGGGCGCTTTTATCGCGGTACTTTTATCGGGCTTGATGGAAAGTATCAGGGTATGAAGGTATATACCTGCAAGTCTCTCAGGTACATTAAGAGTTTGCGTGAGCGCGTGCACGAATACTGCGAAGAATGGTTTGACGTGTACGATGAAAACGGCAAGGTTGAAATCTAAACCGTAGAAAGGACTATACTATGGCAAGCACTACATGGAGCGATTTTGTTAAGACCAACAAAATCGAGGGGTTAAGGCTCAAATTTGATAAAAAATTGCAAATTTGCGGTCTTAATATGGCAAAATGCGTATCTAAGCGCAACGCTGGACAGCTGCCGCAGCCTTTTTGGCTCGGTGCTGCCTGTGGCGGCGGCTCGCGTAGTGCTGCCCGCTGCGCTGCAAGGACTTGACCGACAGCAGATGACCGCCGCCATCAAAACCGCACCGCTTGGGAGGGTTGACCGTAAGATAGCTTTACTGCGGTACGTGGAACGGCTCCCGCTGCCAGACATTGCAGCACAGACACATTATAGCCGGACGGCAATAGGCTACCGGCTGAAAAGCATTGATAAAATGCTGGATGTGTGATATACTACTTATGTGCTAAGTGCCTTTGAATTATATCTTTTTAGAGGTTTAGTTCTTGGCAAAACAAAGCGGCGGGCTGTTCCAGAGCCTGCCGCTTTTCTTTTTGCACGAATTATGGTATAATTATCTCAACAAATCCTCCCGGCCTCTCGAAGAAGCGCATTAGGGCGGATATTTGAACCCGCTAAGCCTCTCAACGATGCGTATCATGGCGGGTCTTTTAAGATGATACAGTCTCCCGCTCGCCCACTCACAGTGCGTACCATGCGGGAGACGCTTTTATATGGTGACGCTTATGTGCAACACAAAAGAAGAACGATTAGCAAGAATTGCAAAGTATTATACAACCTTCCACCTGTTTGGAGATTGGTACATCGTGCGGTTCTGGCCTAGACATTGCCATAGTTGGAAGCGGTTCATTCCGTTTTATATTCCTATGCACTTGGGAGACCCTGATTGAAAGGCTCCGGCCTTTGTAGAGAGTGGCGCTTTCTGTGGAAAGTTCCGCTCTTGATTTTAGACTTCGCCGTTTCGGCGGCAAAAAAATCCCCGATGCTCCAAACGGAGCACCGGGGGTTCTTGTTATTCGTCAAATTCTGTTGCGCAGAAACCAATCGCCATTCCGCGAATACATACAGTCTTGCAGTCATGCCATCCAATTCGCGTGTCATCAACGACTTCTTCATCAATTTCTACATCTTCAGGATGCAAATCGTAAATACAATCTTTAAGTTCTTTTGCAAGATAATTTTTTAATTCCTGCATTGTCTCAAATTTTCTAACAGTTCTCATAGAATCAGCAAGGCCGCCTTGCTGTCTGCGGAAGATAACCATATTCATTCCCCCTTTTTCTTATTATAGCATAAAATCATCTAATTTTTAAGCGCTCACGCGGATTTTTTCGTGTGGGCGCTTTTCTTTTTTGTCCTTCGTTGTGCGTTCGTTGTCCTTCGCTTTCTGCCGATGCGGTACACTGGATGCACAAGGAGGGATGTTTTATGAGCTATTATCCGACACCCGGAACGCCCTACGTTCCGCAGCAGCCTGTCAATCCTTATGGCGGCATGGGCACGGTAGGACTCGCCACTCCCCTGCCCAATACGCAGATGCAACAGGCGCAGCCGCAGCGTCCGCAGCCGATGAATGGGCAGCAGCCTGTTCAGCAGTCGGCACAGGATGGCGGTTGGTTGCTTGGCAGACCTGTGTCCAGCAGAGAGGAGTTTTTGGCGATTCCATCTGATCTGTACGGAAGATGGACGTATTGCCCGGATTTGCGTAGTGGGGTCATCTACTGCAAACGTCTGAATCCAAACACTTGTGAATCTGACGTGTTAGAGTTTTACAGCCCGGAAGCGTGGAGGCAGATGCAAGCACAACAGGCACAGCAAACCGCCGCGCCAACACAGCAGTATGTGCCTACTGAGCAGTACAACACCCTCGTCCACCGTCTGGATGAACTGGAAAAATGGCAGAAGAGCTTTTCTAAGTCCGCTGCCACAGCAAAGAAAGGAGAATAACGATGCCCTCTCCGTTTGATATGATTACTCACAGCCCTATCATGCAGCTGGCAAATTTGGCTCGTGCCGGGCAGAACCCGATGGGGCTTATCCAGCAGTTGGGTGGGCAGAGCGCACCCATCATGCAGGGCTTGAACCTGATTCAGGGCAAAAATGAAGCACAGCTCCGAACGATGGCGCAGAACCTTGCCAAAGAGCGTGGCATCGACCTGAACCAACTGGCAAGCGTCCTGAATTTGACGCTTCCGAAGTGAGGAGGTTTTACAATGGACGATATTGAAGACAGCCATCCCGAAAAAGATTTTGACATCAACAATCTGTGTGGCAATGACAAAATATGGGTTCCTTTAATGCTCGGCTTTATTTTTGGGGCTGCCAGCAAAAAGTGGGATGACCCAAAAGACGAAAAAGGCAATTCTCCAAGCTGACTTAACAATCCTAAAATAAGCATCCTTCTAAGCGAAACGCTTCTCAGTTTTGCGGACTTGACAAAAACCGCTTTTGTTTGGCTTCGCCCATCGCATACGGCGGTGGGATAGCATAACGCAAAACTGAAAGGAGTTTTGTTATGGACGATTTTGCAACTGGCTATCTGGCTGGACAGGACGGCGGCAATAACAACAGCGGATTCTTTGGCAACGAAGGTCTGTGGGCTGTCATCATCCTCGCTATCATCTTCGGCTGGGGCAACTACGGCAACGGGCGGAACGGTGGCGACAACGGCATGAACGCCTACATCCCCTATCTGGTGGGCACTGGTGCAACCGGTCAGGGCGGTGCAGACACCCGCGCGGCTCTGTCTGAGGGCTTCTACCAGCAGGATACCTCCCGCTCTCTGGCGGGCATCCAGAGCGGTATCTGCTCTCTGGGCTATGACCAGCTGGCACAGATGAACGGCGTCAACACCAACATCGCAAACGGCTTTGCTGGTGTGAACAGCGCCATCTGTCAGCTTGGCTACCAGAACGCACAGCTCGTGAACGGTCTGGAACGCAGCGTGTCCAACGGCGACAATGCCATCAGCCTTGCCATCATGCAGGAGGGCAACGCTCGGCAGGCCGGTCAGACCGCACTTGCCACGCAGCTGGCATCTTGCTGCTGCGAGAACAAGCAGCTCATCGGCGACCTGAAGTATACCATCGCAACGGAGGATTGTGCTACCCGTCAGGCTATCGCAGACAATGCCCGCGCCATCGTGGACAACTGCAACGCCAACTTCCGCAGCATGATGGACTACTTCACGCAGGATAAGATCGCTACTCTGACCGCCGAGAACCAGAACCTCAAGCTCGCCGCTTCTCAGGATCGGCAGAATGCGCTTCTGACCACCGTGATGTCCCAGCAGACTGATACCATCCTGAACCGGGTCAATCCTCGTCCGATTCCCGCTTATCAGGTGGCAAACCCCAACGTGGGCGTGAACTGCTGCGGCTGCTGCTAACCAACACACTCCCCGATAACACCGGGTGAACCATCGGGGCAGGGGTAAGACACCTCTGCCCCTGATTTTATAGGAGGAAAACACTATGGCTTGCAAAACAAGCTGCCGTCTGTGCCCGCATCTGGTGCTGAGCCAGTCCGTTACGTTTGCCAACGATACGTTGACCATCAACATCCCTGCTGGCGCATACCAGAATGGAGAGAAGTATTGCATCGTGGTTGCCCAGAGCATCCCGGACACGACCACCATCAACGCCCCTGTGGTCATTACCATCGGTGCAGGAACAACCGCATACCCTCTGACCGACTGCAACTGCGCTCAGGCAACCGCTGAGAGCATCCACACTCGTACCCGCTACGCTACCCGTGTGGCAACGTCTGCGACCGGCACAGGCACGTTCAAGTATCTTGGCTGCTTCTGCCGCTCCCACGCTGGTGCGCCCGCGTCTATTTCTTGAGGAGGTGTAGATTATGGGCAAGACGAATTTTCGCCGCATGATGATGCTCCGCGAACACGATAAAAACCGTGAGCCGGAACGCGACCGCCTTGAGGAAGAGCGTGACCGCAGGGAGCGTGAGCTGGAACGCCGTCTGCGTAAGCTGGAAGGTGGCAGCGACCGCTATCCCTACTATCCGAAGGAGGAAAACCGCTACATCGACCCATACCCCATCCCCCGTTATCCTGACGTAGAGAATGGGCGCAGAATGCCGCAAATCGGCTTCTCGCAGAACGGTGACTGGGATAAGCGGTCTGGCCAGTACGAACATGGCGGTGCAGACAGCCGTTCCATCAAGATGCCACGCCAGCACCTCACCCACGATGAAGCAGAGGAATGGTGTGACAACATGGTAAACGCTGACGGCACGAAGGGCTGTCACTGGACGCTTGAGCAGACGCAGGACGTTGCGAAACAGCGCAATATCACCTGTGACCCGAACGATTTCTGGGCTGTCATGAACATGATGTACTCGGATTATTGTCAGGTTGCAAAGCGCCAGTCCGTTGACACTCCGGGCTTCTACGCTGACATGGCAAAGGCGTTCCTTGAGGACGCAGATGCCGCAGATGGCAAGGCGTATCTCTATTGGGATTGCATTGCTGATAAGTAAAACAAACCCCTGTGTAGTCGGTAAAAACTACGCAGGGGTTCTTTACGTTCATTTTATGGTTTTTGCCCCTCTGTCTTTCATGTACTCGGCAAATTCAGGGGCGTTCATGTTCCTAAAAAGGAAATCCGCAGTGTACTTGCTTTCATCGTCTGCAACCCAATAGCGATTTTCTTCAATCACCGAAAGCTTATGCACCGTGTACCAAGGCGTGAGCTTTGAATCTAATCCATTGGAAAGAAATCTCACCTTGAACCAGTGCGGATTTACATGACCAAAAATCTTGTCAGCAAGATTAACATTTTTGAAGTCTGCATAAAACAAATCTTTGAACCAACCTAGTTTCGTTCCTTTACTTTCAAAAGCATCCCTAACATTATTTAGATAAAAACTTCTGATTTCTTTGCAGTGGCTAGGAAGATAATGAAACATTTTATCTCTGGTACGAAAAACCATCTTGCCCTCATTTTCACCACCTGTTCCATACAAACACCATTCCGATTCATGATGACCTAACATTTTTTGTCCCATGTGTTTCCTTTCTCCCCTGTGCGGTCGTTGTGACTACACAGGGGTTTATATTTTAGCAAGTTCCAGTATCTCCGATTTTTTGCATAGTGCTTTTGAGATTTGGCGTATCCGCTTCCGGCATTTTGCGTTTGATGCCAATAATCGCTTGCGTGATTCCGGCTTTATTCAACTGGTTTACAGACTTACGGAACACAAAATCAATGTTCATGTTTTCTTTGATTGTTCCGTCATCCTCAAGATAGCAGTTCGGAATCCATACGTTCTGATTGCTTCCATTGATTTTGAAACGCTTCGCTTTGTAGCAACCGTAGTCCTCTCTTACAATCAATTCAACAGGGATGCCCTTGTAATATTGAGTGCCGGTATTATACTTTTCAGCAAGTTTCGCCTTTCTCTTGGCTACCTCTGCGTTGATTTTTGCTTGTTCCTCTCTGCTTCTGCGCCTGTGTGGCTTGTATGTGCGCATTTTTCTCCTCTCCCATAAACTACTCTTCTTTGATATGCGTTAGCGTATACAATGGGATGAACCGCTTCCAGCTGTGGCAGTGTCTAGGCCAATACCGAATAAGATACCAATCGCTAAACAGGTGAAATGTGGTGTAATATTTAGCAATCCTTGCAATCTGCTCTTGCTTTGTCATATCAGCCCTCCATAGAAATCAGCTTTTATCGGCATTTGTCATTGTGGCTTTACACCAGCGGCATTCTTTTTCTTCTTTTGCGGACGAGATATATCCGCAGAGGCTACATTTTACTCCTACTTCCACACCATGAATGTTCTTTGCAGAAATATATTCCGCCGTCTTTCCTTTGTTTGAGTTCGGTTTGCACGTTTTCTTTTCCATAACAATCCTCCTAAATCTTAACTTTTATCGTCAATCCTCTAAGAAATCCTCTTGATTCAGAACTTGATTTACAATTCGTTCTGTACATTCTTTGATAACCGTAGATGCGGGAACATTATCTTCATAAGCTATGTTTTCATATTGCGCTCTTGCATATTCAAAGAACTTTTTAGAAAGCATTTCTGCATCCGCACGGCACAACGGCTTTAATTCGTATTGCAACGGAAATCTTCTTATAAGTGCAGGGTCAAGCCTATCAAATCGGTTTGTCGTTCCAATAATAATGACATTGTTCGGCAATCTATCCATTTCCTGCATAATCGCAATAACCACACGGTTCATTTCTCCAACGTCATCTTTTTGCCCACGTGCCATTCCGACCGCATCTATTTCATCAAAACAAAGGACGCAAGGAGCAGTCCTCACATAATCAAAAATTCTTGCAAGGTTAGATTGTGTTTGCCCTAAGTGCGAATCAACTAGACTTGAAAATTGAATCCTCAAAAACGGAAGTTTTGCCTTATGTGCGATATACCTAGCCAGCATGGTTTTCCCGCATCCGCTTTGCCCATAAAGCATCAATGCTGGCAAATAAGGAATGCCCATTTCGTTCAATTTTTCAGATGCTCGATAAATGGCAACGATTTTCTGCGTTATACTTTTTTCTTCGTTCCTAAGAAGGAATCTTGCTTCTGGAAATTCTTCTGTATCCTCTGCGGTCAAAAGATGCTGTAAGTTATATGGCAATTCAATAAATTCTCTTTTGCTTTCCAACTTGCGAAACATATTTTCTTTGAACTGCTCATCTTTTTTGGATGATATAGAATTCAAAATGATTTTAACGGCTTTTTGCGCGTTTCGCATATCGCCATCGCAAACAAATCGAATAAGGCTTCGTTCACTATCATTCATCCAAGAAATCCTCCAATTCAATCTTCCCCTCTGCTGCTGCAACTGCCAGAGCGTACACGAACTGTCCGATCGTCATTCCGTGCCGCCGTGCTTCACGGTTGATGTACTTGCGTTCTTCCTCACTCATAAGGATGGTAATGCGTTTTGAACGCTTGCCATCACCACTTGCAACGCCTTGATGCGATTCCGGCATCGGGATTTTTTTCTTTGTCAGACCAGCTTCGGCTAGTGCGCTAGGAACATCACCGTGTTCGATAAGACGTTGAACTTCATTTGCCTGTTTCAGCTTCTTCGGCTTACTTTCGCTTACTACGGCTTTGTTTGGCTGTGTTTCGCTGTCTTTGGCTTGCTTCGGCTTAATACTGCTTAACTGTGCTTCATTAGGCTGTGTATGGCTGTCTGTAGCTTCACTGGGCTTAATCTGTGTTTGTTCGGCTTCGTTCGGCTTTGCTTGGCTTACTTCTTCTTCCTTTGGCTCACTTCGGCTTAATGCCTGTTCCGAAAAAATAGGCTGGAAATCAAAGCCACCCAACAAGCCGGATGCTTTTTTGCTGGTTGACTTCATTCCTCTTTCTCCTCCTTACCACCTATTCCCAGAAATTCAAGAATTTCTTCCGGGATTCCGCAAGCGGAATCGATTTTTTCTACAATTTCCATCAATTCATCTTTACTCAGCGGAATGGTTGCTATGTTTTCTTTGCAAGGCTCTTTCGGTACTTCCGTCCAGTATTCTACATCGAGCTTATGATAACCAGTTTGGGAGTCCAACCACTGATGCTCATTATCATGTATGTTATAAATACGTCTTGCTGTAAGATAAAACCCGTCTTTAGTATATACCAAAAAATCAGTCGTTTCCTTGTTCATACGGTACGAACTAGATTTCGGCGGGTCATACTTCGCACTATGCCATATCTTTTTACTCATTTTGCATCCTCCTCCACAATCATCTTCGCCAACGCCTTGAAATCCTCTGCGCTGGTACTCTTTGCCGTGTCACCGCTAAACAGGCTGTGCCGCTCTGCTTGCGCCTTACGAACGCCCATAGACGGTCTAATCTTCACGTCCAGCAGGGTTGTACCCATGCTCTGCGCAATCACCGGGAGCTGCTCTACAACCTCTTTGGACAAGTTCTCACGGCTCTTGTACTGGTTCAGAAGCAGACCTTCAATCTTCAAAGTCGGGTTGAAATATCTGCGAACATCGCCGATGGTCTGCGAAAGCTGGCTCAAACCAGCCAGTGCGTATCGGTCTGCTGTGATGGGCACGATGATGCTGTTAGCGGCGATCAGTGCGTTCACAAGCGCAAGACCAAGCTGCGGGGGAGTGTCCAGCACAATGTAATCGTACTGCCCGGACACGCTTTCAAGGGCTTCTCGCAGCCGGAAGTTCTTGCCAATGTCCCGGACAAGCTGTTCGTCAATATCCTTCATTGCATTGTCAGACGGCAGAATATCACCAGCTTCACAGTGCTGGATTCCTTCCTCTACTGTGCCCTGCCGGGTCATCACATCAAACAGGGTGCATACATCCTCTGTCTGTGCGCCGTAGGTGTCCGTTGCATTGCACTGGGCATCGCAGTCCACCAGCAAGACTTTCTTTCCAAGCAACTGCAACGCACCAGCCAGACAGGTGCTTGTGGTGGTCTTTCCTGTGCCGCCCTTCTGGTTGGCGACAGCTATAATTTTTGCCATTTTATCACTCTTTCTTTTTAGTAGAACGGATATGCTGCTTTTACCTCGTCTCCGACCCACAACACAGGCGTGACGTGCCATGCAATTACAGTTCCTTTGATTTCATTACTATCGGAATCAAACCATTTGCCGTTGATTGTATCGTACTTGCCGATTATGAAACTTTTTTCTCCTGTTTTCTCATCTTCGACACGAAGTAAAAGCCCACGCGGCCATCCTTCTAGGCTTTTATCCGGCATAACATCTTTGGTCATGTACCACTTGTCCTTGTCATATCCTTTCGGAAACATCGGAATCATACTTTTCTCCTTTCTGCATCATCTGCTCAATGCTCTACATCTGACTACTTTTGCAACGCGTCAATCTCATAGAAAGCCGGAAGATACTCTTCAATCGCACCGTCTTTCTTCAAGCTGCCAATCAGATACCGCTTCGGGTGGTCAGGCCAAGGGTCACGGTTGATTGAAAGAATATCTGCACACGCAGCCTTTACGATGTCGTAAACTGCATCTCTCCGCTTCGGTAGCTTGATAGATGGGTGTTCTTCCATCATCTTTACCTCGACAACCTTTGCAACCTCGATGCATTCTTGGGCAGATAGAGCATCACACACAGACCAGTCGTACCCTTCGTATCCGCTTGTGCGGGGCTTTCTTGCGGCTTTTTTGATTTCCGGCTTGGAATTATCCGTCTCACAATCAACCTCGCTAGAATCGGCATCTATGACGGGCTGCTTGGATTTGTACCCAAATCGAAACTCAACTGCTACTACCTTTCGCCCTGTGCAAATCTTTTCAAAGTCAACGACAATGTCTGAAACATTGCTGATTTCTTCTACTGCTGGTTCAAGAACTCTGCGGCGTAAAGCCCGGAAATCGTCATAACTTGCATCGTTTGCCCCCAAGTGGTCACGCAGCTGCTTCAAACCAATCTTGTTCGATGTTAGAGAGCGATTCATCCAATCCCGAATCATGCTATACATCAGAATAGATGCTTGCTGTTTCATCCCAATCGTATAGCGCAGACGGTATTTGACGTAGCCGCTTCTTGCAATGTCGAAAAACACAGGCCGCAAATCAGGATTACAGTTGATGGAAACGTCATAGGACAAGGATTCTCGATTGAACTTGACCTCTGCCTTTGTGAACAGCGGATACATCACATATTCTGTTCCATCTGCATTCAGTGGTACTGAAACCACGTTGCCCAAAAAGTGCTTGACCTGCGACTTCAAGTTCTTTGAATTGAGCTTCAAATCCAGCAATTTGCAATATTCAGCCAGCGTAAACGACACGTTGGAACTTTCCGGGTCTCTCGGATTGATACGGCTAAGATAGACTTCAAGCAACCGAAGCTCGCCCGCTGTATAGTCCGTAAACTTCGCCCAAACCAATGCCTTGCTCTTTTCGACAAGGTTGTTTCCTGTCAATTCCGGCATTGCATCACCTCATTTCTTCTACCCTATTATACCACTGTATTGTGTACACGTCAATGATTCTGTACACAATTTTTTTCAACAATCGACTTCCATATTCTGTACACGATACTCCATTTTTTGTACACGATACTCTCCACTTCTTGTACACGTTATTCCACTTTATGTACACAATGCTCCACTTTTTGTACACGTTCTTACTATATATATAAACAAGAGATAAACAAGAAATAAATAATCATCATCAAATAGTGACGACGATACATTTTCAACAATTTCTTCTCTTCAACGGACAGATTGTGGAAAACGGCAACTTTTTTGCTGAATAAGAAACGTCTATCAAGCCCTATAATCTACCTGACGGTTCTATCGTGTACAGAAAATGGAGTGCAATCACACCAATAGGGGACGAATTGACAAGTCACGCTTTGATGAACGAAAATTTCACGCGAGTTCGTTAATTACATCCGAAAAAATCCACCATTTACGAGCCTATGGGGGACAAAATGACAACCCAAAACCATATTTATAACAGGCCTATTGTGTACAAAAAGTGGAGCACGTCCCCCTATATACCTTAAAAAACACGATAATTCGACAATCAGCGCAAAATGTTTTCTTCGTTGATGGTATAAGAATCGTTTTGCTTCATGGCCGAAGCTTCTCCACAGTCCTGTGCTTGATACAAAATTTGCATATTGGGTTGCGTCCCTTCTGGGTCTGGGTCGGTTTTGGTGGCCTGCGCCATTTCATAATGGCCTGTGACGGTACGGCAGACGGACACACGATCACGCAAAGTTGTGTGAAGGTTGGCTACCATTTCGCACAGAACGGCAAGGTAATCTGAACCGTGATTGCCATAGATCAGATAGCATAGCAAGTCAATTTCTTGTGGATGGGCTTCTTTGATATGCTCTACCAGCGCATTCCTCTTTCTTTCGGTACTGGCATCGCCAGCCAAACTTTCCAATAATCCGGGATGCAAACAGGTGTCTATGTACGGCTTGGCCGCAACACCGCAGCACACGAACCACTTTATGATAGTAGAAGCATCTGGGGTCATTGTTCCTTGCTCATAACGAAAAATGGATGTCCGGCCTATACCCATTTTGTCCGCAAGCTTCTGTTGGCTAAGTCCAGATTCTGCTCTTGCCATCTCTAATGCTTTTGCCACTCGTATTCTATAATCATCCATAAATACCCCTCTTTCGACAAAATGATACAAAAGCAAAGTGATTTAACTGATATATTGTTCAAAATGCGAAACAATAATTGGAAAAAATCGCTGTTTCATTGAAACAGCGAGATGTGTTATAACTGTATTGTCAAAAAATTCCAAATAGAAAGGAAACACAAAATGAAAGAAACTGTAATCTGGAACCACGAACGTATGCCGCTCATCGACGGAATGCCCGCCAGTGTTCCCGATGGTCAGCCACGCACACCTGAACCATGGGAGGAAAACGAATGAACCAAACCGTAGACGCTCTGATTATCCCATACGCTCGCAGACGGACGCTGGAACTTTGTCCTGAGCCTTTCCGGGTACGAAGCTGATAAAGATGCTTACCTCGAAGCAAAAGGCATCCTGGAACGCGCCGTAGCCGCCTTAGACGATGGGCGAGACCCGGCAGACAACATCGAACGCATTGACGGACAGCTCGTAGAGCTGTGAAAGGAAAAGAGATGGACTTTACAAATGGATTCTATAAAGCCGAAAACCCTGTTGTTCTTGAAGAAGTGAAAACCTTCCTTCAGTCAATGGAACGGCGTGGAGCAACCGTGAAAGACTTAGACGATGCTATTGTGCAGCTAAACAATGTTTCGCACAGCATCAGCACAAATGCACTCGTCAAAGCAGATGTGCTGGACAAGCTACCCGAAAATCCTTTTCGTTCCATGCTCAACGGAATGTTACAGAGCAAAGGGTAACTTAAACTTAATGTGGCTCTTAATCATCGTTATTGCGATTTTGGGCTTCCCAGATGCAAGGTAATGGATGCGCAGAAAACATTCGATTTTTACAAAGTTGTTAAAATTATATTGACTGTACAACAAAAAGATGTATAATCATATCAAATGAACATCCGCACTAACCGATCGGGAGGATATGCCACAATGAGCGAACAGGAAAGAGCCAAGATTGACCGATTCATAGCATGGCTGCTGGAACACCCTGAGAAGATTCCAGCAGCTGAACAAGCACTAGGCCTAGAATAACAGAAAATCCCTTGCGCAGAGCTACACCAGCCCGGCACAAGGGATTCTTTTTATTACCGGGTCAGAACCATTTCTTTTTTCGGCTTCTACGGTAACGATATTTTCTGCTGTTGCCATACAATGCGCGGTCGTTGCCTTTTAACAAGGCCTGCATGAACCAGAAGCAAAAGGCACAGCCGCATAACAAATAATACACAGGCTCTCCTTACATTGTCTCGATCAGGTTCATCAATGCTTCGCGTTTCTCTGTCGGCATAGATTCAAGCTTTCTTCTAATCCGCTCCACTGCTGCATCGACTTCACTTTGCGGCTGCTGGGGCGGGTTTTCTTTTTGCTCGCCAGTGAGAAGGTAGTCCACCGACACGTTGAAATAAGCTGCAATCTTAGAAAGAACCTCTGCGGACAGGCTTTTGGTTCTTCCGGCTTTCAGTTCAGAAAGAAAACTGCGGCGAATCCCAATGTTGCTGCAAAGGGTTCCGTCCTTGATGCCCTCTTTTTCGCAGAGTGCGTGGATGTTGCTGTACAAGTCCGACATAAGAACACTCCCATATTTGTGCAAGTATACAAATGCACAGAATTTTGTACAAAAGAGTTGACTTGTACAGAAGTCTGTACTATAATACAGACATGGGCGGTACAGAACACTGTACAATATAAACTCTCTACACCCTTATATTAGTACAGTTTTCCGTACTTGTCAATAGATTTTAGCAAATGGAGGTGGAATTTTGAAAGAAAACTTCCGTTCTGGCTTTGAGCTGGAAGTGAAGATGAAGCTGTTGCAGCGAGGTATGAAGCAAACGGAGCTGATTCAGGCAGTTCAAAGCGATACTGGATTGTTCCTAGATGATTCGTACCTCTACAAGATTCTTCGTGGCGAGCGAAAGCCGGAGAAGATTATCCAGAGCATTTGCAAGATTCTTGAAATCGAGCAGAAAACCGAAAACGAACCTCAAATGTGACTGCAAACGCATTTGAGTAAACAAACTCAAAAAAGAAAGAGAGAACTAAAATGACTAAGAAAGAAGCTACCGTTGTCTGCATCAAGCCTATTGTCAAGAAAACCGCCAAAATCCGCATCATTGGCGATTCTCCGCTGATTGTCCACGCATGGAGCGAGAAGGCGAAGAAGGAGCTACTTGCATCTCAGCAGGGAACGAAACTCAAGAAGGACAAGAAGCAGGCCAAGAACGTCTACGGTGAAATCGCCGAAGCACTCTACTGGATGAACGGCAAGCCGGACGTTGCCTACGCCGACTGGACGGAAGAGCTGTTGGACAAGTACGCAGCATCTGAGCAGTTCGGTTTCCCTGCTTGCGCTGTTAAGGCTGCTGCCGTTTCCGCTGCATTCCGTCTGGGCTGGACGAAGGACAAGGTTTCCGCTCGTGGTGCGTTTATGATTTTCGGCGACAACGGCTCTGAGTTCATCGAAATCAAGTCCTTCAAGCCGGAAGGTGAGCCGAAGTTCGTAGGTCGTGAGGATTCTGTTCGTATCGGCATGGGAACCGCAGACCTGCGCTATCGTCCTGAGTTCGCCAATTGGTACATGGATGTTACCATCTCCTTCAACGAGAACGGCAACTTTAGCCTGTCTGACATCGTGAATATGCTGAACGCTGGCGGAGACCAGTGCGGTCTTGGCGAGTGGCGCATCGAAAAGGGCGGTAGCTGGGGCGCATTCCATGTTGAACTGAGCGAATAACGCTTCTTGAAACGGAACGGCTGGCAAGCCGGGGTGGGTTGGGTTTAGGATTGGTATCGCGTGTTGAGATTGGGTTCGGCAAGGCTGTCAAGGTAAGTTATGGCAGGCCGGGGAAAGGACTGGTTAGGCAGTCGGGGTTCGGCTTGTTTAGGAACGTTAGTGATAGGTTCGTTAAGGCTGGTTAGGCTAGGCGGTCTATGTTGGGTTCCGGCGAGGTTAGGCTGTTAAGGCGGGATGTGGCACGGATTGGCAAGGCAGGGCGCCGTGTGGAGTGGCTGGCGAGGCGAGGCCTTGCGCGGTGAGGTTATGCTTGGCAAGTTCGGGTTCGTTCAGGCTGGCGAGGTTGGCTACGGACGGTAAGCAATGGCGTGGATGGGCTGTTAGGGCAAGTTCAGTTAGGATATGGTTTGATGTGGCGGGGCGAGCAATGGTAAGGCTGGCACGGAGAGGCAAGGTCAGGCGCTGTCTGGATAGGTCTGTTTTGGCTGGCAAGGCAAGTTGAGTTTAGGTTGTGCGCGTTTCGTTTCGGCTGGCATGGAGCCAAAAATTTAGAAAGGAGCAAAAAATGAACATTAAAACTGGTTATCAGTGGAAGAACGACAAGTGCTGCTACAAGGCAACTGCCGATGAAGCCGCTGGTGCATTTGAAGAAATCCGGCAGAACAGCGGCAAGCTCACGCCGGAGCTGGTTGTCGATTATGCTAGACCGAAGGAATCGGTTTTGCATGACGATTTTGAGTGGAGAGACGAAGTTGCCGCAGAGAAGTACCGTCAGGGTCAGGCACGGCGCATGATTGGCGCAATCCGTATCACTAGCGAGGATACACAGGAGCCTGTCAGAGCCTACGTCAACGTAACTGTGGTTGCGCCGGATGAACCGCCTGTTCGGTCTTATATGCCGATGAAAGAGGTTCTGGAACACCCGGATTTGCACAGTCAGATGATGGCAGACGCTTTCCGGGATGCGCAGAGCTTCAAGCAGAAATACAACACGCTGGAACGGCTCAAGCCTGTCATGGATGCGATGGACAAGGTGTTCGATACAGACTAGACAAAACACGAGTCAATGAAAATGGCTGCCGGAATGGAAGCCAGCATCAGGGGGTGCGATCGGATGAAACAGTATTTGGATTTGAAAGTTGACCTTGAGAACCCGGATGAAGCTCGGCATACAATTGACGAGCTAGTCAAGATGTACGAAGCAGATAAGCTCAAGTGGACGGTAGCGGAACTTGAAGAAGCAAAGCATCTGGCGATGCAGATTATGGAGCAGCTGTGCTTGGATGGGTACAGCATTGAATGGTGTAAAGTCACGGAAGCGTATTGCTACAAGGCGGTTTCTGTTTGGCTCAGTAAGCCGGATGAAGATAGCTTTAAGCGAAATGCGATGTGCTGCATCCCTTCCGCTTCGTTTGACACTTGGATTGCCAAGTGTGTCTGTCTGTGCCTGGCTACCGGCAGGGACGTGCCCGCGTTCATCATCAAAAAGGCTGGTGAGTGCTGGTGACGTACTTTTACAAAGCACCAAGCCGGAAGCGCAGGTTGAAGCTTGCAATGGCAGCGGGCGTGTCCCGGAACGAAGCCAACAAGGTGCTGTGGATGGAAAAGATGCTGAACCAGTGTTTTGAGCGGCACAACAGAGAAGCCAAAAAGAAAGACGGTGGATGCGATGAATAAATTCTGTGTCCGCTGCGGAGCGCTTCTTGAAGATCCAAACGCAAACCAGAAGTATTGCATCGTGTGTGCGCACAACGTCCAGCTTGAACAACAAGCGGAGTGGAGACGCCGGAAGGGCAAAACCGAACGTGTAATGGGACTCTGTGTGTGGTGCGGAAAGACGATGGTGAAGAAGACGCCAGACCAAAAGTATCACAAAGACTGTCAGAGGAAAGCCGAAAGAGCAAGCCTTCCTGCTGGTTCGCAGTACAAGCTACCAGAAAGACAAAGACAGGCTCCGCCTAGATATAGCATCAAGCAAATAAACGACAAAGCAAAGTCGCTCGGAATGAACTATGGGCATTACAGCACGTTGCTTAGTCAGGGGAAGGTAGAGCCGCCCGATGAACGGTAAATACTACGGCCAGCGGGAAATCCGCTGGCACAGCCGGGAGAAAGACCGACTGGAACACATTCACAGAAAGGATAAAGATGAAAGAACTGGTAGAAATCGTCCTAATTTGGGGCATTGTCCTGGCATTGGTTCTAGCATCGTTCCTGCTGAACTTCTGGCTGATTCACCGGATTGACCTTCTGGTTGGCGTAGATGCAACGCGGGCAATTATCGCGGTTGGCGCTCTGATGGCAACCATCTGGATTTTCGGTGTCGGCAAAAAGGCATGACGCTGGAAGATGCAATGAAAGCCAGGTACTTCAACATCAACGACCTTAGCCGTAGATCAGGAGTATCAAGGCCTACGATTTACAGCATCCTGGGCAAGCGAAAGAAGCAAAAAAGTTCCGTTCGGGTCGATACGCTTCTGAAGATTGCAAAGGCTTTGAATGCAAAGATAGTAATAAACGAGAGAAAGCCGAACGGATTCGACATTATTTTGAAAGAGGTGAAGAGAGATGAAAACCGTTAAAGGCACGGTGCTGTGCTTTATGAGCATTTCGCTTGCCATTGTAGCCCTTGGATGCGGAAATGCCATTGAAGGGGCAACGAACGGATGGGCGATGCTTGGGTATACCTTTCTTGCTTTGGCTGTGTTTCTTGTAGCTTTGATTCTGGCCGCGATTGGCGTCAACGCTGAAAACGAACGCATGGAACAGGAAAGCCGGAAAATCAAGCGCATCCCGCATCATACCAACGAGTGGAGGGATGCCCAATGAAATGCCCGGAATGCGGAAGCGAAAAAATTTCGATTGATCGAAGCACATCAAAAGATGACAACATCATCCGCCGTAGACTCTGCGCAAATTGCGGCCACCGCTGGAACACGGTCGAAATCGACCTAGACCAGTGGAACTCTGTAAAAAGCAGTTTCAGCAAGATGAAATATGTCATCTCTCAGCTGGAAGCTCTTGTGGAAGAGATGAAGGCAAAGATTCTGAAACTTGGAGGCACGGTATGAACGAGATGTATGATTGTTCCGGACGCCTTGACCGATTCGGCGGCGTGGTTGAGCCACCCGATGACTACTACTTCGCACCCAGAGCGGACGAAGAGCCTGAATGGCAGCGCCCGGACGAAGCGGATTCCGTGTGCTGGGGAAATTGATTTTTGTACAGCCAAGTTAAGCCAAAGTAAGAACAATGAAGCCTAATGAAGCCAAGAAAGGAAAGAAAATGAGCAAATATAAGAAGGAAATCAAGCACTGCGAAAAGTGCAATAAGCCTTTTTCAGTGTTCCCGAACAGCACCGAAACTCTTTGCGCAAGCTGCAAGAGAGCCAATTTGGAGGAAACGCTCCGCAAGAACGGCCACGCACCGCAGCATACGCTTGTTAGAAGTTTTCGCGACAGCATTAATGAGGCATTTTCTGTCGAAGATGCCGCAATGAAAGCTTCGTGGGACAAGAACACAAGCATCGAGAAAACGTGCCGTGACTGCGGCAAAACTTTTGAAATCACTCGTGCAGAGCGCATTTTCTTTGAATCGCATAACATGGCACTGCCCAAGCGTTGCCCGGCTTGCCGTAAAGCGAGAAAAGAAGCGAGGAAGGAGAACGACTGATGGACAACAGCAAAATCCATGAAGCTCTGATGGCTGTTCAGTCAGAGTTGAAAGCCCCGAAGGGGCAGGAGCAAAGCAATGAACGATAGAGAACTTGTTGAGTATCTTCGCAAGTGGTTTTACGTTGATTTTGATGGCACGTTGCACAGAAAAGACCGAAAAAACAGTGCTGGAAGCTACGACAAAGACGGCTATTTGATTGTGAAAATCAAAGGAAAACAGTACAAAGCGCACCGTCTTATATACGCGCTTCATTATGGTCTAATGCCTGTTGGAGTAATCGACCATATTAACGGAATCAGAACAGACAACAGGATTGAGAATCTTCGCTGCGTAACACAGGCTGATAATGTGGCGAATACAGTTCATACCAGAAACACTTTAACTGGCGAGTATGGAATTTACGAAGACCGCTCAACGAAAGGCCTAAGACGCAGATATTCATTTCACTTTGGCAATAAAACATACCGATTCAAAACCATAGAAGAAGCTAAAAAAGCAAAAGATGCTTTATGGAAGGAAAAATATGGAAACACTTGTGAAGCTTTCCAAAATTCAAGGCGAGCTGAAAGCTCCAAAAAGCCAGCGTAATTCTTTTGGAAAGTACAATTACCGAAGCTGTGAAGATATTCTGGAAGCTGTAAAGCCGCTTCTTGCAAAATACGGAGCCTGTCTTGTCCTTGAAGACGAGCCTGTGCAGAGCGGAGAGTACCACTACATCAAGGCAACTGCAACGATTTACGATTCTGAAAGCGGAGACAAAATCTCTAACACGGCATACGCCAGAGAGCCTAAGCAGCAGTCTGGTATGTCGGATTCCCAACTTACCGGCACAGCAAGTAGCTACGCCCGGAAGTACGCTTTGAACGGTCTGTTTTGCATTGACGACACAAAGGACGCTGACACGGACGAGTACCAGAAGCAGACAACGAGCAGAGCAAGCAAGCCTGTGCAGAAGCAAGCGGAATCGGAAACCATCCCCCCCTGCGCTTGCTGCGGAAAGCAGTTGCAGCCTATTCAGTACAACAACCGCACCGTATCACCGCTGGAAACAGCAAGAAGCACAAAGAAACGCTTTGGGCGCGTCCTGTGTTGGGATTGCGCTCAGAAACAGCCGAAGGAGGGCTGATAAATGCTCAATAGTATTGCAATTCAGGGTCGTCTGGTTCACACGCCCGAAGCTAAGGTCACGAAGTCCGGCAAGGATGTTTGTACGTTCAGCATCGCTTGCGACCGTCAGAGTGGCGGTCAGAAGGAAACGGACTTCTTCAACTGCACCGCATTTGGCAACACGGCACTGTTCGTTTCCAAGTGGTTCCAGAAAGGTAGCCTGATTCTGGTGACTGGTAGCATCCAGACCCGGAAGTATACCGACAAGCAGGGAAACAACCGCACCGCAACGGAAATCATGGCGAACAAAGTTGATTTCTGCGGCGGCAAGTCGGACGGCAAGCCTACTGACCGGGCGCAGGATGCACCGCAGAACTACTCGCAGGGTAACGCAGACGACTTCTCTGTGATTGACGATTCATCGGATTTGCCCTTTTAGGACATAACCCTTGACCGCCTACCTTATATAAGAGCTGTGCTATCTGGCTGGACGGGCGTTTGGAAAGATGAAACACTTGGGCGACATTACAAAGATTCACGGCGACCAGATAGAGCCTGTGGACTGCATCACATTCGGCAGTCCGTGTCAGGACTTGTCTATGGCAGGAAAAAGGCTTGGATTTGACGGCAACCGTTCCGTGTTGTTTTTGGATGCCGCAAGAATCATTAAGGAAATGAGGACAGCCACCAATGGAATGTATCCAACTTTCGCTGTTTGGGAAAACGTACCCGGAGCATTCAGTTCCAACGGCGGCGAAGATTTCAGAACCGTGCTGGAAGAACTTGCCCGCATTGCACAGCCAGACGTTTCAATTCCTCGACCTTCGGGTAGAGGGGGGGCAGATGGAGCAAAGCCGGAGCAATCGCCGGAAACGGATGGTCTTTGGCATGGAGACAGCTCGATGCTCAACACTGGGGAGTCCCCCAGAGAAGAAAACGTATCGCGCTTGTCGTGGATTTTGGAGGACAACGTGCCGCAGAAATACTATTTGAGCGCACGAGCCTGTCAGGGAATCCTGACGAGGGCATCAAGGCGTGGAAAGCCGCTCCCGGACATTCTCAAGCAAGCCCTTCTGGACGTGATAGGGGGGGCGAATCCTACACCCTGAAAATCCGCAGTGGCTGTGAAGGTGGCGGTAAAGGCGCACTGGTGCAAACAGAAAAGAGCGCAACGCTTTCAACCCTGCAAGATCAGACGCTGTTTCAACCTGTTGTCTATGATGCTCGTGGAAACGGTGATGGCAAAATAGTGCCGACCATTACGGGCGACCACGAGAACCGCATCACAGACTACACGGCTATCGCAATCGAACGTCAGACGTTCAATGAGCAGTCCTTCAGCCACTACAAGGAAAGCGAAAAGTGCTCAACCTTGAAAGCAAAAGCTGGGAATATCGGCAATGGCAGCGAGTGCTTGATTGCAGAGAAAGCAATCCGTTGGATTGTTCGCCGCCTGACCCCTGCTGAATGCGAACGACTGCAAGGCTTTCCTGGCGAATACACCAACATTGGCAACTGGACAGACAGCAAGGGCAAGAAGCACAAGTACGCTGACAGCCCACGATACAAGGCTCTGGGCAACTCCATTGCCCTGCCGCAGTGGTTCTGGCTGGTGCAGAAAATGCGCCCTTACCTAAAAGAAAAGCCAACTTTGGGCAGTTTGTTCGATGGTCTGGGCGGTTTTCCTTTGGTCTGGCAAAGAGCGTACGGCGAGGGCACCGCACGGTGGGCAAGCGAAATCGAGGAGTTCCCGATGGCTGTAACAAAAAGGAGATTTGGCGAAGAATGATTACTTGTTGTCACAACTGCACATCACGCCACACAGCCTGTCACGACACTTGCGAGAAGTACAAGGCAGAGAAGCAAGACTTTGAGGAGCGCAAGGCATTCGTGTATGAACTGAACCACAGCCAGAGCGTGTACCACCGTGACTACGAGGACAAGCACCGGGAACGTGGAAAGAAGCGGTTTCTCGGAAGTGAATTTAGAGGTGAGCGATAAATGGGAGCTTTTATTGCAAGGCAGCCTAACGGCTTGCTGTGTCGATTCTCTTCGGTGGTCGATTGCATTACCGATTACAACATGACTGAAGATGAATACATCGAAATGTGTGCCGAAAAGGCGCGAAAAGAAGCGAGAGATGTTCTTGACCACTATATGAAACCGTTTGAGCTTGTGGACAAGCGATTCTACCCGAACAACATGACAGTGGAAGAACATAAGCGGATTATGGAAGAAATGAAGAAACCCGCCGATAAAGCAAATCATATTCCGTGAATTTAGAGGTGAACGAGGATGAGACTTGTTGATGTAGAAGATGTTGTTGACGCATTGGGAAACATGGGAGAATCCATTGACTTAAAAGAAGCCGAAGAATGGATTGATACCGTTCCGACCGCTATGCAGTTGTGGACAAGCGTAAAAGATGCACAACCTAGCGAAGATGGCGTTTATTTTGCGGTTTACGATTTTTGGCATTGGGATAACTGCATTGGAACAATGCAATTCAAAGATGGTAAGTGGCTTAATGAAAGGCATCCGGTAAAGTTCTGGATGCCGATTCCTGAAATCCCGGGAGACAACGCATGAACACCGGCAAGCAGTTTGAAGCAGACTTCAAAGCATCCGTCCCATCCGATGCGTGGTGCTACCGCCTGAAAGACAGTGCTGCCACCTACTACGGCGGCAACGAGAACCTGTCATTTTCCATCGACAACATCTGTGACTTCCTTGTGTACCGTCACCCGATGAACCACCTGTTTGAGCTAAAAACCATCGAAACCCCCTCTATCCCTTTGGAAAAGGTGTTCGGCAAGTACGACAAGGCAAAGTGCAAATACCGCAAGGAAAAGCACATCACTGACATGGTGGAAGCAATGGGGTACGGCGGTCAGACCGCCCATGTGATAGTGAATTACAGGGCAGTCAACCGCACCTTTGCAATCCCTGCCAGCAAGGTTCTGACGTTTCGTTACAACGAGAGCCGGAAGAGCATCCCTTGGCAGTGGGCAGAGCAAGAGGGGATAGAGGTTAAAGCGAAAAGGCTGCGTGTCCATTGGCGGTATGACGTGGATGGACTACTAAAGAGATTGGAGAAAGAGAATGAGCATGAAATGTGACCGCTGCGGAGAAATGTTTAATCCTGAACCGCCCGATGAGATGGGGCGGCATAAGCCCAATGCCGTGATTCTGGTTGACAAGAACGTGCATGACGCATGGGACTACTGGAGTTGCGATTGTTATGATGAACCGTTTCTTTGCCCCTCTTGCATGGCAAAGCTGAACGACTGGCTGAAAGGAGAACAGAAGTGAGCAAGAAAGTTTCAGACATCCTGCCCAAGACGGAAATCTTGGCACAGTTGGCAGAAGAAGCGTCCGAACTGGCACAGGCCGCGTTGAAGCTGCGCCGTGCGCTGGATGGCACGAACCCGACACCGAAGAGCGTTGAGGAATGTTTAGAAAATATACAAGAAGAAATGGCGGATGTTTTTGTCTGCCTAACCATGTTTGGCAAGTCCGCCGAAAGAGATGGAATCTTGATTTATAACAGGTACATGGAAAAGGTTATCAAAATCGAAGATGAAAAAGAATCCCGCTGGCTCTCTCGCCTTGAAGAAAAGGAGAATAAAAATGGCTGAATATCATGTTGGATGTGGACTATTCGGAACCATCTATGCCGGAACGATGATGAAGCAGCGGAAAGATGGATTGCAGTTATGGAGAACCAAGTCTGATGTGACCGATGAAGCAGTTTCCGCTGTTCTGTCTCATTTTATTACTGAAATGGAGCGTTCAGACAAGACGAAGCTCGAAAAGGTGTGGGGCGTTATTGGAAACAAGAAGCTAAAAGTTACATTCGAGCTTTCCGTCAATAAGGAGCAGTCGGATGAATAAATTCGGAAACTGCCCCTCGAAAAAGAGCTGAGAGAAAGGTGGAGCTAACAATGTTTGAATTTGCAACTCGCTGGCTTGTCTGCCTAGTCCTGCTGGCGGTGGTAGTTCAGTCCGAACGGACAATCAAAGACATAGCAAACAATCTGTTTGAAGAACGTCAGGCAATGCTTGTCTGGCTGTTCATTAACGTGTGTCTGGCCGTTTGTACGGCAATTATGATGGGGTGGAGGTAAGTATGGAAATTAAATCAATAAACGATATCCCGATGCCATTTAGTGACATTGATATTGCAGAAGCGTTTTATCACCATTCAGAACTTTACATGAAAACAGAGAGCATTTCAACTACGGTAGCAAGTGGAAATTTTACTACGCTGGTTTATAACGCTGTAAATTTGAAAAACGGTTCGTTCAAAAGTTTTGTTGGTTCAGAAAGCGTGCAGAGAGCGAACGTGCATATTGAGAGGGAATAACCAATGGATAACGAACTTTACTGCCCGATGAAGATGACCAGCAATCCGCTTGGTCGGTGCGTATGCGAAAAAGAAAAGTGCGCATGGTGGCGACAGTTGGACGGTTGCTGTTCAGTCTGGTGGATTGCACGGAAGCTGGACAATATCGAAACGAAGATGAAGAGGTGATGACTCTTGGCAACACCCCCGAAGCGTGGTCGTGGCAGACCGCCGCTGACCGAAGCTGAAAAGAAAAAGCGTGAGAAGCGGGCGCAAAAGGCGAAAGAAGAAGCCGCTGCGAAGCGTGAGAAAGAGCGTGAGAAAAAGAAACAGCAGATGCTTAATAAGCGGAAATCTATCCGCTCACAGGTGAGTAAAAAGGTGAAAGAACAACAGGAGTTAGCGATCGAGAAATCGAAGATGATGAATACAGGCGATTTGCAGTCGAGAATCGGTAATGAAGAGGACAAGAAGGTTATCGGCATGATTGCAGCCAAGTATTTTGGTGACCTTCCGAGCGTGGACATGAACAACCCGATTGAAGTGCAGCAACGTCTCGACTTCTTCTTTGACGCTTGCATCGAAGCCAGAATCTCCCCTGTGGTGGAATGGATTGCACTGGTGCTGGGCATCGAATGGGTGAGCCTGAAACAGATTATGGCAGGCAAGCGCCGTGACGACAGCTTGCAGCAGAAGTACATCCTGAAGCTGATTCTGCAAATGCAGTCCATGTGGGCGTACAACGGTATGTATGGTCAAGAGAACCCAGCAGAGTGGATTTTTCGAGCCAAGAACTACTTTGGTATGCGTGACAACGTAGAAGTCACCGTTGCGCCGCCTGAACAGCCGTTGGGCGATGCCCAGAGCGCAGAACAGTTGGCACAGAAGTACCAGACAGCTTTGCCGAAGGGGATTGACGTGGAGTACAGAGAGGTGACGGAAGAATGAAAGAACTCGTTGTGTTCTTCTTGTTATCTTGGGCAGTCGCTTTTTTGATTATCAACAATTTTAACGATAAGGAGTAAAACATGAAAAAGGTAGCAACTATTATTTCTTCTGTGGTCGCAGCGTTTTTTGTTGCAGTGGTTCTTTTGCTGTGTTTGGAGAGAGTGCCTGTTGGATATGTCGGCGTTGTTTATTCCGCACGGGGAGTTGAGCAGAACACCTTGTCGCAGGGCTGGCATTTTCTTTCCCCGATGAAGCACGTTAGCAAATTTCCCATCAGTCAGCAACAGCTTATTTTTTCAGATGACCCGGCAGATTACAACGCAAAGGAACACGCAGATTGGCATATTGATGCTCCTGCAAGCGGTGGGATGGTTGGAGTGAACCTTACCGTAAATTACAACTTCATTCCAGACCGTGTTGTTGAGCTTTACAGCCGTTTTAACGGAATGGATGGTGAAACGCTTGTGGAAAGCCGCATCCAGAACAGCATTATCGCCTACGTCAAGGAGGTAACGCCCCAGTTTTCTGTAATGGATATTTATTCTGAAAAGAAAACGGAAGTAAACAACGCAATCACAAATTATTTGAACGAAAAGCTTACCAATGAATACGGAATCAACGTTTCAAGTGCCCTCGTGATAGACGTAGAGTTGGATGACACCCTGACCGAAAAGATTAGAGCGAAAGAACAAGCAAAGCAGGACGCTGAAATCGCTGAGCTGAACAAGCAGACTGCTCTTGCACAGGCTGAGACGGACAAGGTGAAGGCTCAGACGGAAGCCGATGTGAAAGTGATCGAAGCACAGGCAGAAGCAGAATCGAATCGTATCGTGTCGGAATCCATCACTCCCGAACTGATTCAGATGAAAGAAGCTGAAGCCAGACTGAAGCACGGATGGGTTACTGTCAATGGAGCAGATACAGTCGTAACAAAAGCCGATTGATGCTAAGGAGGAACTAATGCAGACTGACAGAGGAATCTACCACAAGCGAGTATGTGACCGCTGCGGAGCAGTTCTGTGCGGAAGGATGATGAACCCTGACGAATACTTTAAGGACTGGGCGTGGCGCAGGGACACAGGCGACCTGTGCCCGGAGTGCTATGCAGAGTATAAGCGAGTGATCGGGCAGTTCAACAGTGGAAAGAGAGAGAAGAAACAATGAAAAAATGCGCTCTTTACAGGTGCAAACAATGCTTTGCAAAAATAACGGACGAAAGCGATGTCAGAATCGATAAAGACATCGTTAATTGGATGTTTGAAAGCGAAATGGAAGAAAGCAAAGTTGGGTTTATTGCAAAATTCAAAATAAGCGATAAAGTCCTCGTTCATCGTTGCGCCAATAATACTATTGGTTTATGTGAGTTTATCGGATGGAAGGAGATAGAGGAATGAACTTCTACTGCACCACCGAACATTGCTCTTGCATGGGCATCAAGCAGTTCTCCGCTGGCAAAGCTATCCGATGCACAGCAGAATCCTGCAAGAACAAATCTGAACCGTCCTGCGGCTCTTGCAAATGGTACGCAGAGCCGGAGGGCGTGTGCGTGAACGACCAGTCAGAACACGTTGCAGACTTCGTGTGGGACGAACGTGGATGCAAGGAATGGGAGAAGAAAGATGACAACAGGGGAGAAAATCAAGAAACGCAGGCTTGAACTTGGCATCACACAGAAAGAACTTGCCAATAAAATTAACGTCCGCTATCAAACACTTCAGTTTTGGGAAACAGGAAAGAGAAAACCCAAAATTGACAATATTAAAAAGATAGCTGATGCGCTTGAAATGGATTTTATGGAACTATGCGGAGCTTCAAACCGAACGGTTAACCACACCAATGACGACTTCGGAGCAGTCTGCAACTGCGCTGTCCGCTACTGCTTGGGCAGACGGTCATATATGCCTAGTCTTGTTTGCGGATACATCACACCGCTCCTGCCGGAACTGACAGACAAGACGTTGGATTGTTTTGAACGTGACATTGCAGAGCGAAAGCGGACAGGATTTGATTTTGGCGATTCTTGCGACTATGAGACGTGGGATACGTTCTACAAGGCAGTTTGCAAGGAGATTGAAAGGAGAAAGAAAAATGTCTTTGTTTGAAATTGCACTCGGTTTTGTTTTGACGACAATGATTGGTTTTGTGTCCGTTTCGCCGATTTATTTGCTCGAAAAATATATAGTTCTTAGTACTTTGGACAAATACATAGACAACGTGATTTTGAAAGCCATTGCGGTTGTAGCGGTCAATGTTCTTTTCTTTCTCGTTGGTTTTGTAGTCATCTTTGTCGTTTACGGTTATAGATGCGGATAACAAGATTTGGTAAGAGGACGGGCAATGAAAGTCAGACCGATTGATGCTAATGAACTACGTCAAAACATTGAGGTGTGGATTCAGGAATATACCAATGGAACGGTAGGAAACTTGTCGTTAGACGATGTAATTGATTACATCGACACAGCGCCGACTATCGAGGTGAAAGACAATGGCTGATTATCCAGAATACATTGAGAGAAGCGCACTTATCGAAAAAATCCAGAAAGCCTACTGTAATGGCTGTGAGAACTACAATGGCGTTCGATGCCGTGCTTGCGGTATCGGAGATGCCATTGACGTTGTGGAGGATGCGCCAACGGCTTTACAGCAGACCGCCGAATGGATTGTGCAGGACGAAGGACGGACAAGATTCATGTGTAGCCATTGCCACGCTAAGAACTACCGAGACCGATATAACTACTGCCCGAACTGTGGCTATTTGATGGAGAACAGGCTATGAGCAACACACTCTGGCATCCAGCAAGCGAATCGCCACGAGAGCGAACACAGCCTTTGTTGCTTGCGACCAAGACAACGTGGCGTGATAAAGATGGAAAAATGTTGCAAGGAGTCTCGCCAACAGCGTACTTTCTCGGCTGTTACGCAGACGGTCAGTTCTGGGATGAGATAGGCGAGAGACTGCCGAAAGATGTGACGGTGACGCATTGGATGGCGTTTCCGATGGTATGAGGTGATGGACATGGACAAGTATGTATGGCATTCTGTGCGAGACGAGCTGCCGCCGTCAGATGCTCCAATGCTGATTTTGATGGTAAAACACATTTACCAAAACGAAAACGACTATGAGCGGTACATGAGACTTGGCTTCTATGCACCAGCATTCGGCAAACAGGCGTGGAGAGACGAGTTTAACGACCCATTGGAACACGGTGATTGGTACATTGTAACGCACTGGACGTATGCGCCAAAAGAGCCAAAGAGGGATGAAAATGGATGGATTTAAAGCGCTCACAGAAGCGATGAACCGATGCGCTGCATCAGCTGAACATTTTGCAAACGCTGTCAGACAGGCCGAAACGCAGTGCGGTTGCGTCAAACAGAAGCACAATCGACCTGTATACCGTAAAGGCGCAAAGCTACATGAAATTTTCAAACGAATTATGAGAACGAGAGAGGGATTCAGAAAGTGACAGAACTTAAGAGATGCCCATTCTGCGGTGGGGAAGTGACTATTGCAGAAACAGGAACTGACACAAAGAAATGGATGTTTGTTTCAAGAGCGCACGGAGAGAACAAATGCACTTGTCGTGTTTTCATGGAAAGCGGAGAGTATTGGTTTGATTGCCCCGAAAAGGATAAAGAAAGAATCAAAGCCGACCTTATCGAGGCATGGAACAGACGCTATAAAGGGGATTAAAAATGGACAAAAAACGAGACAGTTTTGTATTCAGGCGAAACTATTTTGAAGCAATTTCTGGGCTGAAAAATAAAGAAAAACTTGAACTTTACGATGCAATTTGCTCATACGTTTTTGAAGGAAACGAACCAGTTTTCAATTCAAAAAAAGCAGAATCTTGTTTCGTTTTGATTAAATTTCTACTCGATAGGGAGCAAGAAAGAAGCGATATTGCGTCAAAAGGATGGTCTAAACGAAAGTCATCTCATCCTCATGTCATAAATGATATGAAGGTCAGCTCATATATGAGCTCAAAGTCAGATGACAATGAACCCATTGTATCAACTGACAGTCATGTGAACGTCAAGACCTTGCCGGAGAGCGCAGTCAAGAAGAAACCTGACATCTTCTCCGACTTTGCTCATGGCGATAAAGACCTACTGGAATCCCTGCGAGAGTTCGCACAGATGCGCACAAGAATCAAGAAGCCTATGACAGACCGGGCAAAACAGATGCTATGCAACAAGCTGGAAAAGTTTGATCGGCATGACTGGAAAGCCATTCTCGACCAGAGCATCTATGCCGGATGGCAGGACATTTACGCATTGAAACAGGATGACCAGTACGAGCAAAGTACGGAGATGGAGTTTCCTAGACTATGACAATAGACGTTCAAACGGTATTTATCGGTGCGCTGATGCTCTGCAAGCCGGGCGTTGTGGATGAAATCATACCAGACCTTGAACTTGACTTGTTCAGACCTGAGCTGAGAGACGCTTTTGCGGCTGTTCAGGGCTATTGGACGGCTAGGGGTAAGATAGATATAGTCGAGATAAACACGCAGCATCCAGACGTAGCGCAGACGCTCTTGGCGTGTGTACAAACCTGTGAATCAGAGTGTGTACGAATTGACAGGGAGCAGATGCAGCGTTGGGCGCAGCTTATCAGAGAACAAGCTGCACTCACTCGTGTGCAAGGTCTGGCATTTCAGATGACCAGCGAGCTTACCGACTATTCTGATCTATCAGACATTTACCAGCAGATGGGCGAAGCGATGAGCCTAAAAGCTGAGGAAGAAGATGCATGGACATACGAGGATGTGCTAAACGACTATGTGCTTCACATGGACGAGAAGCCTGTGTACATCAAGACAGGCCTAGAGCGTCTAGATGAAGCGCTGCACATTTCTCCGGGTGATTTCATCATCATCGGCGGCAGACCGTCTGCGGGCAAGACAGCCTTGTCCCTGCAAATAGCAGCAAGCATGGCAAAGCAAAACTACACTGTGTACTATTTCAGCTTGGAAACCAGCAAACGCAAGCTGGGCGCACGTCTGATAGCTAATCAAATATACTGCCCTCTGGACACGGTGAAAAATAAGGCGGTCAGCTTGAATGAGATTGACGGACAAGCAAAAAACATGAAGATGCCCTTATATATCCGCTCCGCTGCCGGAAAAAACGTGGCGTGGATGAAGGCTCAGGCTCTCCGTAAAAAGGCTCAGGTCATCTTCGTAGACTATCTTCAACTCATCCACGAAACAGGCGCAAAGGACAGATATGCCGCCATTACGGCCATATCCATTGCCTTACACGAGCTGGCACAGACCACAGGCATTGTCGTGGTGGCACTTGCACAGCTTAATCGAAACCCATCCAAGCCCGGAGCAACGCCTACTAACTCTGACTTGCGAGAGAGTGGGCAGATTGAACAGGACGCAGATGCAATCATCCTTCTGTCCGGAGATAACCCCGACAAGTACCTGTTCCGGCTAAGCAAGAACAAGGAAGGTGAGATAGGCGACCTCCCCATTACGTTTAACAAGCAGATTCAACGGTTTCAAGAGTATACTTGGATGGATTGAGCACATGGGCTGTCAGCAATGGCAGTCTTTTGTTTTGCTAACTCCACGAGAAACCCTGTTTTAAGGCGTTTTGTAAGTCGGATGATAACTTTATCGACTTCATCACGAAAACGCGCCACAGACGCTCGTAGGCGTCTCTCCGTTGATGCTGATGGTATATCTCGGACTAGACCATGCAACCAGACCGATACGGAAGCGCGGAGAACGGCTTTTCATGGTCAGACGTGAAAGTTATCGGGTCAATCAGAAAAACGCGTCAGACAGGCTCTTACACGCCCTTCCCGCAATGATAGCAGTCAGATGAGCGGATGCCAACGACTATTTGTCCAATCGCAGGACTGATTGAGATGAAAGCAAGATGTGGGAGACGAAAAAACGCTTCGACTATCACTTTCGGAAATGGCTTTCAAATTTTTGTCCCCTTTCCCCCTTGTTTCCTCTTCCCCCCTTTTGTCCCCCTCTTTCCCCTACAACCCCTATTACCCCCTATAATCCCCCTAACATCTTCCGTGCTCCCCCTTTCCCTCCTCGTGTGTTCAGCGCGTCCGCGGGCGTTATATGCGCAAGCGCGCGTTGACGGAGCCGGGTGTACCACAATAGTTCAAAAGTGAATAAATAACTGTTATGCGAAATTGCAAGCTGGTTCTTTCCCCCTACAACCCTCTATCTCTAAAAGCTATACCGTTAGCCAGCAGAGCAGACCGTAGGCGAGAACTGGCGTGAGGTTCGGATTGGTGGATGGTCTGCGACTATTCCAGACATGGAAAATTGATTTCATTTTGTAGTCGGTTGAATATGTAAAAATGTTGCATTTACTATTCATAGCAGAATACTATGAATTGATTGCAATACCATAGTGCGTTACTGGGAATTAAATCGAGCAGGAACAGACCGAATCAGATGGTACGAGTTATTATACGAAATAATCCGTGATTGTTGGGAGTAACTATATCTGTATACTATAATAAGTACGGCTATTATACGAAATAGATATAACTGGCGGAAGAATAAATTATGCGAAATTTGAACGAGAGGTGATTTTTTGGAGTGGTCTGATGGCTTAGCGACTATCGCACCTCTCTTTCTCTAAAAGGCAAACGACTATTTCTCACGAAAAATACACGACTATTTTACGATGGTTCGTAAGAAAATGCTACGACTATTACTTTACGACTATCAGCGGACAGCTCGTTACTATACGATATATAGGACTTTCAAATAGTGGTCATCTGACGACTTTTCGACTATTCTACGACTATTTGTCGGGAGAAACTACGACTATTCCAGAAGCTGTTACGACTATTCCAGCCGGAACGCTACGACTATTGCTGACCTCTATTAGCTATCGGGCGAAAGCCCGAAAAGAGATGCGGCGAGAGCCGCCAATGGTTCCGCGCCGCCCGCCGTGCTCCTGCTACTGGACTGCCCAGCCGGGTGGAATGTGTCAGCCGGTGCGCCCTGATTGCTGACCGGTGCCAGATCGCAAGCCGCCGGGCGCTGGAAGCATCGAGACCCCGCCGGGCTGGCATGGTCTGCAATGTGTTGCGCCGTCTGGCATGGATCTATAACAGGGGCGCACCCCTGCACCCTTATATACCTTATTATAATAGGCGGTTGTGCTGAGCTATACAGCGTTCGGCGTGGCGGTGGTATCTTGGTATACGCTGGAGATGCTACGCCGCTGTGATGTGCTCCAGCGTGGCGCAGGTAGCATTATAGCCGCTTGTGTCGGTCTGGTATATGCGGCGGTAGAATGGAACAAACAACAGGAAAAGCGTCTGCAAAGCCCTGTGTGCTGTTTTGCGGCGTGGTTGGTATAGTTGCATGGACGAAACAAAAGACGCTGTAAACGCTTGCATGGCGGTGCATTGCAGCAAGGCAAAACAAAAGCCCTGCACCCTCAGCGGGTGAAAGGCAAAAGAAAAGCCCGGCCATTTCTGACCGGGTGAAATGCTTCTTATTTGGACGCTTTAAACAGCGCTGAGAAAAACCAGAAGAAAAACAGAACACAGGATAATATCACTTGTGCGCACCCCCTTATACCACGCTAAACCGCTTGTAGCTGGTTTTGCTGCTGCACTCTGCGTATACGTCCGGGTGCAGCGTCTTGAGTAGCTTGCTATCTAACCGGACGCTTTGCACGTCCTTGTAAATGGCCTTTGCAGTGCCCTGCACCATTTCAGGTGCGCCGTGCATCATTGCAATTATATCGGCCTTTACTGCGTCGTTCATCGCTTCAAGCTCTTCAATGAGACGCTTGTTTTCGCGGTAGGCGTTTACTTTTTCTTCAAATAACGTCATTTTTTAGCCCTCCATTAGTTTTTTATAATCCAAAATTTGCTCACGCGTTAGCCAGTCCGGTTTTTGCATGATGCTGTCATACAAGTACAACATATTCTCGATTTGCGTTTTTACATTTCCGGCCCATAAATATTTTTCATGCCGTGCGCCGAATCCCAAAAAATATTCGCAATCATTCCGCATACGGTCAAGCAAACAATATTTTCTTTCGGCAGAAAGAGAATCTAAATATTTTTGATATTTCATTATTTATCCCTCCCTCAGCTGTTTAAAAAAGCAATCATTACCAATGCACCGCTAATCATGCCGCCCACGTACCAGAGGGCTGCCCACTGGCTTGCATCAAGTATCAGCATATTACTGCACCCCCTATCACATAATCTGGAACAGTGCAGAGGTGCGGGCGGTGACGGCGTACAGCTTGCCGGTGGTGTTGCCCTTGATCAGAACGCCAGTAACGCCATAAATGCCGTTACTGTATGCGATGGTATCAAATCCGCATTCTGCAACGCGGATAGCGTCAATCTCTGCAAATCCCTTCCGGGTCAAGTCCTCTGCTGCGTTGGTGGTAACATAGCGGCGAATTTCTTTTAATGTGGTTTTCATGGTTTTTGTCCTCCTGTTTTGTAACGGTATTTGGTAGGTGTAACGTATATCTACGTTGTGCCTATATTGTAACGTATATTTACGTTTTTGTCAAGTTACACACGCAACATAATAACGTATTTATACGTTTTTATTTTTTGTCCGTTTGGGCGTGCCCTATCGGACACACTGCACACTATCCAGCACCCTGCCCCGCCCTGGTTCTGGCACGGCCTGCGCTGCTGCCTGTGCTGTGCAGGCGTTCCGGGTGCGCTGTGGGCTGGGGTCTCCACCTGAGGGGTATAGGGGGAGAGCCGGGGGGTGGGGTGGTCAGTCGCTCGAATTCCGAAACCCATAAAAAGGCGTTCCTCTTGCCAATACACACCCCACCTTCACAAATCCAAACCCATCTGATTGTGCAAGTCTCCAAAAATTCCAAAAAATACAAAAAGACCCCTCTCCCGGTCTAATCTGTGTTATACTTGACCGTAAGAAAGGGGCATTGTGAAAAATGGCGAAACTTGTAAAATGTAAACACTGTGGCGCAAGGATAGCGGCGACCGCTAAAACCTGTCCGCAGTGCGGTGGAGAAAATATACCACCAAAGCCAGTTTATAAGCGGTTGTGGTTCAAAATCCTTATGGTAATGTTCGTGCTGGCTTTTATTATGGACTTAGTAAGTCCTCGTGACAAAACGAATACTGAGGCCAGTTCTGAAAGCAAAAAGCCAACGTCATCCGTTGCATCATCTGTAAAGGCAGAATCTAAAAATCCCTCTGTCACTTCGGAAGAAGCCATAAAAGAGGACGGTTCTTTTATTCTAGTTGATGAAGTTCTTGGCGATTATGGCAAAGAAGCAACAAACAAGAGCGGATATAAATATATCTGGTACATGATTCCGACTGGCACATACGAAGTTGAGAATCAAAACAAAGAAGCGACAGTATTTGTGGTGTCTGATGCAAATTCTGACGATGTGAGCGATGTACTGAAATTTGAAAAAGCTGGTGAAAAGCAGAATGTTACCGTTAAAGAAGGCTATCATATCGAACTTTCGATTAGCGCGGAAGTCTTGCTAACACCAGTTAAATAAATGGAGGAATCTACAATGGCTAAAAGTAAAATGACAACGTGCAAGCACTGTGGCGCGGAAATTGCCGCAAGTGCAAAGGTCTGTCCTCATTGTGGCGGGAAGAACAAACCTCCTATCTACAAGCGTTGGTGGTTCATTGCCATCATCGTTCTAATTGTTCTGTCTGCTATTGGCGGCTCTAGCAGTAGTTCTGACGGCACCACAAGCGGTAGCAAAGCAACATCCAAAGCAAGCGCATCCACCGCTTCTTCTGTTACGTCTGTGCCGGAAATTAGCGAGGATGACTACAAGGCTGAGTGCCAGACTGTGGACTATAAAGAGCTGTGCCGCTATCCTGAAAAGTATGAAGGTACTAAGGTTGTGGTCAAGGTAAAGGTCTCGCAGATTATTGACGCAAACTTCTCTGGCAGCGAGAAAGCATGGAGAACCTACACGGACAACAGCGGATATGGATTCTATGCTGATGACGAGTATTATATGCTAGATAAGCGTGGCGGCGATGCTGTGAAGATTCTGGACGATGATATTATCAACGTCTACGGTGAGTTCACTGGGCTTGAGAAAATCACCAGAGCATTGACCAGCACCACCGATGAACTTCCTCGCATTGAAGTCAAGTACGCAGACCTCGTGGATGAATAAGGAGCGCAAAATGGAAAAGAAAGAACCTAAAAGCGACCTGATTCCTTGCGAACACTGTGGGCATATGATTTCCAAAACAGCGAAGTTTTGCCCTGAGTGTGGGGGAGAAAATAAGAAAAGAATGAGTGTTGGCAAAATAATTGCTACAATTATTCTCTGCATTATAACCTACTATCTTGTGTTCTTCTTTGCTTCTGCATTTTTAACTTCCTAACAATAACACAAAAAGCCAGCGGCTAGATACTCTCTAACCACTGGCTTTTCTTATGGGCTGTTTACTTCTTCAACACGCTGGTCACGTTCGGCATCGGCATCCAATAGGTCACATTGTGCATGACAATCTTGCCGTTGTCACACAGGTACGGTCTCAAATCACCGTATTCGTCTGCTTCGTAGGAGAGATAGCCACACGCAACCTCTTTGCCGTTGCAAGCGATCACTCGCCCGTTGTAGGTTTCTCCAACGTCAGGCGTTCTCCAAAGCCATTCCATGTTTTCCAGAGTGTCACTGATGTATTCGTCAAGGTTTTCGTACTTGTCGCCGTTAATCATATCCATTCTCCTTTCACATGGGCATCTGGGTCTGACCGTTCGTGACCTGAACCAACATAACAGAGTTTGCGCACGGTCTCCACTTCTTGATGTACTCGACAGCTTCATCAAACCGCTTCTTCGGTACGTTGTTTCGGCTGTTCACATTGAACCAGTCCTGAATGTCCCGGTTGCACTCCATGAACAGCTTCTGAGAAACGCTGCGGCTTTTGTAGGCCGGGCTGTCCATGCCACCCAGAGCGTTGATGACCACCGTATTCACAACACGCTTCAACACACGCTGCTGATTGTAGTCGATGGTCATGGTGTTCTCAAGAGCGGAAATGCGCTGCTCCTGCTTCATGGTGCGCTGGTCAATCACAAGGATTGCTTGCAATTCCTTAGAAAACCCTGCAAACTGGTTGACGGACACGTTCTTCTCAAGGTCAATCAGCTTCTGACGAATCTCCATGCCCTCAGGTGTCCGCTGAATCATTGCAATGTGCTTCGCCATGTCCAGAGTGATAATATGGTCGGTTCTGGGCTTTCCAGCAAGCCCATCAGACCTATTGCTCAAAAATGAGCCATAGTCTTTTCCGTCAACAAAACCATACTCGCACATACGAGGGAACCAGTCTTTGTATGCAGTCTTTATTTTGAGCCGTTCGTGCAGCTCCCGACCCAGCACTACCTTTTCGCCGGTGTCGGTGTCGTACACAGGGATAACATCTTCGGAGAAGATTCGGATGGTTTCAAGATTATTATTCATAGAAATTTGACCTTTCTATCTTGCGAGAGTAGGCCATCTCTGGTATAATAACCCAAAGAGGGTCTATACTCTCTGAGTGGTTTATAAGACGTTCGCTCCGGTCGGCAAACTTTGGCGAGCGTCTTATTCTTTTTCATCGGTCTCCGGGATAGGATGCACTTCAAAGAACGTGTCACGGATGGCTGCGGCCTGTGCGACCTTGTGTTCGGTGCAATAGGCTTTCAGCCACTGGAACTGCCGTTCGGTCAGCGCAACAGTGAACGTGTGATTGTGGCGTTCAAGATACGGACTGTACATAAACTCACCTCCCTTCATGTGGGTGCAACCAGTATACGCAATATGTTGTGGTTTGTCAATTACGCAAACGCTTAATGTAGTACTGGTATCTGTACAAAATCAAAAAGTTTGTAGATTTGCACAAAACTCAGCCTTTATTTTTGGTTGCTCCCGCTTCGTACCCTGCCCGGTAGTTCAGTTCGGACAGCTTGCCCAACGCTTCTGCGTACTCCCTGTCCTCACTGGTCGGCTCTTTGCCGTGTGCGAGGGTTTTCAGAAATTCTTCGGTTGTCGTAGGAAAGTTCATGTTTTTTGCTCCTAACTCTTGCGGAGAACAGCCCTTTTTGGTATAATAGATTCCGAAAAGGGAGACTGCCCCCTTGGTGGTGCAGTACCTTCTTTTTGTAACGGATAAGCTATCAGCTAAACTTTGGTAGGTGGGTGCTGATAGCTTATTTTTTTATGCGTTGCGCAACGTTAAAGATTAGATCAATCCCCATTCTTACGACATCGCTTTTGGTTCCATCCAGAGCATTGGCGCAAAATGTGATTTTTTCGATATCCTCTTCGCTAAGTCTGAACGAAACCATACGCATAGATTCGTTTTTAGATGGTTCTGCTGCTTTCTGCAACTTCATCACCTCGCTTTGTTGCTGGTGATAGTATATACCAGATATCGAACACTTGTCAATATGGAAATTTGAATAAAATATACTTTACAGATTCAGAATGGCTCAAAAATAAAGCGTATACACGTTTTCGTGTAAAATGATTAACATCCTTATACTACTATACTCTGTAAATACAGAGTATAGTATATTTATATATACAGAGAACGTAAATTTACGCTTGACGTATAAATACGTTTGTGATATACTGATTCCAGCAAAAAGAAAGAGGGAGTAAAAATGAGAGCCGCAGAAATTATCAAGGACATGGTTGCAAATTCCCATCCGAAAATAACTTACAAGGTTCTCGCGAAAAAACTTGGTTATAAAGCAGCGACGAGTGTCACGGATAGGCTGAATCGTGGAGAACTGAGCGCAGAGAAATTTGCTCAATTTGCAGATGAACTTGGTTATGAAATTATCATTCGCCCTAAAACCATCAAAAAGGATAAGGAAGATTTTTACCGTTTGGAATACCCAAAAAGAGCAAAGGACAGTGATTCTGAATGAACGTAGCGTATGTTCGTGTATCTACTGTTGAGCAGAACGAAGCACGACAGGTGGAAGCGTTGAAGCGGCATAACATTGACCGTTGGTTCATCGAGAAGGTCTCTGGCAAGAATATGGACAGACCGGAATTGCAGAAGATGCTTAAATCGGTGCAGCCGGGCGATACCGTCTTTATCCACGATTTTAGCCGTCTTGCCCGCAGCACAAAGGATTTGCTTGAAATGGTCGAAACGTTGCAAGCGAACGGTGTACACCTTGCCAGCGATAAAGAGAATCTGGACACAGGAACACCCACAGGCAAGTTGATGCTCACAATGATTGCCGCCATCAACGAATTTGAACGGCAGAATATGCTTGATCGCCAGCAAGAGGGCATCGAAGTGGCAAAACAGAAAGGCGTATACAAAGGCCGCAAACCCACCGAGTATGACCGCAACCTCTTTGACGTTCTCCATGAACAGGTGGAGAAGCGCATTCTCACGGTCACAGATGCCGCCAAACAGCTTGGCGTGACCCGCCAGACATGGTATCGGATTGCTGAACAGAGAAAGGCTGGATAATATGCAGGGAGAAGAACTGATTGTTAAGAACGGTAGCATTACGCTACGGTCTATGCTTGACTTTGGAGGATTCCTTGAAATTAAGAGATTCTTGGAAGCCTGTCATTCGGAAAGCTGCACCGTGACTTTTGCAAACGAGGAGATTGTCATTTTTCCGAATGAATACGATGCTGCTAAAGATGCTCTCGTTTTTATTTACGGCACATTGGCAGAAAGACACAGTATTATCGAAAAGTATCTCCGCTATAAGCTGATTCTCGGAGATGAACAACCAAAACCTACTTTATATAGTCAGAGAAAGGAATAAAGCATGAAACCCGTAAAATTGTCAGAACAGAGTTTGAACCTCATTGAAACGCTGTGCAATTACACCGACAAGCCCGATATTCTCAATGCCGTCGCAGACGCCTTGTACTACGATGCAGACGAGTTTAAGCGCAGATTGAATCAGCTTGCAAAAGAAGTTAAATAAGAATATGGTAGCAAGATTTATCTGAAGGAGAACATTATTAAATGCCGTGTTGAAGTGCATAGAATCGGTTATATTTATGTTGAAGCAGATAGTTTGCTTAACGCAGAAACTTTCGCACAATATGATGCCCGTGACAAGGACGTAGAATGGGATGATTTTTTTTTGTTCCGGTTCATTGTGAAGAAGACAATTCGGCTCCGGATGACAAATATCTTGAAGGTTATTGATTTTTTATTAGGAGCAGCTTATGGACAATAAAGTGGTGAAAGTTCCAGAGTGGTGGAGCGAAGAAGATATTCGTGTTTTGACTCAAATGATGAACGGAGGAAGCCTTTTGGACATTATTCAGTGTGCAGAAGAATGCCGAAAGTCCACATGGGAGAATAGAGAGTTTTGCGTATATAAATTAGTTCGTGCTGCCATCAAAGCAGCGGAAGGAGTTTGAAAATCGAGTCAATAAAGAAAATCTCTAAAACAGCATTATAAAAACCGAATATTTGATTTTTGTGCAGTTGTAGGCACTCTTTACATTTTCAGGTAGGGGGTGCCTATTTTTTTATGCAGCCAAAGCAGTGTATCGCCATCATCGACAGCATCAAAGCGTATGCAAAGCAAAATCCGACCGAAGCGCAGGTCTATGAAGACTGGTTTCAGGCGGTGGTGAACCTGAGAGATGCCCTGTCACAGGACAAGCGGTTCGATGCCTACAAATACTCTGGTGAGCTACGCTCTGTCTGTGCAGCCATGATGGGCAAGATGAAAACAGGCGAGGACGTGGCGAAGGTCTATGACATTATCGGTCGGACGTACCTGTTTGAAGCAAAAGATGTGTTCGACAGCTATTGCATCTACCTTGAATGGAACCGTGCGCCGGAAAAGAAGTTCTATCAGCCACGAAGAAAGGTGCTAAAGACCGTTGCGAACGCTCTACAAGACCTTGCAGATGATAGGCTGGACTTGCTGGCAATCTCGATGCCCCCCGGCTGTGGTAAAACGGCTCTAGCTATTTTCTATCTGACATGGCTTGCCGGAAGAACCCCTGACGAACCGATGCTCACAGGCTCTCACTCGAACAGCTTTGTGCGCGGCGTTTATGACGAGTGCTTGCGTATATTCGACAAGGACGGAGAGTATCTGTGGAACGATGTTTTCCCGGACGTTGCCGTGTCGAACACCAATGCGAAGGACTGCCGCATTGACTTAGGCAAGAGAAAGCGCTTTGAAACGCTGGAATTTACGTCTATTGGCACTGGCAATGCTGGTTTGTACCGTGCATCTACGCTTCTTTACTGCGATGACCTTGTGTCCGGTATCGAAGTGGCACTTTCCAAACCCCGCCTTGATAAGCTGTGGGAAACGTACACCACCGACCTTAGACAGCGTAAAATCGGCAACAAGTGCAAGGAACTGCATATTGCTACACGCTGGTCTGTACATGACGTTATCGGCAGACTAGAGCAAAACTACGGCGATTCCGACAGGAACAGATTCATTGTTATGCCAGCAATGAACGAAAAAGACGAATCCAACTTCGATTATGACTACGGTGTAGGATATAGCACAGAAACGCTCCGCAAGCAACGCGAAGTCATGGATGAAATGAGCTGGAAAGCGCTGTACATGAACCAACCTGTTGAGCGTGAAGGTCTGCTCTTCCCTGCCGATGAACTGCGGTATTTCAACGGCGTTCTGCCTGATGGTGAGCCTGATCGTAAGCTCATGGTCGAAGATATTGCTTGGGGCGGCGGCGATTTTACATCCGGCCCCATCGCCTATGTTTATAATGGTTCTGTGTTTATTCCCGATGTTGTTTTCAATAATGGCGATAAAACCGTTACCAAGCCTGAAACGGTCGGAAAAATTATTCAACATAAATTGAACACATACAGAGGTGAAGCCAATAATGGTGGCGATGAATACTGCGATAGTATAGACAGTATGCTTCGGCAGCAAGGCTATCACTGCTCTGTTCGCAGCCAGCGTGCGCCAAGTAATCAAAGCAAGCTGTCAAGAATCATCCAGTATGCGCCGGACATCAAACGGTTCTATTTCCTTGACGAAAAACACCAGTCGAAAGAGTACAAGGCGTTCATGGAACAGGTGACGATGTTCACGCAGCTTGGCAAAGTTCCACACGATGATGCACCGGACAGCCTGGCACAGCTTGCCGATGAACTGTATAACGGAATCAGTAAGATTGAGCCTGTCAAGAGGCCTTTTTGAAAAAAGTGTCATATATAGCGGTGCTTGGAAACAAAAATTTGATTTTCAGCTATATTTTGCTTTACAATATAAGCAGGAAGCTTGCTACTTCCGTAAGGTATTCTTCTGATGAGATTTTGTCATTTTGCTCATCGGCCCTTCATTGTGTGAATACCACTCCTTTCTTTCCTGTGGCGACGGTCGCTCTTCGTCACAGGTTTCTATGAGTTGCGTTCTCTACCGGATGAGAATGCTGGTGCCCCCAATGCTTAACAATGCCAGCAAGCGGTGGTTCAAACCCGCCACGCAGCACAACGATTCTCTTGCTTTGCATGGGATATTCTCCTGAAACTACCTCTTCCGTTATTCCCGGCTCTCGATGCAATGTCTTTAGATTTTTCACATTGCAAAGAGCAACGGCTCCAATTAAGCCGGGTTTATCACAGATTGCAGCGGTCAGGCAGCTGCACGTCGAAAGACGTAGGCATTGGTGCAAATCCGAAATCTGTGACCATTTGTGGTTTTCTTTTAGGCGGGAAAACTACGTTGTTAGTCCCGACAACTAACTAGCGTAACCGGAAGCGCGAACAGTTTCCCGGTAGCTTCCGACAGGTCTGTGCTCAACAGCCTGTTTCCAGAAATTCAACGAAAGGAGCGCTCATGCTAGTTAGAATCTGTTGCCCTTGTATCAGGCAAAACCCAATCTATAAGAACGTCCGCTGCAACCGCTATCTTGGCGAAGTAGACGGACGATACCACTTCAAGTGCGACAGATGCAAGGGTGTTATCGAAGGAGACACAAGGGAAGGATGGGTGAAAATCATCCATCCGCCAGAAAAGTAAATAGCTTTTGAAGCGCAGTTTTGGCGCAGTGAGATAGACCTTAACAGGTTTGTCTTGCTGCGCTTTTTATTTTGCTAGAAAGGAGGAAAACATGGCTGAGTATCAAACGGTTGTTGGCGGATTTTTGAATGAGCCGCTAACCGGACGCAGACCGATTGAAACGCCGGAGACCGAAATCAATCGGGCAAACGTGCTGAAAGTTGTCATGGGCAAGGCAGAGCCCATTCATCTGCTGAACAAGAACGAGATTCGCTTTCTGCACAACTACTACTTGGGTAGCCAGCCTGTCCTCAACCGTACGAAGGAGTACCACGCTGAAATTACCAACCGCATTGTAGAGAACCATGCCAACGAGTGCGTGGGCTTCTACACAGGCTACATGAGCGGCACTCCTTGCTCTTATGTGCGGTCTGAAACGGCAACGGGTGACGGTGAGGAAATCGCTCGCCTATCAAATGCCTTGCAGTATGAGGGCAAGGACGCGCTTGATCGGCGGCTCTGGCAGTGGATGTTGGAGTGCGGACATGGATACCGCATTGTTCTTCCTGATAAGGGGTATGGCGGAAACTACCCGGACGAAACGCCCCTGCTGGTGGACGTTCCAGACCCCGACATGGCGTATGTGATTTACAACTCCGGCATCGGTCACAAGCCGATTGCCAACGTGCTTCACATCCCACGCAATTATCAGAACGACTTGAACGACCTGATTTGTGTGTATACGCCAAACCAGTACTTTGAAATCGACAACGGCAAGGTTACGAAAACGGAGAACCACTCCCTTGGAATGCTACCAATGGTCGAATACAAGCTGAACCCGGAACGCATGGGTCTGTTTGAACCGGCTATTCCTGTGTTGGATGCCATTAACGACCTTGAAAGCAACCGTTTGGACGGCGTGGCACAGTTCATCCAGTCCATCATGGTGTTTACCAACTGCCTTGTGGATGATAACGCACTGAAACAGGTCAAAGAACTTGGGGCAATGTGCTTGAAATCTACAACCAGCTTGCCCGCCTCCGTTTCGCAGATTGCGAATGAGCTTGACCAGCAGCAGAGCCAGACCCTGCTTGATTCCATGCTGAACGTGTACCGCAGTCTGACTGCCATGCCTAGCGCTACTGGCAGTGAGAACGCAACGTCCGACAACGTGGGCGCAGTCATCGTCCGCAACGGCTGGAATCACACCGAAGCGAGGGCGCAGCAGTACGAGAATATGTTCAAGTATGCTGAGCGCCAAAGCTTGTCTGTAATGCTGAAAATCCTGCGTGATACGGCTGGTTCTAAGCTGATGGCAAGTGACATCAATATCAAGCTGCCACGCCGTCAGTACGATAACCAGCAGAGCAAGGTTCAGATTTTTGCACAGATGATTCAGCAGCCGATTGACCCGCAGTTGGCGTTCACTACGCCCGGTCTGTTCCCTGACCCGCAGGCTGCTTATGAAATGAGCAAGCCCTTCCTGATTGCCGCTGGCAAGTTAGGCGAGGATGGGAAAGCACCGAAGCCGCAGGAACAGCCCACAGACCATATTGTTGACGCTAACAAAATGGTTAATAAACAGGCTGACGATGCAAACAAAGAAACAGAGGGTGAATAATCCTTTGCTATAAATACGGCAGGGAAGCCGGGATACAAATTTCGCAGCGTTGCAGGGAAGCAACGGTAAAAAAACGCAGGAGGAAATTAACGATATGAAACTCAATGTGTTGCTTGGTGATGCCTACAAAGAGGGCATGACCGCCGATGAAATCATTTCTGCGCTTGAAAAGGTTGCAGACCCTAACGCAGAGGTCGAGAAGTTGCGTAACGCCGTAACGAAAGCCAATGGCGAAGCTGCCGAGTACAAGAAGCAGCTCAAGGCAAGGCGTACAGATGAAGAGAACGCCGCGCAGGAACAGGCTGACAAGCTGGCAGATATGCAGAAGCAGATTGAAGCACTGACTGCCGACAAGGAGAACCTCGTCAAGGAAAAAACCCTTGCATCCTACCGTGAGAAGTTCGTTGCACAGGGCTATGACGCTGAACTTGCCAACAAGGCTGCATCTGCACTGGCTGACGGTGACATGGACAAGGTGTTCAAGTTCCAGTCGGAGTTTATGACCGCCCACGACACCGCTTACAAGGCTTCTCTGCTGAAGGATATGCCCACACCTCCGGGTGCGGATGGCAAGGGTGGCTCTGACAGCGAGGGCGTGGCGTTTGCCAAGAGCCTTGCACAGCAGAACGCAAACACTTCTAAGGCATCGAGTGACGCAATGAGTGCTTTCCATTAACAAGGAGGAAAACATGAAGTTTACCCGAAACACGGTCAACGGAATCAACGATACCATCCTTGCTTCCAATGACTACACTGCCATTCCCTTTACCGTGACCGAATCTACTGCGGTTAAGGCTGGCTATCCCATGACGCTGGCTGGTAAGAAAGCTACTGTTACCGGCGAGAGCGCAAAGACTATCAACGCCGATGGCATTCTGCTGTATGACGTTGACCCGGCAGAGAACCCCAACGCTTCCCTGCTGATTCGTGGCGTTATCGACACCAAAAAGGCCGCTGCAAGTTCTGGCTTCACTTTTGACGCTGACGCAATCAAGGCACTCAAGACCGCCGTCCCCGGCATCTTCTGCCGTGACAATATCAGCGTGAACGCTTGATAGGAGGTAAAACAACATGGCACTGAATCTCAAGGAAGTCTTTGCCCCGGCTGCGATTGCCGCCTATTGGACGAATGACCCTACCAATGCGATGCCTTTCGCATCTGACGCACTGTTCCCCGCCAAGAAAAAGGCTGGTCTTGACCTGAAGTGGCTGCGTGGTCACAAGGGCGTTGGCGTGTCCCTGATGCCCAGCGCATTTGACGCAAAGGCTACGTTCCGTACCCGTGAGGGCTTCAAGTTCGATGAAACCGAGATGCCGTTCTTCCGTGAGGGCTACCATCTGGGCGAGAAAGACCGTCAGGAAATCCTGCGTGTTCTGGATAGCAACGACCCCTACGCTCGTGACGTGATGAACCGTTTGTACGATGACACTGCACAGCTTATCACCGGTGCTCGCATCGTGCCTGAGCGGATGATTTGGCAGCTTCTGGCTCCCGCCAACGGCGTTCCCGGCATCACCATCAAGGCAAACGGCGTGAACTACACTTACAACTACGACCCGGACGGCACTTGGAAGTCTACCAACTACAAGGAAGTCTCTGTCACAAAGTCCAAGTGGAACGTCACTACCGCTACCCCCATTGCAGACCTGAACGCTGCAAAGGATGCTGTTCTGGCAAGCGTTGGCGAGGTCGTGACTGAGGTGTACATGAACACCGCCACCTTCCGCAACATGATTGCTGCGGACGAGGTGAAGAACCGGTTTATGACCGTCACCGCAAAGGCAAACGCCGTTCTGCTGGACAGCGAAGCACGGCAGATTATCGAATCTGCAACCGGGCTGACCATCCATCTGTACGACAAGATGTTCAAGGCAGACCAGTACAGCGCAAGCGAAAAGTACCTGCCCGACGGCATGGTGGTGGTTGCTCCGTCCGGTGCTCTGGGCAGCACTTGGTACGGCACTACCCCTGAGGAAGCAGACCTGCTGTCCGGTCAGTCTGGCGCATCCGTGTCCATCGTGAACACTGGCGTTGCTATCACCACCGAGCTGACCGTTCACCCTGTCAACGCCAACGTCTACGCTTCTGAAATCGTCCTGCCGTCCTTTGAGCGCATGGACGCTGTGTACTGCATCAAGGCTTACTAAGGCGAAAGGAGGAAAGCAGCATGGGAGACCAGTATTCCGAAGCGGCAGTCAAGTTGGGACAGTACATTGCCCCCGCACTTGACCGTGAAGTCACGGACGAGGACTACCCACTCTTCGACCTGCTGCTTGATTTCGCCAAAGACAAGATATTTGCGCAGGGCTACCCCTTTGGTAACAGATCGGACGAGTTGCCATCGCAGTATCAGTCGTTGCAGATACGCATTGCAGCGGAACTGTACAACCACATCGGTGCAAACGGACAGACGAGCTATACCAACAACGGCATTACTCGTGTGTGGGAAAGTTCCGATGTGGCGCAGTCCCTGCTGAATGAAGTGGTTCCGAGAGTAGGTGTTATCGGCTGATGTTCAATGGAAGCCCGCTGGATAAACGCCCGCTGTGGTACTCAAACCCGGTCGGAAAGAAAACGCCTGTTGTGGACGAGTGGGGCAACGAAACTGGCGAATCTGCGTATGAATCGTGGAGTGCTCCTGCAAAGCTGATGCTGAACGTCAGTCCGCCTACTGGTTCTGCGGAAGCAAGCCCTTTCGGCGCGTTCACAGATTACAGCTACGTTGTCAGTTCGTCCAGCAAAAAGCACAGCACACCGCTTTATGAAGGTACGCACGTCTGGTTTCAGACGGACATTTCAAAGCCCTTCAATTACATTGTGGTCAAGGTCGCAGAGCATATCACAGATACGCTGTATGCGCTGAAAGAGGTGGCTACAAGTGAAAATTAAAGTGAGGTTGAGCGATGCCGGACTTCGTGATGCGGAACGTCAGATACAGGAGTACAAGGCCACCCTAAACCGAAAGGCCAGAGCACTTGCTTTTCGCCTTTCTTGGCTCGGTCTTGAGGTCGCAAAGATACGCTTTGCTAACGCACAATACGCTGGCTCCAATGACGTGAAATGCCATATTAACCAAAAAGACAAGACTTGCACCATCGTTGCAGAGGGTAAGTCAGTTGCCTTTATCGAGTTTGGCACTGGTGCGCACCACAACGGATATGGCGGTGTGCTACCGCCCGGCGTTGGGGCGCATGGCTCTTACGGCAAAGGGCAAGGTGCAAACCGCAGGTGGTACTACTACGGCGAATCTGGTAATGCTGGCACGCCTGTCAAACAGGTGGATGGCAAAGGCCAGTTGAATTACACCGATGGCAACGAACCAGCTATGGCTATGTGGGGGGCTGTTGAAGAAATGGCTTCTCAGGTCGAAGCAACATGGAGGGAGGTTTGGAGTAGTTGATCGATTATTTCAATCCCATCTTCACGGTTATTGCTAAGGAACTGCGGAAGCAGGTTCCCGGCATCTTTGTTACCGGCGAAATCAACGACAGCAACGTCAAAAAGTTTCCGTGTGTGCAGATAGAGGAAAACAGCAACCTTCCTGTGCACATTGATTCTGCCGGGCACAGCAAGTACGCTGCCGTTTCTTTGCGTGTCCGCGTCTACTCCAACAAGGAAACCGGACGCATTGCAGAAGCACGTTCCATTGTTGGAATCGTGGATTCCATTCTCGAACCACTCAACTTTTATCGCAAGTCGTTTGCCCCGTTGAATGGGCTGTATAACAATTCCGTCTACCGGATTGAGTGCAGCTACGGGGCAACAATCGGGAAGGACGGAACGATTTACCGAAATTAAGGAGGTAAACATTCTATGGCAACTGGCATTTCCAGTTACGGAATTACTCTTTATGAAGGAACTTCCGGCACTATGACCAAGCTGTGCGACATCAAGGATTTTCCTGACCTGATTTCCGACCCGAACCTTTTGGATGTCACTACTCTTTCTGACCCCATGCAGAAGCAGATTTTTGGCATCAACCAGTCTGACCTTAAACCCTTTAACGCATTCTACAACAAGACGGATTACGCCGCCGTTGTCGAGCGTGGCTACAAGGATTCGGACGGTGAACTCAATGCAACGCATCATTATGCTCTGAAGTTCTCTGATGGCTCCGGGTTTACTTGGGATGGTATGCACCAGTGCGGTATGTCCGGCGCAGGCGTTGATGAACCGTTGGAGTTCCCCATCAACATTATTTTCCTGAGTAAACCCAAATGGGCTGAAACGGTTTCCCTTGACATTTCCTAATACATCTTAATCAAATCAATCAAACCGGGCAGAACTGAACAACGGATTTGGTTCTGCCCCTATTTATAAAGGAGAGCATTTATTATGGCTGCTAAGGTTATCAACTTTCATTCCCCTGATGGCAAGAACACTTATGAGCTGACTTTCACCCGTGACAGCGTGGAAGCTACTGAACGTGCAGGCTTTCAGATTGGCCAGTACACTCAGATGACCAATCTGCTGTCCAACTCCCGTGCCCTGTTCTACGGTGCTTTCATTGCCCGGAACAAGGGCATCAAGCGCAAGGTCGTTGATGAGATGTTCCAGCACATCGAGGAGAAGGAAGACCTGATGGGCATTCTGCTTGAGATGTTCATGGATGCTTCCAAGTCCCTGCTGGCAACCGACACTGAGGACAAGACCGCAAAAAACGCAACGTGGGAGATTGTGTAACCGCACAATCTCAGGAAGCAGACGGAGAGGGAGAGCCATTTTCCTTCTCCAAACTGTTCCACGATGTAGAAGCCTATTACATTTCCATTGGTATGACTTACGACCAGTTCTGGCACGGTGATGTCTGGCTGGCGAAGGTCTACCGTGACGCAGAGGAGCTGCGAGAACGCAGAACCAACGCCGAAGCGTGGAGAAACGGCTTTTACATGGCATCTGCGCTTTCCTCTACGGTTGGCAATATGTTCCGAAAGAAAGGGTCTAGCCCCATCAAATACATGGATAGACCGATTCCCCTTACGCAAAAGGAGAAAGACGAGTATGAATACCAACGCGCAGTTGAGGCGCAGGAGCGAATCAAGAGAATGATGTTCTCTATGATGGAAAGTGATGGTGGTAGTGATGGCTGATGTTGATATTACGAGCTTATCCGTAGAAATTTCTGCGGAATCGCAGGGTGCAGAGCTTAATATTGACAAGCTCGCTACTGCCATTTCTAATTTGCGGACAAAGGGCAACGTCGCGAAGGTTGTGAATAGCCTTGACAAGCTGGCTAGTTCCATTGCAACGCTGAAACAGGCTTCTGCTGGAATGTCTGGGCTGGACAAAATTACTTCTTTTATAAATAGCCTTGTCAACGTAGACCTTACTCAAAGCGCAAAAGGCATTCGCTCTGTTGCTAATGCTTTGAACAAAATCTCTTCCGTCAATCTTGGAAATATGGATTTTTCCGGGCTTGGCAGTAAGATGAGCAGCTTAAAAAACGGTCTTGCCCCTATTTCTTCTATTGGCGATTCTTCTATTAAGAGTTTGCGCGGCGTAAGTAGTGCAATCAATTCTATTGCCAAAATTCCCAGCATTACCAAGAAGCTGGATTCCAAAACGCTTGATGATTTTGCGGAAGTTTGCAAGAAGGTAGCATCTGCCATTTCTCCCCTTGCTTCCAAGCTGGACAAAGTAGGAAGCTCTTTCTCTGCACTTCCGTCTAAAATCAAAAGCACCATCAACTCGACCAATCGCCTTTCTTCTGTAAATCAGAAAGCAAGCGCTAGTTTCGCAAGTTTAGCAAGCCAGTTGGAAAACATTAAGAAGCGTGCCGCACAGCTTGTTTCCTTGAAAGCTATTTCCACATATCTCGCTAACGCTGTTGCAAAGTTTAACGATTTTTACGAAGCGACAGACTTGTTCAACAACGCAATGGGCGAGTTAAGCGGTCAAGCCACAGAACTTATCGGCAAAATGGAATCCTTGCTTGGCATTGACCCAACAGAGGCAATGACGAATATTGCTACGATTCAAAGCCTTGCAACATCGTTCGGTTTGGCAAGCGATAAAGCGTATATTCTTTCCAAAAACTTGACACAGCTTGCTTATGATGAATCGTCCTATTGGAACAAGGATACTGCCACTACTTTTACAGCTATCTCTTCCGCAATTTCTGGCGAACTTGAGCCTATTAGACGCTTAGGCGTTGACTTGTCTCAGGCGCGGTTACAGCAAGAGCTTCTTGCCCTTGGGTTTAATAAGCAAGTTTCTACTCTGTCTCAGGCTGATAAGGCGGTGCTTCGCTATATTTCCATTATGAAGCAGACCACTAATATTCAAGGCAACCTCGCGCAGACCATTAGTAGCCCCGCCAATATGGTGCGCATTTTGAAATCTGAAATTTCGCAGCTTGCAAAGGCTGTAGGCCAGCTTCTTTATCCCGCATTTAAGACGATTCTCCCAGTTCTGATTGCAGCAGTTGACCTTATCAAAGAATTTGTGGTTTCTCTTGCATCTGTGTTTGGACAAAAAATCGAGTTTACTGATTTTAGCAAAACGCAGAAAGATATTGGCGGTGTCACAGACGCTATGGACGATACCACCGATGCTACAAAGGCAGCAGCAAAAGCGGCCAAAGATTATACGATGGGCTTTGATGAATTAAACATCATAGACCCTTCGCAAAGTTCTGGGTCTTCTGGCTCTGGCGGTAGCGGCGCTGCTGGCAATCTGCTCGGTGACGTTGACCTTTCCCAGTATGATATGTTCAAAGATTATGCTGGAAGCGCTGTTGATGAAATCAAGGAGAAACTGAAATCTCTTGATTCTTTCCAGATTGGAACGCAAATTGGCGAACAGATGAACAAACTCATGCAGATGATTTATGACGCGGTTCATTCTGTCGATTGGGTTTCTTTGGGAACTACTATCGCCGATGGAATCAATGGGCTAGTTGACGCTGTTGACTGGGATTTGTTCGGTAGATTGTTGGCAAGCCGGTTTACGGCGGAGTTTGATTTCTTGGGCGGTTTTTTAGGCCAGCTTGACTGGACTTCTATCTTAAACGCCTTTGTCGATGGATTCTCTGGTTTCTTTAACGAACTAACAGAGTGGATTCAAAGAAAAGACTGGTCGGAAATTGGCAAAGCGGTAACGGAAAAGATTTCAAACGCATTGCAAAATGTTGACGTTGGAAAGCTCACTAAGGCACTTTTTGATTTCATTATCAGTGCAATCAATGGTATTGCTGATTTTCTTTCCGGAACGGACTCTTATCAGCTTGGGCAAGACCTTGTTGATTTTGCTATTCGAGCCGTAACATCTGTTGACTGGGCAGGTTTGTCGCAAGCTATCGGTCGTTTCTTTGGAGAAGCGTTTATTGAAGCGCTTGACTTCATGGGCGGTCTGGTTTCTCGAATCGCTGATTATTTTGAACAAAAAGTTGCAGAGGGCCCATTTGATAATGTTGGTTTAAACATTGTCTATGGCATCTATACCGGCATCTCTGATGCAATTAAAAGCGTTGCTTCGTGGATTAAAGAAAATGTTTTTGACCCGTTTATCAGCGGCTTTAAATCTGCGTTTGGAATCAACTCCCCATCTACCGTAATGGCCGAACAGGGCGGTTACATTATCGCTGGATTAAAGAAAGGCATTACCGATGCCATCTCTAGCGTAACCGAAACTGCCAAGAAAATCCTTTCTGCAATTAAAAGCGCGTTTGATAATTTCAGCCTTTTCGACATCGGCAAAAACCTGATTCAAGGTCTTATTGATGGCGTGAACAACATGATTGAAACGGCCAAAAACGCTGTTGCAAATGTTGGCAATGCAGTCATTGATAAAGTTAAGAATGTGCTTGGCATCCACTCCCCTTCTACGGTGTTTGCAGAAATTGGCGGTTACATCGACCAAGGCCTTGCAAATGGCATTACAGCCGCTATTTCCTACGTCACCACTGCAATGCAGGGCGTTGTGGACGCTGTGCAAGAAAAAGGCAATGAGCTGATTAACGCTGGTTCTACTCAGGCCAGCAACTATGTTAATGGCTTCTTAAACGGTCTGGATACCCAGTGGCAGCAGATTGACCAGAGTTTGCAGACTGATTTCTTAGGCAGTATGCAGACGCTTGGCACGGCTATCGAAAAGGGCGATTTGCAGACCCTTGGAACATGGGCGGCTTCCTACTTCTATCATGCGATGGATGACGAACAGCGCGCACAAATCAAGTCCATTGCAGAAAACAGTCTTACTTGGCTGACAAGCAATCTGAGCGGCGTTTGGAATAACATTGCGGGTATGGCATCGAGCTTCATCGGCCAGTTGGTTCCTTCGACCGTTGCCGCCACGACTGCACAGACCGGCTTGAATGTAGCAATGGACGCAAACCCCATTCTGTTTGTGATTTCTCTGATCGGGATGCTGGTTGGCGCACTTTTCGGCCTTGCCGGAACAAACAGCGACGTCGCCGGTGGAATCTCTTCTGTGTGGGGCGGCTTGAAGGATTTCCTGTCCTACATTTTCGAAGGCATCGTGCGTCTGCTCGGCACACTTGTGCAGGGGTTCATCAACGGCGTAAACATCATGATTGGAGCCTACAATCTCGTTGCTCAGCTCTGGGGCGGACAGATTGATTACGTCAAGAACCCGCTGTTCGAGTATGCGGACAAGATTGCAGCGGCGCGTGAAAACAGTTCTTCTGTTGATTCTCTCGCTTCTGGAAACTTGGATTATTCCAGTGTTCCGGGAACCAGCGAATACGAACAGGCGTCTGGCTCCGGTTCGTATTCTTCTAGCAGTTATACCCGGTCGGCAGAGCTTACCCCGTCTGAACTGCGTGACGCGGTAAAGGAAGGCTTCGTTTCCGCTTTGCAGGAATCCGGTTTCGGCGACACGGACAACGGAAACTTTACCGTTCGAGTTTATCTCGACGGAAAGGAAATCACCTCTGCTGTCGAAAAGCGGCAGAGTGATCGCGGAATGTCCCTGATGGGCACGGAAGCATACAGCTATTAAGGAGGTTACGGTTCTATGGCAAATATTCCAGCACTTGTCACAGTGAACGGCACGGCGCTGCCTGAACCGTCTTCTTATGAAGCTACCACAAGTACGATTGTGGATTCTGGACGAAATACTCAAGGAAAAGTGGTCGGAGCCGTCGTGCGGCACGATGTTGCAAAGATTTCGATGTCGTGGAACTACCTGACCGCTGCCCAGTGGGCAACCGTCCTTGGACTGTTTACAAGAAACTTTTATTGCTCCGTTCGATTCTTGAATCAAGCGACAAACACTTACGAAACGCGGCAGATGTATGTGTCCGACCGTACGTCCGGTATGTGGCGGCGAAGCCCAAACAGCGGAAATGTAATGGGCTGGACTGGGTGCAAAATGTCACTTGTGGAGGTCTAAGATGGAACATCCTTCTCAAAAATGGCTGGACAAGTTCAGCGAAACCCTTGTTCCTGAAACATTTATCAAGATTTCCTATGACAGTACAGAGCCGGGCGTCCAAAAAGACGCTTCTGCAAGCACCGACAGTCAAACGCCGTTCAGCAATGTTTCCGGCATTACATCCGAAAACGATAAACGTTCGATTGCAAAGTATGCGACCGGAGAACCGAATCTCCATCTTCTGAACGGAACGTTTATCCTTCCCCCTGCTTCCGGCTCTTCTGCTGCTGATGCAGGATATGTCAGCCGTTATGTTGTATCCGATTCGTACCATCCTAAGTTGACTTTTACATTCAGCAAACTTCACGTTCGACCAATTCCCGGCGTAACGATTTTGTGGTCTAATACCTTGAACGAATGCGCCAAAAGCTTCAAGCTGACTGCGTATTCTGGCAGCACACAAATCGGAACCATCACCGTTTCCGACAACACAGACATTCGATGCGAAGTTGAGTGGGAGATTTCCGGGTATGATTCGATTACCCTTGAGGTTTTATCTTGGTGTGTGCCTAACCGGAGAGCAAGAATCGAATGGTTCATGGTTGGCTTCCGCCTCACGTATGAGAAGGAAAATCTGATTTCCTATTCTCATGAATCGAACCGAGACCCGATATCCGGTCAGCTTTCCAAAGACAGCGTTTCGTTTTCTCTGGATAATAGTCAGCAGACTTGGAACCCGCTGAATCCGCAAGGCATGTACCGATACCTTTATGAGCGCCAGCTTGTCACGGTCAGCTACGGCATGGATGTTGACGGTACGACCGAATGGATTAACGGTGGCCGGTTCTTTATGTCCGAATGGAGCGTTCCTTCAAACGGCATCGAAGCTTCCTTCGTTGCTCGTGATGCCCTTGGCTTCTTGATGAGTTCCGCTTATGTTGGCAGAAAGAGCGGCACATTGTACGATATGTGCGTCGATGCACTTTCTCAGCTCCCGGAAAACACCGCATCCTATTCCATTTCTGATGAACTGAAAGATTACCCGGTAGACATCAGCAAAGAAAGCAATTCGTCGTATAAGAACTCCGACATCTTGCAGATGGCAGCAAATGCAGCGGGCATGGTATTGTACCAAACTCGCGAGGGCGAAATTCGCATCGAACGGCCTACGTTCTTTTCCGGCTCCTCTTCTGAGGTCTACGAAATCGACCCCATGAACAATTACCAGTGGCCAGAGATCACGTTTGCGTCTCGATTGAAAGATGTCTCTTGCAGCGTCAACAATACAACGCGCCTTTATCCAAGCAACTCAAACATCGACGGTGTTACGCAGTCCGTCAGCAATTCCTTGCTGAATGATTCCATTTTGGAAAAGAGCAAGAATTCCATGACGGAAGCTTACTCCATCCTCTCCACGCGAAAGAAAGCGAGTTTGGAGTATCGAGCCAGTCCTCACATTGACGCGCTCGACCATGTAAAACTCAACCACAGTTTCGGCTATGCGTCGGAGGTGTTCGCCACAAATGTGAAATACACTTTCAACGGCTGCTTTAAGGGCACGTTGGAAGGCTATATGCTTTCGGATATTGCTTCTATCTCCCTCGATCAAAGTTCTTTTTCTTTTCAATACGCCGACTCACGCATCTTGACGGCACGGTTAACCCCTGCGTCTATGGATTCTCCGGCTATCAGTTGGAGCGCGTCCCCTGCTAACATCGTGCACTTGGATGTTTTGACCAACATTGACGGCGTTTCCACCTGTCGCGTTTCGTATGCGCATAAAGGAACCGCTACTGTGACCGCAAGCGCTGGCAATTCTTCTGCATCTTGTCAGGTGACCGCAGAAGAGCCTTATATTACGATTAGCCAGAGTTCGGCAAACCTTTCTTGGAGTCAGTACACCGACGTTACCGCAACCTTCCACCCGACTGTTCCGAGTGCTCCGAGTATCAATTGGAGCGCGAGCAGCGGCGCTGTTCGTCTGCAAGTTCTCAGCAACAGTGGTGGTGTTTCCACTTGCCGCGTCTGGTGGAATTCCAAAGGCAGTGCAACTGTTACAGCTAACGCATTCGGCGAATCTGCAAGCTTGAACGTATCCACCCAGTCTTCTGCGCTTTCCAATCTTCCTGACGGTACGATTGTCAAAATTGTGGAAAATGGCGCGGCGGTCGATTTCATCCTTGCGCAGCATAATTACCTTTCTGACCACAACGGTGCCGGTCGAACCCTGTTCGTCCGCAGATACGGGTTCAGGAAGCTCCGCTTCAACAAGGTTGATGCAAACCCGAACCAGAAATATTGGCTGTATGATAGCGATTATCAAGAAAACCGCTGGTTCTATTATTGGGGACGTTACAACGATTTCTGGAACAACTACCATTACGGAGAGGGATATAATGAGGATAGTTATTTCCACGTTCCTTCTTACAGTGATGGCCCCGCTGAAATCACAAACTGGTTAAATGGGGATTACAAAAACTCGTTCAGCGCTTCTGTGAAAAATCAAATAGGCCAAACCGTTCTACAAAAGAAATCGGGATTCACTTCACAAGTTTCCGCAAGCATTTTTCTGCTGACCGCAAAAGAACTTGGCATTGGCGGCGGAAGTTATGCCGCTTTCCCTGACAATAGCAGTGGCGCGCTTCCGACTGCCAAACAGATTCTCAACAGCGAAACGCCTTATTGTTGGACTAGAAGCCGCTTGTTTGATGGGTCTGCGGACGGTTTGAGCGGAGACGATGCTACGCGAGCAGAACACGGCGTTGTATGTTGTTCTTATCAAGGTTTCAGTGCAAGCGTTTGGGCAAACAACGGAGACGTATTTGCTCGTCCTGCGTTTACCCTTCCTGCAAATCTGGAAGTGGATGCAAACGGAAATCTGATGATTTGAGGTGAAGATATGTCAACATGGATTACCGACAGAACAAATGAAGACGTCCGCCGCACTGCCGAGCTTACCGGGAAAGGCCGACTGAATACATGGACTGAAGAAGAGCAAGCAGAATGGTTGGCTGGCATGAAGGGTGCTCTGAGCTACACGGACTATAACCGCATTGAAGGTGGAATCCAAGAAATCGCGGCCATCTTGAACGCATCTGTTTCGGTAAAAACCGATTGGGATGTAAATGGATATCTGACTGTCTCGGACGCTTCTCGCTGGCTTGTGAACATTTCCAACATCCGAGCTAAATGTAGCGGCCCCGGTGGATTGTCCGACACACCGGAAAGCATGAATAACCTGACATATCAGACCATGAACCTGATTGAAACAATTCTGGCCGAGGTAGAGCGAATTGCAAACGACCACTTGCTTTACTGCTCAGAGCCAATATGCGGAGGTGAACCTTATTATGCACTTTGTTGACCGCAAAGCAAAGTATCCGGGCCGATGGACGATGAAAAAGCCTGACGGCACATCGGAAATTGTCACACTGATTCGCAATGATGAGCCTGAAGTTGAAGGCACTCCGATGAATGCGGAGACGCTGAACACCCTTTCGGATGTTGCTGGTGCAGACATTGCAAGGCAACAAGCGGAAGCGGCACGAAAAGCTGCGGCAGGAAGCGCCACGATGGCAGCCAACTCGGTCAGCGCTGCGGCAGAATCCGAAACGGCGGCGGCGACGTCGGAGAGTAACGCAAAGGACAGCGAGGATGCGGCGAAGGCAGCGGCTGAAGGGGCTGCGGCCAGTGCAAGTGCCGCCAAAACCAGCGAAAAAAATGCCAAGCAGTATTCAGAAGCGGGACTGGCTATCAATCTTGGATTTACGGTTGTGAATAGCAAATTGTGTGTCGTCTATGACGATGGAAAGTGAGGTTGTATATGGCTGAAATTACAAAGCCGGTTGTTTTGGACGAAACATTCAATCTTCAAATGGAGCGGCAGAATGAGCTTCTGGCTGCTATCGCCTCCGGCACCGCTGGTGCTGATTTCACCGATGAAATGTTCGTCAATCTGCTGGACGGCTCCAATACCACGACCGTTTTCTGGTCTTGGTGGCCCCTGAGCGCAGTCGGTGGCGGCACGAAGTATGAGCGTCTGTGCCGCTGGGCGCACATCATGGCTCGTGCATGGAAAGATAAGACCTACACCCTGCGGTCGATCAACGCTGCGACCTCTGGTGGTGTGCATACCATGACCCCGCTTGACGATCTGGCAGGTAAGACCGGTGCCCAGCTGTGTACCGAGAGTACCGCTGCCGTCGAGGACTGGGCTGACAATGACCCTATGACGTGGTACATCCGTGCCAATGCCCTGAGTCTGGCAGACGGCACCATGAACGTGCTGTTTGTCGAGGGTGAGGACGGTTTCGACATTACCGGCGAGGTTGCTCCCGTCTATGCTTTCTCTCTGGCCCTGTGGATTCGGGAGTGGAGCGACGGTGCCTACGACTATATCAGCTATCGCACTCAGGAGGGCCAGCAGTATTACCCCGATGCGGCCGACGTTGCCCCGGACAATACCAAGCGTCCTATCACTTGGCATTCCTGCTTCCCCGGCAGTCTGAACAGCAAAGGCGGTCTGACCTCTGGTGCAGGCGGCAAGCCGTACAACTTCGCTTCCTCTCAGACCGGCATCACCACTGCCCGCAAGACCTCCGCATACGAGGGTCTGTGGAACGACTGTGATACCCGCTGGGCACTGCGGATGTGGCAGCTGCGTCACTTCGATTTGGAAAACTCCGGTATCTGCGAGGGTTGTCTCAACTACAACTACCAGTACAAGGTAGCACAGGTTGAGAGTGGCGTAACCCGTGTGCTGCTGACCACTGCACAGGCCGCAAACCTGCTGGTAGGTTCTACCGTGTCTGTGGGTGATCTGGGCGATGACACCAACCTTGACCGTAGTAACGCCAAGATTCGCAATCTGGCTGAGGCTGTTCTGATCGGTAGCATTGATACCGTGTCCATCGGTGATGTGCAGTATGCCGCTGTCAATCTGGTGCTGGATGCGCCCATTGACGTGACTGCCACCACCTATATTAGCACTTGGCCGTATATCTCCGGCCATACCGAGTGTCTGTCGGGTCACAAGGACGGCTGCGGTTATTCTCTGACCGCAGGTAAGACCCCCATTCGTGTGATGGGTGTTGAGCTGCTGGACGGTGCCTATTCTATTGGCCTCGACCCGCTGTACAACGTCACCGCTGGTTCCGATGCAACCCATTGGAACTATGAGGTGTTCGAGTGCCGAGATTCTGAGAAGCTGGCCGGTAGCATTACCTCCAACTACACCTCTACCGGCATCGTGCTGAACGACGTTGCTAAGGGCTGGGGTGTCAACTGGGTAAAAGAGTTCTTCCGTACTAAGCTCGGCATCCTGTCCCCGAAGCTGTTCAATGGCAGCTCTACCACCTACTACAAGTCCGTTTTCTATGGCACGCACGGCGCAGGTCCTCGTTGTCCTTGGCGTTTCGGCGTCTTGAACTCTGGTGTGAATGGCGGTTTGGCTTGCGAGTATGGCGACGTTTGGCCCGGCAGCGCGGTCTGGTATGGTCGGCCTCGGCTTTCCGGTGCAGGTAAGAAGCGGGGTGAATGGGCGGCGTAAGGTGGCAAAATCAGTTATCGGTTACTGGTCAAAGCGTTTTGCGAAAGCAAAGCGAGAAAGGATGGAACGCTATGTTATACAATGCAATGTCAGGCGACAAGCCCGCAAATGTTGTGCTTACCTCACTGCCTGACGGTACTGTGATGGTTTCTCTGCACGACAACATCATGAAAACCACCGTCGAGAGCGAGGGCGCAGCAGACGGTGAGAAGATCATCAATACCGCCTACACCTACGACGAGGTGACGTTCCCGCTGCCTTATGATCGTGTAGGTGAGGAAACCGTTAAGACCGTCACCGCGTCTTTTGCGGACTGGTGGACTTATGGTGTGGAGTACACCGGTGAGGACAACACTCCCTCGCTGGAAGATCGGGTTGCCGATCTGGAAAACTCGATGATGACTCTTATGAGTCTGTAAAGGAGATTAAGAGATATGTTTAATCTGGTGAAAACTCTGTACTGTGTTCGGCACGTAATCACTTCTGAACAGGTGTGGGCGTATGCCGATGCAGGTACGATTACCCCGGCACAGGCCCTTAGCATTTGCGGGCCGAGAAAGGAAAAGTAAAAATGGCAGCTCTGAATATCATGGACGTCTCCCACTGGCAGGGTCGCATCGACTGGGACGCGGTGAAGCGCAGCGAAAAAATCGACGGCGTGATGCTTAAAGCCGTGTCCACAAACCGCAAGTTGAGCAAGCACGAGGATGGGTTGTACATTGACCCGACCTTTGAGCGCAACTATGCTGAATGCAAGCGCATTGGTCTTCCGGTTGGCGTATACTACTACACCTACGCCACCGATAAAGAGATGGCAGACGCAGAGCTTGCCTTGCTCAAGACTGCCTTGACCGGAAAGACCTTTGAGCTGCCCATCAGCGTGGACGTGGAGGACAACAAAATCAAGAAGCTGTCCACGCAGGTGCTGACCGACCTTGCCGCCTATGCGCTTGCTACGGTGGAGCGCTGGGGCTTTTATGCCCTGCTGTATGTCGGGCTAAATTTTGCGCAGACGGAGTTGTACATGGGTAGCGCGGCGCTGCGCAAGTACGATGTATGGCTGGCAAGATATCCCAGAGATAAGAGCAAGACCAAACCGGAGGACAAGCCTAAAACAGACTTTTCCTTTGGAATGTGGCAGTACACCAGCACCGCCAGCGTGCCGGGCGTGAGCGGCAACGTAGACCTGAGCCATGCGTACAAGGACTATGCGAGTATCATCAGCAAGAAGGGCCTGACCCGTCTCCGGGAGGGCAAATGACCGAAAAAGAAGCTTTACTGTGGGTGCTGGGCATACTGGGCAGCCTGTGCGCCGCTGCCATCACGATCGACAAGGTGCTGGACATCATCCATAAGTACATCAAAAAGGCAAAAGCCCCTGACGATGCGCAGAACAAACGCATTGACGCCATTGAAAAGCGACTGGCTGCGGTAGAAACCGTTTCCACGCAGCACGCCGCGGCCCTTAGACGCGACATGACACGATTTGACGGCATCGATGAAGAAATGCGTCTCGTTCTTGTTGGCGTGCAAAACCTTCTGGACGCGCAACTGTCCGGCAATAACCGCGAAGGTATGCAAAGAAGCAAATCTGATATCAACAACTACCTGCTGAAAGGAGTAACAAATCATGGAAGCAATCCTTAATACCATTCTTACCCCGCTGCCCGCATGGCTGGCGCTGGTACTCATCGTTGTGGGCGCTGTGTCGCTTGCACTGGGGCTTATCCGTCTGGGCTACGGCGCAGCAGTCAAAGGCACTGTGCTCGACCTCATTGCAAGGGCAGAGCACGAAATTCAGGGCACCAAGCGCGGCGCAGAACGCAAAGCGTGGTGCGTCAAAATGCTGCGCCACTATCTGGACAACAGCCGGTGGGGCAAGCTGGTCTCGTGGGCTATCACCGAAGAG
>ERZ1024349.4-NODE-4-length-54550-cov-14.535737_pt1 | contig 54550 bp, 88 predicted proteins | sample MGYA00520789_ERZ1024349 | MGnify/ENA primary metagenome ERZ1024349 (study PRJEB33242, sample SAMEA3444257) | Homo sapiens | biome: Host associated; feature: Gastrointestinal tract; material: Stool | place: Uganda | collected 2011-01-01 ...
CTGTCACGTCCTCAGTATTGCCATCCTCTTCAAGCAATATATCCATTCCCTTGCGCACGAATACAGCCGTAGAGATGCGGTATTGCTTCGTAGTCTTCTCCTCATCCTCGGTGTAGAGACCATTAATGACATTGCCCATATCATCTACCGTGATGACGCTTTGGTATTGCGAGAGACTTACATCATAAGCCTTCGCCTCCTCACGCAAGTCATCCAGTCCCGAAAGACCTTGCAGGTAATTGATATTACCGCCAAAGTAGATATTATCTTGAACGTAGATACCGTTGCCTTCAGGTCGCACGATTGAGCCATCCTTCTTGACAAGTGCCAGACCGCCCAACCATCCATATCTTGCTACACGATTCTGCGGCTGCACTTCCCATGTACATACACCGTCCAAGACTTCGATATAGCTATTTCCTCGTGAAGAGAAATACATGCTACTCTGACGCTTCTCATCGGTGAAGCTACCGTATTGAGCAAAGTCCATATAGGCGCAAGGGTCGGGAGTTACGGAACTTTTCTTGCCATACTGGAAAACGAACTTACCCTTCTCGCTTGTGATGATATGAGTCACGTAGAAATAGGTAGTGAAGAAGCCTTTGTGCTGAACAAAGTTGCAATCGTCCAACGCTCCTTCCTCTGTCTTGTCTGCTCCATGCGCATTGTCAATGTCGGCATAGATACCACGACAAATATCGCCCACTTGCAAAGAGCCGTAATCGTTCTCCTCAAGATGCAGGGTAATGGTACGATTCTTCACGTCCACGCTCTCTATTGTACCATATCCGTTCGTATTCCATTGTTCTGCTTTGGTTACGGAAATCTCATTGAAAACGAACTTAGGTGCTGATATGAACTGACGGGCATAGATGCTGTTTGCCTCTATATTGCCCTTCTCATCTATCTGAGCACCCTGACCGTAAAGACCAGAAGAGAAGTTGTTGGTAAGAAGACGGAAGAGGATAAGAGTACCATCAGCCGACCATTTGCTGTTTCCGTCACCAATGTTCAATCCTTGCAAGAACTTCTGTACCTTTTCAAAGGTGATAGTGCCATAGGCGGTATCGTTGAACTGCTTAGAAATAAAATTATCACTTCCGTATTTAGCAATAAGGCTTCGTAGCTGAGAAACAGAATAACCACCCCCACTACCGTTACTTCCACCGCTCGCAATGATTGTCTGTACATCTTCTTTGAGCTGCGTTATAGTACCTTTTATTGCCTGATTACCTATTGTAATCGACTGGATAAAGTCGTAATCAATATTGGTCGATAGCTTCAATACTCTTGTCGCAAGCTCATATCCGTGTCCGTCCTTATATGTAACGCTCTGTCCGATTTGTAGTTGAGGGTTATCCATCAAGAATACATCAGAATATGATTTAACCTCATAGTTATTCAAATCAGAGAGTAATCGCACAATCCCCTCCTTCGCTTTCTCTAACAATCTATCTTGAGCATCCTCATAATAAATTGTATCAGCCATTGCGATATTATAGAGAACTGTGATATTACACTTTAAAGAAGGTTTGCTTTCACCACAAGGAATGAGCATTTCTGCTTCATTTGTAGGTATGATAACCTCATTATCCTCTTGATAGATGATTTCGTAATCACCAGCCAAAACAGAGAAATTATCCTTGCTAACATCGTCTGACGTGTGTAAAGATGATGCCTCCTTATGATAAGTAAGCTCAAAACCTACATAATCGCCGTTAGTGCCACGCCCTGCAAGTGGAGTAGAAAGCGCACCCGTATTAAAGTTTGCTTCAAACGAACAACCGATATTCTTTCCATAGATAAGCAAATTATCGGTAACTTCAAAATCATACCAATAATGAGTAATGCCATCATCTATAGTTGTATTGATAATCGTCTTTCCTTCTACTTTTTCTGTTGTAGGATAAGCCAATCTCATATACCATACAGTGAAGGTCTTATATTCCTTAATAGACCCATCAGCATTAGAGATAGGAATTTTATTTTTATTCTCATCAAGCACATACTTAACTCGCCCACGTACATTATATACATAGGTATTAAGTGATGGGAAAATCTGAGAAAAATCAAGTACCTTTGTAAAGAGAGGTTCTTTCGTTTTATCCGCTCTAAGGTCAAGGGTTGAATACTTATCAATAGAGTAGGAGCGTTCTTTTCCGTCTATTGATATTGTACCATTGCCCTCATCTAATTGCAGACGTATATCACCAGATGATACATTCTCACCCTTGCTATTTATCTGAGTAATATTTCTTGTACCGCCGAAGATAGAGAAAGCGTTATAGTAGACTTCTTTGCTATTATTGATACTTGGTACACCTACATTCTTTCCAACCTCCAAAACGACAGGAGTTGCGCCGACTAAGACCTTACCGATGTAGATAATTTCATCATCATAGTCAATATGCCATTCGCAGTTATCCCCGATAGCATTTGTAATCGCCGTAAGCGCAGATATAAAGTCATTATCGCTGAATGATACATTGATTGTATTTGCCGTAACCTTCTGAAAAATGACTTTCCATCCGCATTCGCCAAACATTAAATCCTTGTTAAGGAAATCAGCTATCTTGCCACTAAGAACAGACGTAGTACCTACGAAAGACCATACATTTTGCTTTACCTCTATATTCTGTGAATTACGGGTATAGATAAAGAATGGGGTCTTCGATAGAATCATCTTCGGATGCTGGAACTGAGGAGTGTACTTCCAAGAGCATTCATCTGATTGAGTAGGTTCATACGATTCCAAGAGAAGGAACTTTCTAGTAACCTCTCTTATCTTATCTATCTTATATGTATAATTGATATACGCACCAGCAGGCAAAATAATCTTCTCGGCAGCGGAGAAAGACAGAGAAATGTAATCTGACTTAGACATTTCCTGTTCTCTCTTAGCCGCTGATGTTACTTCTGCTTGCATCAGCAATTTATCGTTAATATCATATATCTTAATCATAACTTAATTCTATCATTCGGGTTATACTCCGTTAATTTGAGTACAAATTTACCTCTTTTTAGACCGTAATCACCAAACTGCGAGCATTGCGTGTAAACAAGTTTAAAAACCCTCTTTAGGCGAGGAACTTTCAAGCAAAATTCACCCGAATAAGCTATCTTATCAAGGAAAGCCTCATACTTCTGTAAGTAATCTTCTTCTGAACTACCTTCAAGGAAGAAAGAGATACTTACTTCACGCTTATCTTTCTTTGCATACTTCGATGTAGCGATAACAGATTGTCCATGTTCCAATCGACTATCGTTAGTTACATAGCTTTTTACTGGGGCTGGGGTCAGCAGAGCTTCTCGCCAACCCCTTACCAATGTAATACCGAAAGTATCAAGGTCAATGTAAGCAGTATCCGCTTCATCGACCAATTTTATAAAAGCATCATTCTTCATAACTTAATACTTATCCTTCATTAATTTATACATACTTGCGATGTCTTCACGTATTAATATAATAGGGGCAGTATTCTTATTGATTGCTTCCAACTGCTGTAATCCTTGATACTGAATATCTCGCATTTCAGAAATATTATTATATGTCTGCTCAGCATAGATGCGCAAGAAAGAAACATCAACTGCGATAGCCTTACGAACCTCATTACCTTGCTCTTGGGCAATTTGCACCGCATAACCGATACCGATAAGGCTGCTTGCTTGGTCTGCGGTGATAGCTTCGATAGCCTTGCCCGTTGCCGTCTGCTGAGATTGCGCCTCCTTATACCCTGTTATTGCAGCAATATTATCTCTTATCTTTAAACCTTCATTAACGATGTTATCATACTCTTTTTTAAGTATATCCAAATCGTCATTGGAGAGCTGTCCTTGTTTCATCTTATCTGCCCATTTCTCATAAAGGGCTTTAAGTCTCTTGTTTGCAAGGTCATCAACGGCAAAGTTAAGCATAGACTTATTGAGCATCGTTGTGAAATCATTTGCGAAATCTTGCGCCGATTTACTCATATCCATAAGATTGCTAATAAAGTTGTCCTTTAACGAATCGAAGGTTGTCTGCGTAAGATTCTGATTGATTTTATCAGTCAGCTCTTCAAGCTTCTCGGCAAGGTCGGTATAGTTCTCCCAATATTCAGTTTTATCATATTTACCTTGGTCGGTCATATTCTTCCATACATCTTGGTTGTATGTGCGAATATCCTTCATCTGCTCTGGAGTGAGCTTATAAATATCCTCCAAGGAATTTACCTTATTTATCGTAGAATTAACATAACCACCTCTGACCGCTGATTGCTGTGCCAACGTGCGATTGATTGCCGCATAGTCCTGTGCTGACAGATTCCAATAATAAGCATTAGAATGATGCGAGCCATGGTAACCCATCTGTGCTTGAAGAATTTCCATACTCTGCTTATTGATTTGCTTCTGTGCATCATAGGCTTTCTGATAATTGCTGACGGCACTCATTCCCGAAGTCTTATCAATCGAACTCTTCAACTGCTCAATAGAGTATTGTAATCGTTCGTTTGATTCTGTAAGGCGATTCGTAGTCTCAGCAACCTCCTTCGCATTACTTCCATTGCCGATACCAAGAGCACTACCAAGCGATTTGATAGCCCCTATGCCGTTAATAGCTGCCCCGATATAGTTGCCCGTAGCAAAGTCTGATGCCGCTTGCGAACCCTTATTGAAGGCATCTGCACCACTTTTAAGCTTCTTTCCAAGGTCTGAATCACCGAAGCCGAGAGCATCAATCAATTCACTTGCTTCTTGTAGCTTCTTAGCAACGTTACTGATGCTTTCTGCCCATTCATTTGCAATCTCCTTAATTGATTTTCTTGCCTTATCTTGTGATATATTTGCATCCTCCTGTGCCTTCTTTACGTCCTTTGTTGCCTTACCAACCTTTACCTCAGAAACTGCGAGCTCATCAAAAAGTTTCTTTAATTTTTTAAGCTGTTCATTACTGAGGTTCATCTTATTCTCATTGAAGAGTGTGCTCTTATTCTGAGAGGTTATCTTATCGGTACTTACAGATACCCCCGTCTCCGCAAAGATTTTCTGTATAGCAATTTTCGTAGAAGACTGCTGCTCTTGTGCATTATATTGCTCAACTGTGGCTTTTCTTAAACGCTCTTGTGCGTCAGCAGCCTCTTGCAAGAGACGATTATATTCACGCACCTTCTCATTAGACCATCCCCATTTATCAGTCTGCTCAGAAATAGCATCATCAATCTTACCAATCTGTTCAGATACAACCTTCATATCATCAATATCAAGAGTACCTGAACCGAGAAGGTCTTTGAGCTTTTTTCTTAGGTCTTCGAGATAAGATTTGCTCAATCTTCCCATATCAGAGAAAACAGAATCCCAGTTGATAGAATCCTTGAAATCATTAAAGTTGAGCTTCTTTAGCTGCTCTTCAAGGTCAGTTTTCAACTTTGCTTCCTCGAAAATATTACCCTTTGCCCTTGCTTTTTTAATTTTCTCGTTATATTCCTCAACGATGGCGAGTTTCTGCTGTTCGAGGTTGCCATACTCCTTCAGGTATTCACGATATGATTGCAAATATTGTAATTGCATTTCTCTCTCATATTGCAACTGTTGAGTATTGAGAAGTGCTAATTTCGCATCAATAAGCTTTTGTTGCTCATTAGTTAGCTTTACATTTTTATCAAGCCCGCTAGCATAAAAACCTTCCTTTTTCTTATTTGCAGGATTCTTGCTATATTCTGCCTTTGCAATCTGAATATTCTTCTGACGCAAGGTTTCAGCTTCTTCTTCTATCTGATGTTTCTTTTTCTCAAAATCAAGCTTTCTCTGCTTTAACTCTTTTTCGTTAGCATCATGTTCCTTTGCAATACCTTCCTCTTGCTCGGTGACATAAAGTTCCCATTCGATTCTCTTATCATCGGCAAGTTGTTTTGCTTGCTGCTCAGCAAGCTGCTCACGATAGTTGCGTTGTTGGTCAGCAGACCTATCTTTTTTGGGTTTAGGGACATAACCATTTCCTCCAAGATTAATACCAGTATTAATAGGCTTATTCGATAAAGCAATCGTAGAATTTCTTTGGTTTCTCAATAATTCATTAAACATTTGAGGAGTAAACTCTGAGAAAGCAGAACGATTATTGTTATAGTATTGTAACATGAAATTACCTGCACTTTTAGCATAAGCGTTACCACTTGCATTACGCCATTTTCTTTGTGCATTCTTAAATCCCTGTTGATATGCTCTTTTAAGTCTATCTCTCTGCTGTCTATACAGATTCAAGCCATCCTTCTTGCTTATATTATATTGTTGCCTTGCCCCCATGTTAGCAACAGTGGATTCCTGAAAACCAGCCGCCCAACCACTTGTAACGGATTCGGTATATCGCATACCACGCTTTGCTCCTTTATGGTTATTATCAAAATTCTTTAAATAATTAAGCTCGTCTGCTGTTTTCTGAGCACCGCCTATAATCTTTGTAAAGAAATTAAGTATTCTTGTAAGGGTTGGTGTAAGGTTAGCATTAATCGCAGTAAGAAAACCATTCCATGAGTTTTGTAGCTTCGCAACATTGACAGAAGCTCTGGCATTAATATCATTCAGAAGTTCCTGTTTAGCAGCATTACTATCTATGCCCTTATTATACTTAGCAATAGCATCAGCATTCTTAATAAAGTACATAGCAATACTACGCTGACGAGCCATGAAGTTATTCTCAACGTGTTCTCCTCTTTCGTATGCATCTTTCAGATTTTGTAAGGCTGTAATCATTCCGACAACAGAAGGATTGTATTTATCTTGCATCTTACTCATACTCATAAGGAGCATAGAGAATTTCGACGCAGCCTTTTGAGCACCGCCAAACTGATTACTAGAATAACCGATAAGAGTAGCCATTTCTTTAAAAGAAACGCCATAAAGAGCAGCGGAAGAACCTGCACTTGATATGGCATCAGCCATTTCACCGAAGCTACTTGTTGAGTTATGAGCAGCAGTTGCAATCATAGCAGAAGCTGCTGTAGCATCTTGCGCAGTCATGTGATATTCAGAAGCAAGATTTGAGAGGAATTTTGCTCCCTCTTCTGATGTTTTTCCAGCAAGTGCTCCAAACTCGTTTGATGTCTTAATCATAGTGGTAAGAGCCTCTGGTGAATCTCTTAGGCTATCCCATACCTTTACGAACTGAGTTGCAGCAGCAGCCATATCAGAAACCGACTTAGCAGTTTCGTCTGATAATGAAAGTATATTCTGCCTTACCGCCTGTAAGTTGCTCTCATCAAGATAATGAGAGAGAGGTTGTAGAGCGTTTCTAAACTCTTCGGCACGGATAGTTAGCTCATAAATACCTTTTCCTACAGCACCAAGTGCTGCTCCCCATACACCGATTTTTCCAAAGAGTGAGAAAAGAGCAGAGAAATCACCTTTTAAAGCTCCACCAAGGACACTTTTAAATTTAGAGAAGATTCCACCTACTTTTTTTGTAGCATCTTTGGCAGACTTTGCAACCTCCTTGGTTTCCTCTTTTGTCTTTTTAGCTCCTTTAGCTGCATCTTCGTAAGAAGTGCCAAGTTGTTTGAGTACTTCACGTCCTTCTGATATATGCTTATTTAACTCCTTTTGTTCTTCAAGGTTCTTTTTTGCATTTTCTGTATCACCAGCACCTTTATAAGTAGCATACTCAGCTTTAAGCTGTTTGAGTTCTTGATAATCCAGTTTTAATGCCTCCGTTACTCCTTCAATGGTTGCTTTCTCACCATTAAAATATATATCAGAAGCATTCTTTGCCTCTTCAGTAGCTTGCTTTAAATTTTGAGTTGCATCGGTTTGCCCATTGATAGCTTGTTGAGCCTTAAAATGACTATTTTCAAGATTATCAAGACTTTGATTCAAAGAAGATAGCTCGCTACGATACCCTTTAATATTATCGGTAGCCTCTTTTACACCTTCGTTATACGCTTTTTGTGCTTCGGGTGTCGCTACTCCATTATTCGCATCTATCGAATTAGCATAAGCATCAGAAAGCTCCTTTATCTTTTGTTTTTCTTCTTCAATTTTTTGCACAAGAGATTCACGTACAGCCAAGCCACTCTTCTTACTATTGATATACTCCTCTTCATCAGAGCGACCCTCCGCAAGGCGTTTTGCTACCGCATCAATCGCTTCTGCTTCCATTTGAGTGGTATACACGTAGTCTTTCGCTGATTCTGTAAGATGCAATTTAGCTTGTGTATTCTGCTGTGTTTTCTCCGTTTCTTCAGCAATCTTGGTTGAGTTCTCTCCATGTGCTACAGCTTCTGTTCCAACCGCTGCCGCCGCACCTACGTGAGCCGCCGCATTTGCACCAGTTGCTGCGGTTGATATAGAACGACCTGCATTCAACGTATCAATAGCAGCGTTAAGAGTACCAACATACTGCTGAGTACTACCAAATGTACCCAACATTGATGAATATTCGCCGTTAAGTTTCTCTACTAAATTCTGCTGAGACTTCAACTGCTCATTAATCTCATTCCATCTCTGTGAACCTTCGGCTGTTTCCGATAATTTCTTTTTAAGTTTATCAACGGTTGCTTCTGCGGTCTGAGCCTCTGATGCAAGCTTCTTTAGTGCCTCTGGAGTATCGGTAAGCGATTTATTAATCTCTTCAATACCTTGCTTTAAAGCCTGCACTGATTGTTTCGTCTTTTCACTATCAGAAGCCGAACTCTGAGCAATATCATTTAATGCCTTAGTCATCTTTGAGCTAACTTCATCAGTCTTTACTCCAAGTGAATTAAGGTCATTTATCAACTTATCAAAAGACTGCTGAATATCGGAAATATCCATCTGTCCGCTGATTCCAAGTATTTCATCTGCTGCTGCCATATTGTTTGCTTATTTATGTGATTATTACATCATGCCCATAAAGAAATCATTAGCAGAAATTGACTTATCTATCTTATGATACTCTTTTTGTGGCTTCTTTTGCTGTCTGCTGCCTTTTCTCGGTTCATCCTTGACATTTGTATTAAAGGGCGGAATCGAGCGGTTAAGCAGAATAATATTAAGGTATGAGCGATTAAATACGACCTCCTCGTAACTCATACGAAAGTACTTCATTACTTCTCCGATTGTTGCCCACGGGGAGTCGTTTTCGGCTCCGTCATTATCTTCGTCTGAGTCAGGAAAGTTATAGAGGTTAAGAAAAAATTTGCATTGAAAGAACCACTTATAAACTTCACAAGCTCATTGAATGCCATAATATCAAGGTGCTTGCGTATATATCGCCCCCATACCTTGCGTGCCCACTTCTTCCGAAAGGCGCACACGATAAAAATCTCGCTCATTAAACGAGCCGTCTCAGAGTGCTCAAACAAAAGAGGGATGATATTCATCATATCGCCTTCTTTCCATGTTGGTTCTTTGATAGAGTTACCGAATACACCCATTTCATAAATCTGCATAAAGGTAAGTGGCTTCACTTTAAAGCGAAACTTACCAACCTTAATCTTTACAGATGCCTCGGAAAGTGTCTTTGCTACTTTTTCCTTATCTGATGTTTTCATATCAAAATATGTTTAATAATATAAAAGACGGTGCGGCTTGGGAAAGTTCCCTTACCTCACCGCCTTTTGAAGTTTAATTTTAAATCATATAAAAAATAAAAGCTTTACTTACTTTTTAATAGCCGCAGCACTCATATCTTTTGTGAGGATATTGCGATGACCGCTCTTCTTGTCACCCTTTGCATCGAATACCGCCATCTGACGGAACTCAATGTTAAGATTAGGAAGTCCACTCTTACCGATAGAACCACTGCGAGTGATTGTAAGTTTCATCTTAGACCACTGGAAGGTACGAGAAGGAATATCATCCAAATCTTTTGTCACAATCTGTACTGCCTTATAAATCTCGGTTTCTTGTGGAAGCTCATTTAACCAAGCATCCTTACCACCAGTACCCTCATCCTTTGTATAACCAAGAAGCTTCGTGAAGTTATCTTCTGAGAAATCGTATGTCTGCAAGGTGAAGCCCTTTGTTGCTGCTGATGTAGTCAGCACTGCGTAAGGGTCTTCTGAATCCTCAATCTCTACATCCGATGTCTGTGCAGCCTGGTCATTGAAACTCAAGCTACCAGAAACGACAGCCTTAATTTTGTCGCTCCATGTTGTAGGATAGCCGCCATTTTCGACACAATCGGCAAAACTGAAGCTTTCCAAGCCATATACACCATTCTTTGCCATAGTTTTATTCTTTTAAATTATTATACGTTACATTAAATTTCATATTGACGTAATAAGTGTTATCATTATCACGAGTTGGGCGAGAGATAGAGTAGAAATCAAAGTAGCAGCCACCGAGATAAGTACCATCACCAAACAGAGAAAGAATCTTCTCCGAGTAATCAGAGAGTTTCTTTATGTTAGGTAGATTTGATAAGGTCTTAGGGCAATGAATATTCAAATTCACTACACCCTCATTAATGGCATCACTATACACAAAGGGAAGATGATTGATGGCGATATAATCACTGACCGCCAACTTCTCGGGTATCTCATATTTAAAGATACGACCTTTCTTTATGCCTATACTCTCAATATTATCATTGAGATACTTAAATAATGCCGTTACCGCTTTATCTCCGAGTATCATATCTAACTATCGCTTTTAATCATTTCAGCTACTTCTTCAAAAACCTTCTTCATTTCTTCACGAAGGAAATACTTTGTAAGGTGTAAGACGTTGTAGCCTTTATCCTCTACATATTTGCCGTAGTTCATGCCAGCCACAATAACGAGGGAGTACCCTTTGGGTGCTACTACCCCTTCTTTCTGTGCATACTCACTGAGTGCAGCACTTACGCCTTCCTGTCCTCCTTCCGCTTCTTCTGCCTTTGGAATCTTACCAACTGCCGAGGTGATGAGTTGCCCATCAAGGTAGAGAGCGAAAGAAATTGAGTTCTTTAAATTTGCAGTTCGGTCTTGATAACCTTTATTTTCTTTAGAGTAGGTGACCGCTTCTTCGGCAAGTTGCATTAAACGCATATTGAGGTAACTGATAATCTGCTGCCTCTTTTCGTTCAACCTTTTCTGTAAGGCTTCACGACCTTTGATTTGTAATTCAACCTTTGCCATATTGCCGCCTATTAGAGCCAAATTCTAAGATAGCGTTTTTTTAAGGTTACGAAGCCTTTAACCTCCATTTCCTTATCAATCGTGCCATCTTTCTTGGTTATCCAAACCTTTTCGCCTTCCTTCGGTATGAGAGGGTATTTTGCTTTTGAGAGAGGAGCATAGATTTCGTGTGAATACACGTACTGCTGCCCGTCTGCCAGAGTGATAATCTTCGCCTGCGAATTAGGCAAAATAACGCACTTTCCAAAGGTTTGCCATTCTCCTTCGGGCTGTTCGATAGGATTTCCGTCCTCATCAAAGCCATCTTGTGGAGCACCTTTTACTTTAAGTATATCTTCAAAGTTCATACGCTATCTATTTGATTACCATACCTTCACACTCTGAACCCAATAATCATCAGAAGTACTATCAATAACAAGGTCAGCATCCAATCCAGCATCCTTTGCTATAGATTTAATCATCTTGTCAATGAGATTCTTGTCGTTCTTGTAACTCTGAGAGATACCGCCAACATTCTCACTTGATAATGGATTCATCTTGTAGAGGATACGCATAGCCGCATAGGCTACGGGTTTCTTTACCGCTACAGAGTATTCATTAGCCACGGATGCCGTGATGCTAAACTTATCAGCAGCATCAATAAACATCTTCTCCAAAGTCTCATCTGAGGTGGAGAAAGGCTGAATCTCGCTTGCTATGGCTTCTGAAATTGTCATGCTAATCTTGTTATCTTATGAAGTTTCACTTATTAAATCAATATATTCATAACTGAGGGTCAGTGCATTAAGCACCAACCTTCAAGATATAGAAGTCTTCGATACCATCGAATACTGGTTGCATCCACATTTCGTTGGTAAGGTGATAACCCTTCTTATCTCTCCAATAACCGATAAGGTTGTTATCGTATGTAGAGTAAGAAACGCCATCAACTGGGTCGATAGCCTCCAAGCACTCTGCGCACTTAGGCACAGCCACCTTCTCGGCGCACATCGCAACAACTCTATTATCTGGGATAAGGTTGTAAACGGTCTTGTCAGGCAGCTCAACAAACTTATCCTCATCAATCTGAATTGTTGGCAAGAGGATAGAGCGCAGATAGATATTCATCTGGTCAACGCTAATCATCGGTGCAGTAGGATTGATGGTAATCTCACCAAGGTTCAAACGGAAGGTATCCTTAATCTCCTTTGCTTTACACATTGCGAAGAATGTGTTCTCAGACATACGAAGACGCAGAATCTTACGACCCTTCTTGCGAGCCTCGTCCTTCAACATCTTAATATCCTTAATAGGAGTTGCATTCTCCTGACCCCAATTTGTGGTTGCAGAGAGCTGCTTGACACCCAAATCAAAGGTGTAAGATACGTTAGCCTTAGAGTTATTGGTACGTGATACAGTCTGAGTACCCTTGAACAATCCCTCGAAGTACAACATATCAATACGCTTATGAGGAGAGATAACCGCCAACTCAAAAGGTTTGAATGAGTACTTGATAAGTTCATCGTACTTAGCATTGAGCTGTGACTGTGTATAATCACCACGTCCCGACATATCATTAAACTTACCTTCCAAAAGGTGCATCTGTTCGAGGTAATCGTTATCGAGCTCCCACTCATCGGCAATACGACCGATAGAGCCAGTAAGCTGACCCCAATCAGGCATGGTATGCAATGGACGCTCTGCGTTCTTAGCGACAACAGAACCAACCATAGCAGCAGCATAGGTAGCCATATTTGCCTGATATACCTTTGCAGCACAATACTCAACAGGCTTCAACTCGTTCTTCCACTCAGCCTTATAGGTGGAAGTCTTCATGTATTCGTCAATGTAGGTCTGAAAAGACTTTGGGTCTTGCAGATTCTTCAAAATACTATTCATAATCTATAATCTCCACTTTTAAAGGTTACTGAATCTTAAACAAAGCGATACCAACAGCATTGATACCCAACTTAATATCCTCATTGATAGGATAAGGGAGTGAATCTTCCTCTACCTCCATTACCTGTAAGGTAGGAGTTGCTGCGATAGAAGACTCTTGGTCTCTTACATCGAGAGTATCGTATGAGAAGCCAAGAAGTACATCCTTAGTCTTATCATAATCTGATACAATCGCATTTGCAGCAACTGCGTTATCAAGTGCTGATACAGTCAGTGTATCTACACCATCAGAAGAAGCAATCGCCGAAATGGTTGCACCAGCAATCTTATCTCCAACCTGGAACAAAGAACCGCTAGCAATCTTCAATGTTGTAGCAGCTTTATCTGCTTTTTCTACAGCCTTTGCAGTCTTTACAACCTGTGCCTTACCACCAGTTATAAGTCTGAGAACTGTACCCTTCGCAACAAACTTTAAAGTAGCTGGAAGGTTAGTGCGGTCGAGGTCATAACCACCCTGTCGGCGAAGGCACTGCTCTTCAAGCCAAAGTGCTTCCTTGATATCCTCTGGCTTGGTTCTATGCAAAAAATAGCCTCTGTTTGACATAATTTTCTTCTTTTTAAGAGTTTAACATAATTCATTGATAATGCCTTACTCCTTTGGAGCATTACGCTCCGAGAAGCTTTGCATTCTTTTAATGAAATCATTCTGCTCGTCTTCGGGAGAGGTTGCCTTGGGTGCTTCAACAAAATTGCCGTTTGCTACAAGTGACTGCTTCAATGCTGTCCAATCATCGGCACATTGCTGTGCGAGAGTTTCAAGATTCTCTTCCTTGTCGAGCTGATAACGTGAACGGAACTGCTGCGGAACGTCCTTCAATTTTTCGCTCTTACCGAAAAGGTCATCAAGACGTGCTCTTTCTTCCTTTTCCTTGTATGGAGCAATGGCGGCGGCTACAGCTTCGCTAACTGCTTTCTGGGTACTTTTGGTAGCCTCGGCAATCATCTGCTGAACCTGCTCTTGTGTAAGCCCTGTTGGAGGTACTGGAGGGGTAGGAGGAACTGGTGGAGTAGGCTTATGGTTAGGGTCGTTAGGGTCAATCCATCCATCGAATTTCTTCGTTGTTTCACTGACCGCACGATTGAATGATGATTGCATCATACCAACATAAGGTTCAACTGCCGTGATAGCACTCGTTACATCCTCGTCCTTTGACTCATCTGTTAGACCACGACTTGCAACAATCAGGTCAACCAGCTTTGAAAGTTCATCCTTCTTCAAACCATACTTTGCAAATGATGTTTTGGCAGAAGCAAGCACTTTTTCTTTTATTGTCATAGTAATTCTGTTTTAAACGTTAATAAATAAATAATTTCTGATTGCAAAATTACTATTTCTATTAATAAAATAATAATAAATAATAAAAGCTGTGTAAACAAATGCTATTTTTGGCGATTTTCTTGCGGTCTAAGCGGCTTTCTTTTAGTTTATGTATAGTTATTAAGAAACAAAAATAAAAGGCAACATAGCCAATATTCTTGGTTACTTTGCCTTGCGTTGTATCATATCTATCTTTGCCTTAACCTTCTTCGGATTCCTAGCATCGTGATTACTCAATCTTACCACATGATACCCGAGTCGCCATATACCCGAAGAGCGGTTACCATCCTTGCGCTTTTGGTCTTTAGTAAAATGGTAGCCACCATCGAGTTCAACAATAGTCTTTATCTCGGGCAGATATATATCTGCGAAGTATAGCTTTCTGCCCGTGACTATCGGTTGCTGTGGTATCACCTTATATCCTAACAGAGTGCAGATTTTCGCCGCAGCCTTCTCCGCATCGGTTGTATGTGAAAGGAGGTCGCAGCGAATTTGTCTGATTAAAGCCTTTGAGTATCTCATTTGCTCTTCTTTATCGTATCAATCTCATCCTGTAGATAGAAGATTGCCTTGCTCAAATCTTGCACTCTCTGTTCACGCTCGGAAAGATTCATTTCCTTCTTTCCCTTGCGCAAGAGATACTTAACAGCCGAGCCGCAGTTGAAATCAAGGTGGCGGCAAATATCAATCGGCTCTATGCCGCAGAGTTCCTTTAACCAAGCGTAATGGTTAGGATGATTAACCATTTCTTCCTTTTCCTCTTTGGTTGCAGTTCCGTTTTTTGCAATCTCTTCAAACGAAATCGGAATATCTATCCCAAAAGCATTTTTATCCTCTACCGCATTGCATAAAACATTTGCGTTTAATACTTTCACTACTTTTAATTGCAAAGGGTAGATACCACGAAAACTATAGGCTTTACCTCTAATCTTATAGATATACTCTGTTACATCACAGACCTCATCCTTTATGACCTGCTCTGGTTCTATAGGCAAGGTAAACACCAACCCCTTACGTATCTTCATTGATTCTATCATAACTCCTACTTTCTTAAAGGTTCATTAACTGTGGATTCATTCAAGTGGTGCATACATCTTACAACCCTTGCTTCTATATTGTTTTTCTTCTGATACTTGCAAAGATTGCATTCGATAGCACCGACCTTATGCAGCGTGTGCGTATATCGCCCACGCTCACCGAAAGGGCAGTCTGTCACATATTCAATGCCGCCGTGGATAAATTCACGGACTTCATATTTGACTGCCGTATTGGGCTTCTTTTCTTTCTTTGAGTATAACATATTATCTTATCTCAATTTTGATTTTATAAATCGACTTCTGCTTCAATTTTTCCGTGCCATCAAGCAAAAGATGAGCAATGGTGTCAGCTACGGATTCGCTGATAGCTCTCTTCGTATATTCGTGATAACTGCCGTCTTCTTTTTCTTGATAGACGTTTACACAGCCAGAGCTATCATCTGTGACAATAACCCCATTATCGGCAAACTCTAGCTTAAAATTAAGTCTTTCCATATAATTACTTTTTTTGTTCCATGAAATGTTTTTGCTGTATTAACATCATTTTAGTAATCAGATTTTGCATCTTTTCGATGATGTATTTCGGTGTCTCCGAAGTTCTGATAAAGAAAGGATGCTTTCCTCTCTTATGCTTATTAAAGAATAACGTATCATCTTCACCCTCTATCTTTATAGCAATCATGTACTGACCGATGAAGAGGTGGGCACTTCCCTCTTTTCTCTTTCGAGGTGTGGTGTACTTGATGCCGTTTTCGTCTAAGAAAGACATCAGTTTCTTTAATTTTGTCTCATTTTTCATCTTGCATATCTCCTATAGTTTAGTTATCACTTAACATTTTCTCAACTTCATCATCGTATTCGTTTCTTTTGTACCAAGTAGTGAGGTCAAAGATTACTTCCGCATCCTTTCTAAAGCTTTTGTATAAGCTCAGATAGTTTTTCTTTGTTTGTGCGTTAGCCTTTCTCGCCTCGTTGAAAAAGGCAAAGTAATTTTTAAAATATTCCGAATGTATTGTGATAACATCGGCATCTTCGCATTTTTGCATCATAAAGAGTGTCGCTTCTACGATAACGACTGCCTTTGAAGCACAATAGATGTGATTCTTTTCATTTGCTACAACTTCTCCGTTCCTTATGATGATAACTGAAAATTTTCCTGTTGCGAACTTATCTTCATAATCACAACTTACGTAGCACTCATATCCAACAAGTTCTTTTGCTGGTGTGAGGTAAGTATCGAGCCAATTTTTCTTTTTCTCCATTTCGTATCTCCTGTGTTATTATATAATCGGGTGGGGGCGTATGTGCGCCCGTTAGTTAATTATTTCTTGGGGCTGTCGCCCCTATAAGGGAATAAATTTAATTAAACCCCAAATCCCTTATTTTATTATTTTTGATTTTACATAAACTACATTTTCGCCTCCTTTCTTCTCATACCATGACGAGATATTGATATTGCATCGTCCATCTGTATACGATAGATATTCGATTCAATGGAAAATGCACTTCTATTTTTTGCGCTTATTACTATTACAGAACCTTCAAAATCCGTAATAGCCATATTATTGGTACACACCTTAGCATCGCAACTTACTTCTTTGATTCTTGTGCGCTTATTGATGATACCCTTGTTTACAAGCTGATTTGTAACTTTGAACGCTTGGTACATCGTGCCATAGATAACATCCTTGATTCTGTCATAAGATAAACCTTTGTTATCGCTAAACTTCTTCCTCAACATACGACTTTCACGTTTGAGAGCCTTGCGAATAGTCTTCGCATTTCTCCCATTCGTCCCCTTATTGTGCGTATTGATTACGTCCTCTTGCATTCTAACTTGGTTCTCCATGACAATCCTTCTCAAAAGGTTTTTGAGGGCAGGGAATGTCATCTTCGTCAAATCATCCTTGCGAAGCTTATAACTATATCCATTATTTGAATGTATGCTACGTGCAATGAATCTCTTCTTTCCATTTTTCTCTTCAAAACGAAAATACCCTATCTTGCAACCATATTCAAGCAGTCTCTTTAATTTATTATTGTCAATATGCAATAATTTAGCGCAATGATTATATGATACAAGATTAAGGTCTGATGAGCGGAATAAGAGCTTTATTTTAAGAAGTAAGCAGAAGGCATCTAAGCGATTCTTATCGCTCAGAGCAAACTTAGCTTCCTGTATTCCTATTCTTATTCTTTTCATCATTATATATATTAATGTAAAAACCAAACAGATGAAAGGTGCTATCAATCATTCCGTTTGGTTTATATATCGAACCCTTTCACTTGTGTTGATTGGGCATATATGATTCTTTTCTTAGCTTGGAAAATAGCACTTTCCTTTTACGCCGCAAAATTATAAAGAAAAAATGAGATATTCGCTTAAAATCTATTAAAAAACTAATAGTTAGTATTAATAAACTAAAAATAACTATTAATAAATTTGGTAATCTGAGATAAAGTTATTAATTTTGCGGTATCAAAGTTAATAAAATAGCTTTTGATACATATAATTAATGTAGAAATTATTAATAAATTAAAAATAGAAGATACGACAATGAAAACAGAGATTTTAAGCAAACAGGTTTTAGATTACATCATCAATGATGTTGAGACAACCATTCATCGCTTGGGCATCAACGCTCAGCTTTCTGTAGAAGTAAGAAAAGACTATAGAGGTGATGAGTATGAGAAGTTGGTAAGTACATCGTTTCAGACAATGCCAATGCTCTTCAAAGAGATTCACTTGGAAGGCAATATTGCAATAAGAGACAAGGTTGATGCGCCTGATGATTTCTTGGAGGTTCATATTAATCTCGATTATTATTATCATACATTTGATAATGGTAGTAACGGACATACTTTAGGTAGAATTGTCTTCGAGGTTGATAAGCGAACTAATGAAAAAATGAGAGAGAACGGGAAGGAGAGCAATTATATCTCAATGATTGTTCGCAAGGTTCAGTCACTCGAAATCTAAGAAAGGTAACGGCAGGGCTAACCACTCTGCTACTAATATAGGAGATACGAAAATGAAAAAAGAAAAAGACATGATGAATCCATGTAATTGGAGAACAGAAGATGTAAAGGATGCGGTACAAGCAACAATGCTCGCCGCTGGTGGAATTATCTTAGCTTATGCTGCCATCTGGCTCGCTTACTAAAAAAGGAGGTAATATGGAGATAGTAACAACATTGGTTAAGTTCCGTTGTCGCAAGGATAAAATGATGGAGCAGTCAAAAAACGCTCAGATTTTTCTCTTTGAAGGCAAAGAAGGTAAGACTAAGGTCTTCGTACCAAAGTCAAAGTTAATTATTAAGGAGGATGCAATTAGTGATAATTACAATCTTTGCATCATACCTAAATGGGTATTCCTTAGTACAAAGAACCTTTCTCAGAACGTTGAGTTGGTAGGAGAAACGCAACACATGGAGGTTCTTAACGATATTGAAGATTAACAGTATATATAGTAATAATTATTTTGTTTAACGTATTAAAAATAGGAGATACAACAATGAACACAATGGCAATGAATTTGATGGCACAGCCTAGAGTAGCAGAAGTAGCGGTTGCAAAGCAGCCAGAGTTGAAGAGCGATAACATGAATCAGTTCTTGGATTTCGAGACATCGAAGGTACAGATTCTGACAATCGACCAGCTCGAACGCACGGAGAAGGAGAATGATGTGTACGGAAAGCCTTTGAAGGGCATCTATCATTTCGACCTTATCCATAAGGTGGAAGACTTGTGCGAGAAGCACGGCTACAAGGCTGAGATTTACGACCTCTTTGCGGCGAATAACAAAGACCGCAATACTCCAGGTGTTACCCGTTTACCAGAGAAGGAGGCTTTAATGGGCGATAGAGCGGTAGAGGCTCATATTCTTCGCCGAGTATTCTGTAATATCCGCTTGCGTGATTTCGACAAGGGTGATGGTAATGATGAGATTACAACCAATATGGCTGTGTCATTCCATCAGAAGGGTATTCAGTTAGGTATCGGTAGAAACGTGGTTATCTGTCACAATCAGTGTATGCTTAGTGCCGAACATTATGCTGCTACCTATTCAGACCTCAATAGCGGAAGAGGGGCATTCAAACTCGATGAACTTCTTGAACGTGCTGATGCTTGGCTCGCTAATCTGAGAGGAATCATAGATGCAAATGATGAAATGATTGAGCGCATGAAGAATCGTGAGATTAAGGCACAGGAAATGTTTACCATCATCGGTATGCTGACCTCGCTCCGTGTTGCTGCTGAAACGAAATACAAAGGCATTCGCAATCTTCAAGTCATTCCTCTCAATCAGGCACAGATTGGTCGCTTGACAGAAAGAATGATGATTGCTTACTACGAGCGCAATATGGTTACCGCTTGGGATTTATACAATGCGGCTACCGATATGTATAAATCAACTCAGCTTGACCAACCAATGATTCTTTCACAGAACTTGGCAATGAGTAGTTTTATTCAGAGAACGTTGATTTAAAATTCATAACTACAGTAATGATTGAATACCAATACAAAAGTCGATAACAAGAGCCTTTAAGCCGCCGTGAGGTGTCGGCTCTTTTTCTTGGAAGAGTTAATTTAGGTTCTGATATATCTTACCGTGAGGTAATTAGAGTGTTAGTTGTTAGATAGATATTAATTATGGTTATTGTTGCCCTACAGCGGTAGGGCTTTTATCCCAAGGGAAACCAATCGCACGGGTGTGCGTGGGCTGTATGGTAGTGATACCGATATTCTTATCATACCCTAAAGGAAAGAGGTGAATATATATAAGTTCATTTATTCTACTGTGTTAAAGAATGTATGCGAAGATACTCCGTATTAAGCAGCTCTTAATAAGCGGAGGTTGGCGAGGGTTCGATTCCCTCTCTTGGGGCTATATTTTTTTAATTTATACAATATGACAGATTTTAATGGAAAATTAAACTTGCTGAAGCTCAAAAGAGCTGGCGTTATGCAAATACCAGGACGAACCGAAGTGCTTCGCTGCTTGGTTATCCCTATTGAAGAGAATAATATCTTCATCAGTACGGATGAGAATAACCGCCCGAAGGCTGCTTATCTCGACCTTACCGCTTGGGAGTTGAAGAACCCTAAGTACGAGGAAACCCACATGATTAAGCAGTCGTTATCTAAGGAGATTCGTGAGAAGATGACAGACGAGGAGAAGAAGGCGATGCCTATTCTCGGTGGTTTGAAACCTGCAAACTTTGAAGCTCAGAATGGAGCATCTACTTGCGATGCTCCTTTTGCACAAGCGCAGGATTTGAGTGATTTGCCCTTTTAGCGTAAGGGCTTTCTTAGATATAGGATTTAAGTTAGTTTTAGATTATTAGAAACATGAGAAGTAGACAAAGTAATTGGTTTGAGGTAGGAATCCGCTACCAGAAGACCCAAGAAGATGGTTCAGAGAAATCTGTGACCGAGAAGTATGCGATTGATGCTTTATCATTCACGGAAGGTGAGAGCGCAATCACGGAGGAAATGGCTGCTTATATTAGCGGCGAATTCAAAGTTAAGTCAATGCAAGAAGCTTCGTACAGAGAGGTATTCTTTTCTGATAAGGATGATGATGATTGCTGGTATAAAGCAAAACTGCAATTCATTTCCTATGACGATAAGACCAATAAAGAGAAGCGTAGCAACGTGACTTACCTTGTGCAAGCAAAGTCTATGCACCGAGCAATCAGTAACATTGATGAGGTGATGGGGAAGACGCTTATCGATTACGAAATCATCGGTCTCAGCAAAACCAACGTGTACGATGTCTTCGAGCATAAGACAAAGGAGGAGAAGGAACAGAAGTCTAACGAAGAAAAGAAGGAGGAGTAAATTATGGCAAGACCTAAGAAAAATGGCGTAGAACAGCCTTTGAATTTGGATGGCAATAATATGCCTAAGGAGAATGAGAACGCTCCGCAGAGCCAAGAAAATGCGGCTCAGCAGCAAAGTGAGGAGCAAGTTAAGGAGTTTGAGGAAGAGGATGAGCTCCCTTTTGAAGTAGAGGGTTTGCAACCTGACCCTGAGGTTAATACAAATGGCTCTTTTATTATATGTGCTCCTCAAAAGATTGAAGCCCGTAAAGGACGAATGGGCGTAATGACGGGTATTACTCTCAAAGAGGGCTATCGTGGCTTGATTGTTCCAATCACAGATAATGCTATTTATGGTCTTCCTACTGAATCAGATTATCGCTTACAGCATTCCGATGTGATTTCCACACAGGTAGGGGAGAAGGAAGAGATAAAGCTCGTACTCTCAATCAATGACGAGACAATGATACAGGAGCAGACAAACTTTGGTTCACGCTCCCGTAATCTTATTATCCCTAAGGGTACTCCGCTTGCCGTTCTTATGATTTTTAAGCTGTGAAATATATAATTGCGGATGGAGGTCTATTATATAATAGTATCTCCTTCCGCTCTATTAAGTAACTATGACAGAAATAGAACGTAAAATGCGCAGAAGCAAATACGGTAAGACTTACTATCAGAAGCATCGTGAGGCTTGCATCGAAAGAGCTAAAGCTTGGTACAACGCTCATAAAGAACATCGTAGGCTGTATATGCTTGCGTATAATGGTAAATAGTATTTTTATATGGATGAGTTGGATAAAATTAAAGAGTTGAATACTCAATATAAGCTTTTACGTAATAACGGAATGGTGGTAAAAGTAGACCTCGTAACCAATGTTGGAACTTATGTAGTAAAGAACCCTAACATTATTAGCAAGGTGCTTGACTTGCTTATCCGCGAATCGCAGAAGCAGATAGAAAGTGAGGTGAATACATGATAGGATTGAATGATAGACCAACAAGAGCAAAAAGGGTTGTTGTGGTTCAGTTAAAAGACAAAAAGCCAGAACCTTTCCTTACTTGCCCAGAGATTTATTTAAAGTATGATAAAGAGAAGATTGGCATCTGTCTTAATGCTTTATGGAATGCCCTTGCTAAAGATGGTTGCTACGAGAATAAGAAATGCAAAATCTCTTATCAGAATATCGAACAATTAAAAACATTGGCATGGGAGTAAGTAATAAAGGGTGTTGTGTACTAAAATATCCTCATTCTATAGATGATGGATTATTAGCTCTGTACGCACAGGGGCTTACGATACCCGAAATTAGCAAAAAGGTAGGCATACCTTATGAAACAGTACGGCGGCGACTAAAGGAGAATGGAGCTAAACCTGCATCACCACGATTTATCGCTAAGTATGGTGAAATCCGTTATTCAGGACATTGTCGCCACTGGAGCGAGGAGGAGGAGCAGAGATTCAAGGAATACTTTCCTTTCCATACAAATGAAGAGGTCTCCGAAGAGTTCTGTTGCAAGCTTAGGCAGGTAAGGAATAAGGCACGCCAACTTGGTTTATCTAAGGATAATGAATGGCTTCATTCTAAAAATATACACTCTTTAAAGATTGCTTACATTATGTCTAAATCAAGTAATAAAAGGGTGTTATTCAAGGAAGGTAACAACTATGGCTGTAGATTCAAAAAAGGCAATACTATCGGACATAGGTTTAAGAAAGGGTTTAGGTACGATAACGAGTTTTGGGAGAAATACAGAAGGGGGGAAGTAGCTTTGCCTTGATTATATTTTTTCTTAGTATATAAAATAAATACATTATGAAATTTAATAAGGATTTGCCAGCAGATATGCAAGTAAAGACAATTATGCAAAACTTCGATAAGAAGCAAGCTGAATGCGATGCTCTCAAAAAGGAGAACGAAGAATTGAAAAAGAAGTTAGAGCAAAAGGATATTCTTTATCGTAATATGCTCAATCGCTTTAGTAATATGAGTACTCAGACAAATATTGACTATAAGGAAAGGTACGAACAGCTTAAAGCTGATAAAGCTGAGAGTGGTATGAGATATAGCCGAATCCTTAACGATTTATATAAGGCTTATGGAATGCTTGAATCCATCAATGGTATTATGAATAGCGCAAAAGAAAAGATAGAAATATTCTGCTCTGATAATATGATTGAAAACGATATTCGTTCCAAAGTTATTGAGCCTGTAACAGATAACACTTCCTCTTCTGTGAGCGTTAAAGAACAGAAGTTCGTGAGTTATGTCCGTGAGCTTATTACTAATTTCAAGGAAACAGGCTCTCTTCGAGGAATCTGCATGATTGCAAGAGAATATGGTGTTAGCTCATTGACAAAGGAGCAGTTCTTTCGTTACGGATTGAATAATGATAGTGTAACTGATGAGCATATCATCAGTGTATATGAAAAGGCTAAAAAACATTTATAACTATGACAGATATAACTATTAAACAGTATAATAATGGCTGCTTCGAGGTCTTTCAAGGCAATAAAAGTAGCGGTGAACTTAGTTTTGACGAAATGTTAGGACTGATAGCGTCTCTTACTATGCCTGAACGCTGTCCTAACTTGCTATGGATGAAGACCAAGGAACAGCGTAATGCCCAAAAAATCACTATTACTCAGATAGAGAAATATCCTATATTTGAAAATTCTAAAAAGAAGAATAAGAATGGAAAAAACAAAGTACAATAATGACGTGCCTTATGAAAGAGTGGTATTGCGAGTGTTACAAAACTACTCACAGATGCAAATCAAACTTTATCGCCTACAGTGTAAGGTAAGAGAGCAAAGTGATAAACTTGTGCTCTGTAATAACGTTATCAATCAATTCAAAAAGGCTATCAAAGAATTGAATAATGATGATTACAAGAAGGTTGTTGCCGAACGTGATGAGCTTCTCCAAAAGAACAAAGAACTTTCTCGTCAGTTGAAGATTTACGAAGGTATGCGTAAGTACTTCAATAGCGAGGTATCAAAATTAGAAACTGATAAATAATATATCAATATGAAGAAGATTTTATCTTGGTGCGGTTCTCATACTGAGCTGCTGTGTGCATTTTTTCTAATGGGCTGCTGTCTCAGTAGTGCGGTGAAGGATGGTTGGTCTGCGGCGATATTATTCTTGCCGTTTATTGTTATGTGGATATATGTCTATCACTTACAGAAAGAGATTTGCCGTCTTATCAATGAGAATAAGGAGAAGAAAGAAATCAATAAGCAGCTTAAAAAAGCTTATGAAGAAAAGACTTCGGCGTTTATTAGAGCTGATGATATGAAGACATATAACTATTACAAGTATTTAATGGCTCTGAATGATGTGAATTTATGCAAGAAGATTATTGATTGTAGTGCTTATCTTGCCAGAAGAAGATATTACGAAGATATGATTGCATTTTATGTTAAGAAGCTTACGGGCAAAGATATTCAATAATGAAGTACGATGAGTTTTTAAAGAAGGAGAGCCAGAAGAAGAGCAGAAGCAAACCACGGCATATCGAGTCACAGATTCAGATTCAGATGGTGAAGTGGTTTCGCTTGCAATACCCTCGCTACATCATTGCTGCCATCCCTAACGGAGGACAACGAGGTGCACTTGAAGCAAAGATTATGAAAGGTGAGGGTGTTTTAGCTGGCTTCTCTGACCTTATTATTATAGCAAGAGAAAATGTCCTATTTATTGAAGTTAAAACAAAGGGCGGTTATCAATCAGATTTGCAAGCAAAGTTTCAGTCTGATGTTGAGCGGTTAGGCTTTCAGTACAGCATTTGCCGCTCTTTGGATGAGTTTGTCTTAACCATTGAAAAATGGATAAAAGATAAGTTTTCTGTGTAAAAATATCGGATTTCTTTGGTTTTGTATTAATAATTATTAAAATACTAATAGAAATACTGAGAAAATTTGGTAGTTTTAAAAGAAATTATTAATTTTGCGGTGTAAATAATTAATAAATGGTTTAATAATTAAATTATAGGAGATACAACAATGATTACAATTATTAATAAATACACGGGCGAGGTTATCACTAAGTACTCAGGTGCTTTGGTAGGTGAATCTACAGAGGATTCTTTTATCGCCAACGCAAAGGGTTCGGGTACGTTTAGAGGACGTTGGAATGCTATCGTAGAGTATTTTATTCCTCTGAAAGGCTTGAATGCAACACAATGCCTTCTCAAAAGCCAATACGCAGTGAAGGAATGTATGAAGAAGAAATAATTAACGTTTAAATATAGGAGATACAATTATGGCAGTAGTAGTTAGTACAAAAGGTATTGAGAACCTTGTAAAGCAGATTAATGATGTGTATGGTAAGCATATTGTCACAGCTGAGTTACATTCAGATGGATGGTTCATTCTTGTAGGTGAGAATCCTATCAGAAATACAGAAAATACTTGCGATGCGGTTCATTACCTTGAAGGTGTGAAGCACGGCATTGAATTAATGAAAGAAGGACTTTAGTTATTAATCGGGTAGCGTAATAGCTGCCCATAAAAAATAGGAGATACAATACAATGAGAAATGTAGTAAAATTTAGTTTGTGTAGCAATAATGATGTAAGAAAAGAAATAGCCAATCATCCAGATTATAAAGTTCGCTGGTTGGCAGGTTTTGCTTGGAAAGGTGCTTGCGACGGTAGAGAGCTTAAAAGGGAGGGTGTACGAAAGATTCATAGACCTGGTGGCTCTTTTCTGGGAACTTTCGAAGATGAACTGAATCATTGTTTGAATTGGGCTTGTGCTCAGGATATGGAGATAGACCACGATAAGAAGATAATCTTTATCAATGGTTTTAGTGAGAACGACATGTATTAAAACGTAGGCTTATGTTCATAGAATTTAAGAATTTAAACGTAGCATACGGAAAGGAATTTCCTTTAGCTATCGTGTACCTTGATAAGTGCGATGGTGAACGTTTTTTAAGGGAGCAAGGAATAGCGAAATCTGGTTCTTTTAGCAGCTTTATCTCGCTTATTGCAATCGTTGATAACGTACCGCAGAAAGCGAGCAATAAGATTATCTTTACTAATTATCGCATTCTTAATGAAGAAGAGGAGAAAGATGCCTTAGATACTCTTAAACGGAGTAATCTTACTATCAATGATAAAGGTTTTATTTCTTTCCTTGATTATAAGAAGATTTGCTTTGAGGTTGATGGAAATATCCTTCCTTATGAAGACTTTTGTAAATACGAATTACCTAAAGGTCAGGTATTTAAAACGGTCTTCGATAATGGTTATTCTTACTATGGCTCTCATCCTTTTAAGGGTGATGCTAAGAAATATGCCGACACAGCTATCAAGGTCGCTGAGAAGCTACGGTATCTTTGGTTCAGTTGGACTATGGGTTTCAGACTTAACAACCTTCTTAACGTAGATGTGGTTTACGGTAAAGACGAAAGTTATTCAGTGGTATCTAATACATAATGATTATGGAAAAGATTAAGGAAAAGAAGTTTATCATAGAAGCAGAGGGCGAAGTGCCCTTTGCTCAGCGCACGGGGGATGGTTACGAGTTATTCAATAACGAACGAACAATGAAGTTCTGTGCGAGAAGGCAACAGATACGGAATAATGAAACGGGTGAACAGAAATCTTGCTTTGCTGTTTTCTGCTTCGTTAAAGAGGATGATGGATGGGTGCAAGGTGATAACTATCATCAGACGGAAACCATCACCTCTTTTGTTAAGGATTTGAATATTTCTCCTTACTTCACAAAGGCTATAGAAGAATATCGTAAACAGATGGATATTACAGAAGAATGGAAGGTTGAAAAATGGGAGCAGGAGAAGTATTAATCGTTATAGGCGCAATAGTTATCGCATTCAGTAGCGTTACCGCTATTGGAGCGATAAGCGGAAAATTAGAAGGTGTGGTAACTATACAAGAGAAATCCTTGGTTACTATATTCTTATTCATCTTACTCATAATGGGTTGGGTGTTATTGTATAACGGAATATTAATAATTAATCTGTAATAAAATGGGAAAGAGATTAAGCTTAGAAGATAAAGCTAAAATAGCTAACGGCAATGAACGTCATTGTAGACAATGCAATCATCGTGTTTGCCCAGATGGTTTGCTTGAAGTATGCTCGGAGGCTTTTATTCGAGGGTACAAAAAAGGCTATAAATAAAATCAGAAAGAACAGAAAGAACGTATTGATAAGATACTCCACCCTGTTACTGAGCCTTGTGGTAGTAACGCTATCTTTGTCTTTTTCAGAGACGTAAGAAGTGGTGAGTTACAACCTTATATTGAGGATATGAGAATGCCTGATGCAAAACGTTACCAAGATATAGGTTCAATAAGGTTTTCGCCAGAAAAAGACGAGCCGCAGAAACTACAGATTGCATGGTGTTATCCGAAGGATTTGGTTGAGCTTCTTGGATATGACAAGAAGTATGCCGATTTTGAGCGTATAGCTCTTTCTGAAGGCGCATTCTCTTATCCTCGTGAGGAATATGAGAAAAATCTGCAAAAGTACTCTGCTTTGCGCCATGAATACAAAAAATATTATCGTTATCGGAAATTTAAAAAATAGCTTTTTATGGATAAGAAAGATATTAGTCTAACAGTCACACTTGAACTCGGTGACGACCTTTGCGGTATGACTATAAAGGATAAGAATGATAAAGTGGTACAGTTCGAGGATTTGACACGTAGTGAGCAAATTAAGATTCTCAACTGCCTTAGTCAGAATTATAACTGCCTTGTGCGGTTTTTGAAAGAAAAGGAGGGGTAGAGTATGGAAACACCTATTTTATTAGGCAATCACAATGATTGCAAGATAGATAAAGGAAGATATGTAGAAACCGATGTTTCGGGCTATAAGGTCGTTATCTATGTGCCGAGCGGTATTGATAACGAGCAGATACAGAAAGCCCTTGATTACGCTTATTCTACTCTCTGTCAAAGCTGCTATATGGAGTTTATCTTGGCAGATAACTTCCTTCTTATTTCTAAGGAGGTCTTTGATAAAAAGAAGGTGTTTAAGTTCAATCTTAAAAAGCACTTTACCGATTGTCAGAAATCCGTCCGTGACACGATGAAGTTGTATGAGCGACACATGGATGAGGATTACTATAATGAGTATTCTACTTATCTGTGGGATTTGATTAAGGATAAGGTTGAAAAGTTACGAAAGATGATTGAAGATAAGCTTCGTAATCTTCAATGCAAGTATAACCCTTATCTTTGTTCTTATGCCATTACCATTCAGAATCTCGTACAGCAGATTAACGATACTCATAAGCACGTTATGGAGATTACGGAAAGGGAGTATGGGGTTGATATTGCTCCAAGCTACGAGAATCATCGGGCTAAGATGGCATTCACGCAAGCGGATAATTGTCTGTACGACATCATGCACGATGAAGCAGAGAAATTCCGTGATAATATTGTTAAAGATAAGAAGGCTATCGCTGTATGGTCTGATATAACAAGGACTATCTACAATCCTATCAACGCAAAGAAGGCTCGTATTTCGGCTTTTTATAGTATGCCTAAAGAAACGCAAGCTCTTTATAATTTGCGTGAGGAGGATGGCTTCTGCGAGCTTAAAGAAAGTACCAAGAAATTCAAGAAAGGAGCGTAATGTATGTGTGAGATAACTATAAAGGGGCATGTAAGCACTATAGAGGCTCTAAAGTATATATTAAAGTTCAATATCATTATCCTTCGCAATGGCTGGCGATTATTGAACGGATTGGCTCACAGATACTCTTGGATATTCATTATCGCCACGATAATCATTTCTATGCTTATCAGCCTGGTTCAGATAGGCTGCGCAAGGGCTGAGCGTGATTCGTATAATCAGAAGAATGTGCATCTTTTGCAAAAACTTGCTTCGTATGAGGCTATAATAAGATAGTATTGTATCTCTTTGGGGGCGGCGGTCTCGGCTGCTGCTCCCTTCTAAAAGTTTACACAGCATATATTAGCTCTATTGTAAGTAAGAGGAGAATTGATTATCTTTGCACAAAATAATAATTTAAAATTCAAAGAATATGAGTAAGTCAAGCGGTGGTACTCGCACCATAAGCAGTAATAATGCTGCACAAAGCAGAACGCAGAGCGTTGCTAATGCAACGACAAATGAGAATAGCTCTAATGTAGCAAAAGAAGTCGATGTAAAGGCTTACAACGCCAACATTGAAAAGTTGAAGACGCAAGCTATAAAGGGCGGTCTTCCAAAGGTCGATGAAAATCGGACGATTAAAATCGGAGATAAAGAATGGGTCGTTAGCGTTTATGAGAGCGGTAAGAATCAGTATGTCGCTGATTTGAAAAGTAGTACTGACAATAAGAGTATGATGCACGTAGTGTATTATACAGGAAGCAAGACTCCTTACGGAGCACTTAAAAGACAAGATGCTGTAAAAGAGTTTCGCTCTACAATAGATTATATGTTCAACAACCTAAAGAAGAAGTAAATCATTGATTCTTAGCATGAAAACTATTAAATGCTATTAATATCAATTTATTTCTATTAAAACCAAAAATGGATAATCAGAATATGATGATAGAAGTAACAGTTGGTAATGATGCTACTCGGCGGTGTATCAGTCTGCTCAAAGAACTTATGGCGGTACAGGAAAAGGCTATGAAGTTTTTGGTATCTGAGGGTATTGATGATAGCTATGAGGGTACGATGATTGCCGAAGGTATCGGTAACGCCGTGAAAGCTTTTGGTGGCGTACTGCCAGAGGGTATCTATAATAATGTAGTCGGTATTGAGGTTTGATGTTATGCGTGAATAGGAGATACAGCTACTATAAGAAAGGCAGGGCACTATTTGCGCTCTGCCTTTTCTTTTTCTCTTTGCTTTCGTTCAGCCCTTGCGAGCCGAATCTCTTCATTAATCTCATCCATCGTCATATTGACGTTATTCTTCCTTGCTTCTTCTATGAGAGCATTAAAGTTCTCTAAAGCCTTCTTCCTTTCTTCTTCTGTCATTACGTTTTCTTTATTTTTTCTATATATGGTTTGAATATGCCTTGAAGTTTATGATATGTTTCTAATATCCAAGCGAATATGGGTTCCCATTCGTCTTGCTCATATCCACCATATTCATAATTCGTAGCCATTATCACACTTGTTTTGTTGTCTTCTGCCAAGTTCCATTGTAGTGCAGGTTTCCCGAATGCTTCATTGATAGCTTCTTTATCCTTTTCTATTAGCTTATAATGCTTTTTGTTTTCAGCCTTATCAGAGCTGTCAAGCAATAAGCGGACAGAAGCAGAACCTTTGCGTACAAAGAAGTCATAATGAACCTTTGATGTCCCCGTTGAGATATTCATCCAATGGTAACTCTGTGGCATCTTTTGGAAGTCAGCTCCGTTCTTGCTTGCATATTCATTGAATGCCGTCCAAAACTTCATCAATCGCTGTTCTGTGTCTGATTTCGGCGAAGCTTCGCCCTTCTCGTATGGTGGTGCGCATACAATATCAAATAGTATGCCTACCTTTGAGTTACCAACACTCACGGCAGTTGCTTCTATCAGATAGAAGTTACATTGAATGGTTGAATCATTCAGCATCTGAATAGCACTGATATGCTCTGCTCTTGCTTTCTCAACTATCCATACAGCGTAATCAGCGTTATAGTGTGCAGCATAAGTTATTACCTTACCCAAATGGTCGGAATCGCTATCGCCAAACTGATTTTCTATAATGATGCTTTTCTCACCATCATCACCAGCTTTGGCTACAATATCTACTTTCATTGTCTCTAGCTTGTGCTCACGCTCGGCTTCTGAGATATTGATTTCCAACTTCTCTGATAGTACGCCGATATTCTTTGTAAGCCAAGGCGTGAACCCTGATGCTTCACCATCAAAGATTTCCTTTAACGAATGGGTATTTATTTGCTCTATATCTTTCATTGTTATTTATCCATACAAGGAATTTTCATTTCCCACAATGATACTCTTTCAAATTGTTTCGCAAGGATTCTTATATATCCATGACCTTCTTTTAGGTATTTAACTACCTCTCCTTTCTTAAACATTCCAGGTGCTGCCGTTTTAGGATTTCCGCTCTCCAAGAACATTGTTATCTTCTGTTTCTTTTTGAGCTGCCCGTTCTCATCATAATATCCAAATGTAGCCACAAAGGAGTTATTCTTATCGTAATCAAAGATACCTCCATTGCAAATGATTCTAAAATCATTTTTATAATGAGACCAGAAGATAAAAGTATTCTTCTCTTCATCCTCATACATAAATGATACATACTCTTTCGTTCCTCTTAGTTCATCTGCCTTATGTAAAGTACTCGACCACTCTTGTGCGAATGTTTGCATCGTAAAGAATAGCATAGCTCCGATAAATAAAAGCTTCTTCATATTCTGTATCTCCTATATTAATATTTATAAATTGCACGATACCTATTTAAAACACGCTCTGCGGCGTTATCTTTTCTTTGCTTGGTATATACTAAGGCAAGGCGAAGATACCCCGTTCTACGCAAGCAACCGAGGTACATCAGCCGCTCGTAGCAATATGTGGCTCTGCTTGGTATTCCATCACGGAGGTAGCGTTGAGCCATTGTCGCCAACTCCTTTGGTGATGCGTCATAAATCTGTGTCATAACTCGTCTGATTTGATTATGAATGCAAAGATAGCAAAAAATCGGTTACTATATATTTATATTGTAATATTTATATTAAAATAACCTTAATTCACATATCAATATATTAAAAGCTATTAAAACATTAATAAAAATACTGAGGAAATTTGGCGATTTCAAAAGAAATTATTAATTTTGCGATGTAAATAATTAATAAATGGTTTAATAATTAAATTATAGGAGATACGACAATGAGACGATTTAAAGATTACGAAATAGCTTATAATAAATGCTATGAGCTTTTGCAAAAACTCATGGTATTGGTAAAAGAGGCAGATGGCTATATCACTATAGAGATAAGATTTACTTATATTGATAAATATCCAATACTTTCTGTTACATATTATGGTAATTATCTATACTCATTCCTTCCACAAGAGGATGGCACGTTTATCATTTCTATAGACAATAAAGTCTATACAATGGACGAAATTGAGGCAAAGATTAGAAAGAATTGTTTTTTAGACCAAAAGATATGAGTAAGCAAGAATTTCTAAGCAAGTGTTATAGCTGTGAGAAGTATGACACCTGCTACAACTCGAAGTTTAGCAGATTGGACTGTGATGTTTATCTGTTATATTTGAATACGAACAATTTTTAAAAGGAGATACAATTATGAATAGATACGCAGAATTAAAGAAGAAGCATCAGAAAGAACTTAATAGATTACCCATGAAAGCTGCTTTTGGTAAAGAGCAGTTTAAGAAAATGATGGAAGAGTGGGGGCTTACTACCAACGCCGAAGATATTAGTAAGATTGATATGCTCGTTGGTGGTTGCTATTGCTTAAAGAAAGATACCCATCTTTTCGAGGAGCACTTTCAGAGAACACAGAAAGAGCTTGAAGAGTTCTTAAAGGATGATGATAATCTTAAATCAGCATTCCAATATGAGTTCGCTAACCATGAATGCGGATATACATATACACCGCAAGATGCGCTTCCTCCGCTTAATCTTACCTATGAAGAGGTTGAGAAGAATGAGCGTTTAAATAAAGTCTTTAAAGAGGCTTGGTGTGAGTATTTAGATATATGCGAGTAAGATATGAGAGCATTTGACGTACTTTTAGCCTTACATCGCTTGGATATGCGACAGGGCAAGGATTATCTTGAAGCTCCAGAAAAGAATGATTTGGAGCTGAATATGATAGAAGGTAAGCTGAAACGGAATCATTGGTATTGGTGTGACTTCCATAAGCAGCCAATGCTCGGCGAGCCTTCGGTTATCCTTACTCTTGGCGGTGGGGATATTCAATATCTTTATGAAGTAGAAAAGTAAATAAATATAAATTATGTATCAGATAAATCTTGTAACATATAGCACAGAGGTGAACATAAAGAACGCTCGCCGCAAAGTAGCGAACCGAGAAAAAAGAATACTCGGAGGAAGGTTTGAAAGCGTGAAATTGGCAAGAAAAGCCTTGAAGGAGTTCTTTGAAAAGGATGGTTATCAGATAGGTAACGAGGTCGAGGAAAAGGGCAGTGAGACCTATGTTAAGACGTTATTTTTCGGCAACGTTATGATTGAAACGGAGTATAAAATAATCAAGTGTAATTAATCTATGGCTCGTTTCGCTCTCAGAAATCAGGAGAAGATAAAGCAAGCATTCGGGGAAGAAAGGTTGAATGAGCTTCTGAAAGCACTGAAGCTATATTCAGCCAAGTACCCGAAATGGTCATTGGACGCAATCATTGAAGAGGGTAAGCCTTATCCTTCTTTCGTTATTGATAAGGTTGCGGTATTATACGTAATTCGTCTGATGTATGACGTTTATCACGTTGCTTTAAAGGAGTTCTTATAAAGAAAAAGCACCGTCCTCGGAGATACGAAAGAGGACGATGCTAGATGTAAATAATTGTTTTGTTTAACGTTGTGAGTACATAGGAGATACGCACTCGATACAACAATTAATGCAAAAGTAATAAAAAATATTTGGTTATCTGAATATTTCTTCGTAAATTTGCGAATAATTAACATTAAAATAGGAGATACAGTTATGATAGGAGCAATTATAGGTGATATTGTAGGCTCTAAATATGAGTTTAATAACACATTTGATTATAACTTTAAACTATTTGACGAAGGTTGTAATTTTACAGATGACACCATCTGTACAATAGCCGTAGCCGATGCTATTCTTAGAAAAGGCGGTAATGAAAAGCCGAATGTCGGAGATTATGGTATATCGCTTCAATACTGGTGTCAGAAGTATATAAACCCAATGGGTGGGTATGGCGCAAGCTTCGCAAAATGGGTTCGTAGCTCTAATCCACAGCCTTATGATAGTTTTGGAAATGGAGCAGCTATGAGAGTTAGTCCTGTGGGTTGGGCATTCAAAGAAAATTCTGATATTATTCGTCAGGCAATGATGAGCGCAAAGGTTTCGCATAGCCATGTTGAGGGATTGATTGGTGCTACTGCGGTAGCAGATTGTGTACATGCTTTAAAAGCATATAAACACAAAGATTTGATTAGGGTAATAGCAAAACAATATTATGGCTCTGATTGGAATAAGAATCTTATTCCAAGAAGGAAATGGGCAGAAACTTGCCAAGAATGCGTTCCACTCGCCTTTATGATAGTCCTTAATAGTGGTAGCTTCGAGGATGCAATCAGATATGCTGTATCATACGGCGGTGATAGCGATACGATGGGAGCAATCGTTGGTTCAATCGCTCAGCCACTCTTTGGTATTCCACAAGAAATGAAGGAGAAAGCATTGAACTATCTCCCTTTGGATATGAAGAATGTAGTAACTAAATTTATTGATAGATATGGCGAATAAGGAAGATTTAATCAAGCACTGCCGATACTATAGAGGTGGTGAAAACCCAAATACCAACGAAAATATGGCTTGGTTTTGGGATATGGAAAGAGTGTATGTTAATAGCGAAGGAAAGTTTAAAGGTGAGGAAGAATATTATAAAAAAATCAATGGTAAGGAATATAAGGGGATTCCACATACATTGCTTATTATAATGTTCACTTCCTGGGCTAAAGCAGCCTACAATATTAAGGAAGAGATAGATAGCTTCTATAAGCTGATAGACGAATACCTCTTTATCCCAAACGACCATTTCTCAGAGGATAAAATTCCAAACGAACTATAACGAAAAAAGGTGCGCCGTAATGGTACACCTTTTTTTGTTTAATATCCGATATTGCTATCCTTTACATAAGATAAATCTCTTATTTCTTGCCCTATAACCTCGCAGTCTATGTAGGTCTTTCCACCTTCTTCATAAACCTTTGTTATTCGCATTCGTGTTCCTCTCTGAAAGAGTGTTTCGTGCTCGGAACTATATGTAGAGAAACGGCTTACTCCATCCCAACTTCTTTTATCACCACAACCGAAAGCAGAGAAAGGTTCTACGTAAGCAACCTTTGTTCCTTTTGGTGCATATATGTTCATAATAACACTTCGAGTGTTGAAGCCTTTTCCTTTTCGGCTACCAGTTGACATAAAACCACCTTCTTGCATTTCCATTCCAACAAGGTCTTGAAGGTTATTTGGCATAGAACCGCCAGCAAACTTAATTCGTGATTCAATAACTTTCATTCCATCATCACCTCTTGTAAACCACATATCGGTAGGAAGTTCGTTCTTTTCTATATAGCTTGTTATATTGTTAACCTTCTCTATGAACCTTTCCTTCGTTTGGTAATTATCATATTTTCTTCCTTGTAATGGTTCATTCACATCGCAATAATGATGAGTGTATTCGTATGTGAAATCTTTTTCTTTTTCTGTTGCTGCTATCCATTGTTTGGATGCTGTATCTATGAGGGCTTTATCAGCTTTTGCACCATTACCCTTATCCCATACTGCGGCATCTTTCCTTGATTGAGAGAATTGGTTTTTATCAAATACGACATTCTTCGCATTTCGTTTTGCTTTCGCATTAATAAGCGTTTCTTTCTTTTGCTTAGCTTCATAAAGCAACTGCTCAGCAAGGGTCTTATCCTTTGCGAGCATGGCGTGTTCAAGGTCATAGATAAGCTTATGATATATCTTGCTCTGTGTCTTATAACCTTTTACGTCAGCATAAGCTTTATTGATATTTACCCAATCAATCGCCGTTTTTACCTCATCAAGCTTTTTGAGATATGCCGCTTGCGATACCTTCCATGTAGCATACTTCTGTTGAACCCCGTGCATATTACCGCCAAGGAAATCAACTGCCTCAAATTGCAATTTGCTAGCTTGCTTTTCAAGCGTCAAGCTTTGCCATTGAGCCAACTTCGATTCTACGGCATCATATACTCCGTGCAATTCATGTGACGTGAACTGCTTATGCCACTTATTGACATCAGGGATGAGAGCGGAAAGTGATAGTTCATCTTTTTTGATAGCAGAAATGGCGTTTGCGAGCGTTTTTGCTTCTTTCCTTGCCAATGTATAGTTAGCAGACTTTAATGCGCTTAGAACGGAAGAAACATCGGTTTCTCCGTAATTAGCAGCCACCTTCATAATATTCATTGCAACCTTGCGGTCAGTCCATGCAAGTTTAGTCTGATAACCTCGTTTGAATCTATCAAACAAAGAAGCTATCTCAGAAGCACTCTTTTTGTCCTTGATTGCGTAGCGGATAGCATAGTAGCGTTCAAAGAGGTCTTGGCTCTTTATATCCGTAACAGATTTACTACCGAGCAGATTATGAACCAAGCCATTGTAATAGTCACGTCTATGCTTATCCCATCGGCTCTGTATCTTATCTATCTGCTCTTTAGTTCTAAGGGCGTGGCGTTCCTTTGCCTTCGCAAGTATAAGCTCCCTAGAAGAAACCGCCTTTAACCCCAATTTCTTGCGGTCTGACGGGCTTAAAAGATGTGCCCAATACTTTGTATTATCTTGTAAATGCCAAGCTAATTTACCCCTCATTCCTGCCTTTACGATAGCTTCGGAGTTATCCTTGATGTACTGATTGTACTTTTCGGGCATGGTGAGCACGGCAAAAGGGGATACATAGTTGCTCATATCCTCGCCAGCCATCAAGCGTTTATAAAACTCCTTCTTCTCCTCGCCTTGTATGGTGATAGGGTCTGAGGTGCAGATACATTGAGGATGCCAAGAAATCCATACGTAATCTTTTGGATAGCGACCTTCGAGGTCATTGCATATATCATCAATATTGTGCTGTGGTGATACGTGTATATACTGACCGATAACGAATGGTTCGTTCTGCCATCGTTCATTTCTTGCCTTGTGATATGCGGAATTTATCTCCGTCCTTGCTACTCTGAGAGCGTTCTTTCTCGCTGAGCGGTAAACACCCATGCCTACCTTCTCCAATGGCTCTTCAATGAAGCGCACCTTGCCGTCAATGATTCTACGTCTGCGCCAAGTCACCACATCTTTCTTCTTTCCGTTCTTCTGAACCTTGATGGTATGATAACGACGATACATCATATCTGGGTCGTTGAGATACTTTCGTATGCTCTTGCCTATTTCTTCTGCTGATGAGCCTTTTTTGATTCCGTCCGCAATGGTATTGCTCATAGCCATTTCAAACTCACTCTTCGTCTGTTGGCAGTAGTTCCAAACAGTCTGAGCGAGATTCAATCCGTTCTTTGTTTTTAAGCGATTTGAAATATACGTGACTGCGGCGGTATCTCGTGCGACCCTTATAGCTTTATCAGTAAGCACGGAATAACCGCCTATAACCATTTCATCGTGGTTATACGCCAACGCAACGCCATCGGTGATACCGCTCTTATAGCAAAGAAGGCTATTCTGATAGTAATCATTAAAGATGTCGTTCAAACGAGCCTTTAACTGCGGAAAGTTATCAAAGTTAAAAAGCGCATCATCTTCGAGCACATCTTCTCCATAGCCAAGAGAGGTGAGCTTCTTGACATAATCGCTGTATAATCTGCCCAACCGCTTATTATAAACGGCGAACAGATTATTCAGTTGTTCTTTTTGCTGTTTTGATGTGAGCTTCTTTGGCATAGTTTTTCTTCTTCCTATTCTTCATTGGAAACTGACTGACTTCCACTTGCGGCACTACCAAGTCCCGAAAGGGCTGCTTCCTGTGCCAACGCTTCTTCCTGTTCACTCTTCATTTCTTCCTCAACCTTATCAGGGTCATCATTGAGAGGGTTAAGCTCGATAGCACGACGATTAGAGGTAGATTTCGCACCACCATTGGATGAAGTGATAAGTTGCAACATTTCAACATCATTCTTTGGTAGATATGGCTTGAAGACTGGTTCAAAGTCAATCTGCTCAGCAACACTCTGGTCGATACCCTTTACGTAAACTCCCGTATTACAGATGCCGTTAGCTACGATATTCGAGCGGCGAGTGAACATTTCACCGAACATTTCTGTCTTCAAATCCGCTTTCATATAAGGAGCGGTGAACATCAAACGGATAGCCGCACCCGAGGTGTTGCTGCCCAAAGTCTTCATATTCTCAAAGCTGATGTCGGCTGTTGAGGTAAATGAATAGATGATATTGAAGAGATAAGCAATTTCACCCTTCACACTCTCAGGTGACTTATCCCAAGAAAGAACGTTCATACTTGCATCACTGCCACCTTGGAATACAGCACCTTGCTCACCCTTTTCTGCGAAGCCCTCCAAACGACCTTTGATAAAGTATTTAGGCGTACCGAAGTAGTCATTCGTATCACCCCAATTAGAGATACAGGTCTCCACTCTATCAATAGCCCATTGAACATCTTCCCACTCAGCTTGGTCTTGTCTGTAATAAACGACAGGCACTTTGGTAAAGCCATGAGGTAGGGCAGAGATAAGCTTCCATCCTGCGCCATCAATATTAGTGTACTGATAGCACAATCTATCTGTATATACGTCAAAATGTAACTCAGATTTTCCAAGCTCATCATATACATAGTACTCACGGGCGAAGCCGTCCATGATATGGAAATCGTTGAAATGAGGGTAGAGCTTATCGCCGTTTGAAGGCGAAAGCAACTGAACTCGGATTTCGCCTCGGAGCTTACCTTCTGTGTCTGTTGGCATATACCATAACTCGGCGCACTCACATTCCTTGAAGAGGGTACGGGCAAGTCGCTTATCGAAGTACTTCATCTTGTTGTCGTGATAGCAATGCATGATGCCGTCATATAGCTTCTGTTGCTTATCATTCATCTTCTTTATATCAACACCATGTGCCGTAGCTTTATAGGTAACGGCATTCATAAGCAAGAAACCAACAGTAAGATTTACGATTGACTTCTGAGCAGGGATAGCAATTCTTACTGGCTCAACTTTCTTATCCTTATAAATCGGTTTCTGTGTGATAGGGTCATACTGCCCCGTAGGTACTTTGATTCGTTTCTTAGGACGGAAATCCTCATCAAAGATTTTATGCTTTGATGGATTCCATTGTTCTTCAAGCACACTCAGTGATGTCTTAAAGCCTTTCTTTCTTGCGGTCAATACCGAGCGGACTGTGTTCGCATCTTGTATTGATACTATCTGTTCTATTGCTCTCATATATGAATATTTTTTGTTATAACAAGGGCAAAGTTAGTAATAATATGACTTATATAGGCATAAAGAAGAAACCCTGTGTAAACAAAAGAAAAACGCCTATTTCGGCAATCTTCCAATGTGCCAATGATTGCACTCGTTGCAAAGGTATGCGGAGTAACCGAGCAGCCGCTTTTTCTTTATGTATCTTGCGGCTACCTTCTCATTATCAAAGGATAATTTGGCTACTCCTCTGCCATTATAGTGGGAGCGTTTACGATGATGCTCTCTTGGTTGTTTATCATATATTCGTTTCATAAGCATTTCGATTTTAACCCATCAGACCGAGAATGTCGGCGGCTTGCATTCCGCTACCATAATCGCCCAATAACTTCTCCATGACAACATATCGGCATGCATCGATGGCGTGATTATACATATCTATAGGCTCATTAAGCCACTTTCCTTCCTTGTCTTGGCGGTAGGTATAATTATTAAATTCCCTTCTTACATTTGTAGAGCGTTTTGTTATATGAATTGTGTATTCTTGCATCTTCATAATACCAGCTTGAATAGAACCTGCGAACTTCTTTACAGGTTTTATATCAATACCAGCATTATAGATTTCATCAATCAGACGAGGGTCGGCACTCTCTGATATTACCTCAATATTTTTTTTATCCTCTTTCAATACTCTGATAATATCAGAAGCAAGCATTTCTGTTTGATAGCATATTTCATCTATATAGATAATCTTTCCGTAGATATACACATCAACAATCGCCGTAGGGTCATTGGAGTAACCGAAGTCAATACCTCTGTATCGGTGTCTGTGCGCTTGTATAGGAATATAATCATCAATGACTACATTCTTAAAAATCAAGCCCTCAACCATAGAGCGCAATCCTAACCCATAGATACGCCAAAGGCTCGGATTCTTCCATTTAAGGCTCTCAATCTCAGCAATAACCTTTGGTTCGAGAAAAGGGTTATCCTTATAGGTGGATATAAACCAATAAGTGCTTTTCTCCTCATTTACCTGATTTATCCAATGGTCTTCTGAGAAGGAAGGGTTATAATCAAGGATAGAGAACTCCGTGGTACGCATCTGTAGCTGCTGCCATTCGATGAAAGAAAGCTCATTCGCCTCATTTACGAAAAGTATCTTACGCTTAGAACCACGCACCTTCTGCTCATTATCGGTGGAGAAGAACTCAATCCAAGAGCCGTTAGGGAAAGTATAAACGAACTCCGATTTATTCATACACTTATCATCCCACCAACCAAAGTTGAGCATTATATCCTTAAAATCACGATAGACAGTTCGTTTAATGGAAGGCATACCAGCACGAATGATGGAAACGGTCGTTCCAGCATAGTTAAAGCAAAACATACAAAGGAACTGCACAACGCTATACGTCTTGGCACTACGACTTGAGCCTTGAAGAGAGCAAGTTGTGAACCCTGCTTCCTTTGCTGCCTTTACCCTCATGTAGTTCTTTGCTAAATATACGTGCGGCATATCTCTATTATCCTTTATCTGCTCTTATTTCTTTATTTCATCAACTGTAACTAAGGTATCGTTGTGCGAACCGCCATGTGCTACGATAAGAATCTCTTTACATACCGCTCCGTTACATTTTCCTATTCCTTGTGTATTCCAACCACAAGAAATACAGATACCTTCATTCTTTAATATTCTTGCAATCTCCTTCTTACATAAAGACCAATATTTGGCATTAGAGACATTTACCTCCAATTTCTCTTTACCAAAATCCTTATATAGCAAAGATGCTTGTGTTACACTATAAGGTGGGTCGTATAATACCATATCAGCAGAATTAGATTTCTGCCCTTGAAGGAACTTTAATGCGTCAAGGTGATACTGTGTATCGCAGTTCGGATTTAAGTCATTGCGAATTGTTCCGAGCTTGCAATCCTTTGCGAATGGGTCAATAATAACACCACCTTTATTGTATTTATCAAAAAGTTCTTTGATTGGCTTTATACCGAAAGTATCACCACTTAGCATAGCCCATTTCTTCTGTATTTCCATATATTTATTCTCCTATATTTTTATCTGGCTCAGCATCCTTCTTTTCTTTCTCTTTCTGAATCTCAGCGAGAATCTTCTGATACTCTTCATTATTGGTAACAACGTGTACTTGCAATGGGTCTTGCTTAATCTGCTCGCCCTTGCTTGTAAGGTCAATTCGCTGAATCTTTCCGTAGGCTCTATCAATAACTCTTTCGAGTACATCAAGTCCTTTCTTATCAAGTATTCCCTTGGCAATAATGCGTTGCATCATCGGACGTGACTTGTCTGTCAACACCGCCTCCAATTCGGCTTGGGGCAGGGTCGCGATATACAGAAAAGACTCTGCGATAATCTGAGAGGAAGGCACTTCGTAACCCTTCTCCTTCATTTCTTCGATGAACAATGACATCGTCTTAGGCTTTGGCGGTCTTCCCTTGGGGTTGCCAACTCCACCTTTTTTAAACTTACCTTTTTCAAGGTTTGCAAGCTGCTTTTTTCGCTTGCTTTCATCTCTTGATAATGGCATATTAATAACTTTTATTCCTAATTTATTCCCAACAATAGCTTTTATTTAAGAAAAGCACCTTTATTCTCTTCTTCCTTTGCTGCCATATCTCGGCACATTTTCAGTACGTTGAAATACTCTTCGAGGTTATTGTTATAGAGCAGCTTTGCTATCTGCTGTACAAAAGATGGCTTACGTCCATCTTGTTGCAAGGTCACTATCTGATACGCTGGCATCATTAAGAACTGCTCCATGATTTCAACCTTTTCCCTAGAAGAAAGAAGTTTCTTGGTAGGAAGCAGAAAACCTACTTCCTCCAAGATTTTTGTTTTGACTGACTTAACCTTCATACTTATCACCATTTACGAGGTTCATAAACTCAGCCCTCACTTGTGGGTCATCCTTGAAAGCACCTTCAAGGTAAGAAGAGGTCATAATGCCCTTCTTCTTTGCGCCTCTGAACTCTTTGCAAGAATGATGCCCCTTCATAACGAGAGCAATACCAAGTGGTGGATAATCGCTACCGAGAGCCTCTTTCAGCATATCTACGATATCGTGTACCAATCGCTCCTGTATCTGTAAGCGAGCGGAGCAGTAATCAACTACACGACCAATCTTAGAGATACCAAGAATCTTTCCCTTTGGGTTCGGAATATATGCGAACCAATACTTGCCCCAAAACCAAACACAATGATGCTCGCAGTTTGAATGGAAATCGCCTTGGTCGATAACCATGTTATCATAGACGATACCATCCTTGCCGTTATCAAAGGTAGTAATCTTCGGCTTCTGTGAAGGGTCATAACCTCTGAATATTTCTTTCCACATTCTGACAATGCGGTCAGGTGTGCCCTCTAAGCCCTTGCGGTTAGGGTCTTCGCCGATATACTCCAAGAGTTCTTTGATATGATTCTCTGCTGTTTCTTTTGTAATCTTAGCCATATTATTTATCTTTCCAATATTCTTTATAATCTTTTTTCTCCTCCTCATTTGGCTGACATACCTCATAAGAAGCACCGCATCGCATACAATGATAGAAGTCCACTACGGAATCATCATCCTCGCTGCGGTCACCTGATGAATCCCAACAAATCACCCCACCACAATAAAAGCAGATAGGACGATACTTTGTTGGGCTTTCTTTTTCCTTCTTATTCATAGGCAAAATGATTTACTTCACATTGAGAATCTTTTGCTGCTGTAAGGAAAGTCGCCACTTAGGGTTAGCCTCTACGAAAGCAACTGTCTGTTTCAGAATCTCAGTATTCTTCTTCGCATCGCCCGTATCACAAGGCTGAACGTAGTAGTAATCTGCATCAATACCACAATCGGTAATCTCGTGCTCACCATCAAAGACAACCTTCACTTCTGTAGCTATCTTTATGATAGGTTCTGCGCCCTTAACGAATAAGCACTTAGGAGAGCAAGTAACCCAGTTGATACCACCAGGAATCTTGTGCGTTCCGTTGGTCTCCATAGCAATATAGTAGCCCCAATTTTGGAGAAGAGTAGTAAGCTCCTCATCCACCTGTAATGTAGGCTCACCGCCCGTAAAGACAACGAACTTGCAATCAGGTGAGAGCAACTGAATCTTATTCAGAATATCAATAGCCCCCATTTCCTCATACTTCTTAAAGTCAGTATCACAGAAAGGGCACTTCAAGTTACAACCCGAGAAGCGGACGAAGATAGCCGCTCTGCCTGCATGTCTTCCCTCACCTTGGATAGAGTAGAAGATTTCATTTACCTTGTACTTAGCCATTAGAGTGCCTCCTTTCCGTCAATCTTATCATCGTCACAATAAACGGCGATATTGCCTTCACTCTCCTGTACCTGTGCCTTATAGCACTCTGGGAACTGAGCAACAATCCATTTGGCGATATTCTCAGCAGTAGGATTGAAAGGCAAAAGCTCGTTGAGGTTGCCGTGGTCGAGGTAGCCGTGAATCTTCTGCTTAATATGCTTGAAGTCCATCACCATACCATCTTTGTTAGGCTCTTTTGCCTTACAATAAACAGTAACTATCAAATTGTGCCCGTGAAGGTTAGCACACTTGCTTTCATAAGAGAGGGTCAGCTTATGTGAAACCGCAATCTCCATTCTTTTTGAAACGTAATACATAATTTTCCTTTCTTTTATTTTGTTATTTCAATTTTTATTCTTAATTTTGCGACCTGATAAAGGGTAGTCGGTAGCGAGGATGTCAGCAGCCCGACTTTTGTCTTGGGAGCACAGTATGGTGGCATCGCCTTATGCTCCTTGCTTTTTATTCATCGAAATGATGTTCGTATAATATCTTTTTACTGCTAATTACTACGACAGCTTTTACACCTTTAGTTTTCCATGCTTTATGCCTTGATTGATAAAGTTTCATTCCGTTTTCAATATCTTTGGTATGGAAAAGCGAATGCTTATCATATATCAACGCAATCTGTGCATGTTTATCATTTGCATGATTAATAGCAAGACGAACCGAGCTTTCAGCAGAAGAATTAATCTCTGTAGGTGTTTTCTGCTCATAGGTATATGTTGCCATTAAACCTTCTGCAAACTTATATTTCTTTGAACCATCCTTATTTATCTTTACATTGGTTGCATACATCGTATATTTATCGCCTTCGGGAGTAAGAGTAACGTTTATGCCATTATCTGCGATAGCTCTCGCCACTTCCAACTCTGCTTCGGCATCAGCAATTTTATCCGTATGATTATGTCCTTTCATAAAGATAGCGTGAGCACCTGTCTGTTCAGAGAAATACGACAAAGAAGCATCAACCAAGGAACTCGAAACGATTTGATTATATTCGTTCCGAGCCTTGTCTATCTGTCTTTGCTTTGGTGTAAGTAACCTTGTATTACCACTTGCCTTACTCATCCTCGTATTCAGTTGGGTCAGAGATACCAGCATCACGGAGAGCTTCCTTGCGTTCCATACAAGTACCACACTTACCGCAATGTTTCTCACCGCCCTTGTAGCAGCTCCAAGTTTCAGCGTAGTTGATACCAAGCTTCTTGCCGTGGCGAGCAACATCTGTCTTCGTAATATTGGTATAAGGAGCATCAATGGTAATTCCCTCGTAAGTACCATTCTTCATTGCCTCTGACATGGCATCAATAAAGCCCTTGCGGCAGTCTGGATAGATAGCATGGTCGCCGAAATGGTTAGCAATAAGCACCTTCTTCAATCCGTTACTCTCTGCGATACCGCAAGCGATAGAAAGCATGATGCCGTTACGGAAAGGAACTACAGTTGATTTCATGTTCTCATCATCGTAATTGCCTTCTGGGATAGCTTCTGCACCTTCGAGGAGAGAGGATTTGAAGTAGTCGTGAATAAAGTTGAGTGGAATAACAATATGCTTGATACCAAGTCGCTCACAATGCAACTTAGCAAAAGGAATCTCCTTCTGATTATGATTAGAGCCATAATCAAAAGAAATAGCAAGAGCAATGCTCTCTTTCTTTTCATACAGGAGAGTTACCGAGTCCATACCTCCTGATACAATAATCAATGAATCTTTCATAACTAATTAAAATTTAAATATTTATCTTTTATAATCTTGCACGGGCGTACTTCATAAAGCGTACCCACTCGCCGAAATTATGTGCAGCAACCAACTTTGAGCGAAGTTTCTTGCCCTCAGGTGCTTTGGTTTTATCCATAGTTCCGTTCTTGGCATTGAACTTATATATAGAACCGCTCATATTGCCATAAAGCCAAGCTGTAGAATCCACGGAATCAAAGTGATACGTATGCAATCCTCTGATATTTGTATATCCAAGAGCATGTATCTTGCAGCCATATTTATGTGCTGTCTTCACGAACCAAGGAAATAACTTTTCATATTTATTGATAGGTATTTCTTTGGTTACGATACCACCGATAGCAACATAAGGGTAATTCTTGCACATTTCAACGAAATACTCTTTCCCTCGTGACTTATGCCAAACGGGGATAGGCTTACGTCCACTTAATCTTTCGAGCTTTTCACGAAGTCTTTCAACCTCTCTGATACCAACAACGGAATCAATATCAAGCTCAAAGAAGTTCTTTACGTTCCACTTCTTAATGAATGCAGCATATCCTTCTACGTATTTATCGAAATCAACTACACCTGCTCCCGACATAAATGTGAAAGCACCACTATCTAATAGGAAATTCTGAAAATTGCCTATCAATCGAGGAAACTCTTTATTATTCTGTAGATAATAGTAAGTTTCCAATATATTTAATCCTTCCCAATCGGCATCCTTGCCGTTCTTTACTGGGTGTTCACCTGCTAAAAAAACTTCCATAGCCTTTTTATAAACATAGGGTCTGCTTAAAGTCCCTGCTATATATAATTCCATACTAACACTTTTCCAAAACTTACTAAGATTTCCAGTAAGCCCCCCCTGCAAGATAGACTTCCATATCTCTATTATTTTATTTCCACACCTTCGTATTCGGAAACGGCAGACTTGATAATCTCCTTAATCTCATCTACCTTATCTTCCAACTCTTGTGGAATATGGACGGAGAGCTTAATATCTTTAACTTTGCTCTCGGTATTTTGAGCATCTTCGAATAGCTCATCAATATCGGTATCATCCTCATCGGTATTGAGAAAAGAGCAATCAACGCCCCAATTCTGCAAATTATCGGTTTCCCATTCACCATTGGCAAGCTCATCCCAATCCCAATTACCAGCTTGCACGTTATCCTTGATAGCATACTCCTTGATTTTCTGAATTGGGGTATCGGTCTTCAGGACGAAACAAGGCAGCTTATCGAAGTTCGTATTTCCACCGATGCGTAACTCGTTAGCCACTCTGAGGCGCATATTACCGCAGATGGTGACGTATGTACCATCCTCCAAGCCATAAACCATCAAAGGCTTGTACTCTAAGAACTCTGGGCTATCGGCGAGTGACTTGACGAGCTTGTCGTGCTCGCTCTCCTTTAAGTAGCGAGGGTTCTTTGGAACGCCATCAATCTGCCCCTCATTATAGAGGAGCTTTGTAATGTCAATCATTTCACGAAAACCCAGCTTTACAAGAAGCTCATCCTTTGCGATGGATGGGTTCTGTGAGATTCTCTTTTCTTTTGCCATAATTTTATTATTTAATAATTATTATTTGCAAAGTTACGGAGATTATTCGGGTTTTAATAGAAAATAATAGGTTGCGTGTAAACAAATAAAAAAGCTACCCATATAATGAGTAGCCTTTGAAGTTATCATAAAATATTATACCTATTATATATAAGAAAAGCAGCTACCTATCACAGGCGGCTGCTTATAGACTAAAAACTAACTATTATTTTCAATTAACCAAATCTTAACTAATACATATTGTTATGACACTTCAGAACCTATATTCCACAATTTCCGTTTTGCTGATGCAAAGATACAAAAGAAAGCGAGATACAGCAAATAAATGCCATATCTTGCATAAACAATCTTACTTTTCCTCAATCTGTTTAGAGACATTATCTGTTCGGAAATCCTCAATCTGCTTGGAGAAAGGGGTGAGCTTATCAAGCTGTGCCTTAACAGAGAACTCTTCGCCGATGAAGGCAACACCTTCGTGAATCTTCTGCAAGGCGGCAAGCTGCTTCTTAGTAGTGACAACGGGGTTGATGTAGATGCAACCTCTATGGGTCTGGGCGAACCGCCGACACTCAACACCGCCGCCGTAGATAACAAATAGCGGCTCTTTGCCCTCTGCCCAATCGCTTGCGATGGAATACTCAAAGGCGAGGTTATTCAGTCTATCCGAATATCCACGGGTAGCGAAGGCACGCCATCCACGAGGTACGCCAATCATATTAAGGCGATAGAACTTCTGCGCCACGTTAAGGTCAACGAAGATACCGATACCCTTACCTTGCATACAACGGGCAATCCAGCGTTTCTTGTAGATAGCCTGCAAGCCGAAAGATACGGGCATTTCATTATATAGGGAGAAGTTCGGCTCAACGATAACGGCAGGGTGATGTTGCAATATCTTCTCAGGGTGCTCGTAGATAGCTGAGAAGCGGTAATCATCGGTATAGAAGTGCAAAGAGCCTTCGCCATTGAGGTTGAAGGTTCTCTTCTGTTCGCCGAAGCAGAGGAATGGTGACTGACACTCCTTGGCTTGCATATCAATATCGAGTATCGGAATCTCTAGGTCATTGTCCGTTGGGAAGAGCTGGTCGGGCAGGGTAAGCTCATAATCTGTTCTTTTCATTCTTTGTTACTTTTTAAGAGTTCTACGATTTGGTTATATATAGATAAGGTGTACTTATCCTTTGACTGAACGTATTGCATATACTTTCGTGCTTGGTTGATAACGTTTGCTCTGGTGCGACAGAGTAGGCGAGCCGAGCGGTCGGGGTGGATGCAATAATCACGGCTTATGAGACAGTATAGTCCTCTAAGGGTGTTGAGTTTGACGGTCTTCACCGCAGAGCAGAGTTCCATGAAGGTAACCTTGCCTACCTCGCATACCGCTTGCATGATGCGGTCGGAGAGTTCATACTGCTGATATTGATTGTATATCATACGCTATTACTTATTATTTGGTTATTAATAGAAAATATAATGCAAAGTTATAAAAATCTATTAAAAAGCGAATAGAAACTATTAATTATTTTAAATTTATTAATAGAAAAGTTGGTTATTTGACAGTTTTTTATTAATTTTGCGGTGTGTTTAAGAAAGAACACTATCACCTAGCAAGCTTATGGGGAGCTTCCTAACGTGTAAGAGTTTGGATTTACGTGAGCCGCAAGGCTACTAAATACGGAGCAGCAGAGAATCCCCATTTCTTTGCTGCTCTTGACTTTTTAAAGCATCTGTAAAATGGAGATACGCAGAAAGATATTGAACGATATGTATTGCAATCCCGAACTAAGGAAGGCAATTGCATTTTCCCTTTTCATTAAGACAAGGGTCAAGTCTTCTGCCGTGCAAAGATGGAGCATCAATAAACTTCACGAAATCACGGGAGTAAGTGCCTGTGCTGTCCGTAAGCGTATTGATACCTTGAAGGCTCTGGGCTTGGTTGAGTTCACGGGCAAGAATAATCGTTGCCTCGTTTTCAAATCTCTAAAAAGTCATACCTCTCACAGGAATGTCCTCGTTCCTAATATCGAGTTTATTTCAAGGAATGATTCTAAAAAGAATGCCTATGCACAGAATGTAAAGTTCATAGAAGATACCTTATCTGCTATGCTTATCATTGATGTACAGAATCGAAAGAATTACGCTAAGCAAATGATTCAGCAGTCTCAGCACCCTAAAGGCTTAAAAGAGTTGAAGGCGGCTAAGAAGGTTTGTAATCGTTTTGGTTACAGCGATAAATTCAGAGAGAATGGTATATTATATAAGTATATAGCTAAGAAATTAAGCGTGAGCGTACAGAAAGCCTTTGATTTAGTAAAGTTTGCGGTCAAAAACGAGATTTTATGCAAATACAGAAACATAGAAAAGCGTTTTTTATCCTCTATTGACTATGTAAAGGATATGATACTCAATAATTATACTTATATCAAGGGAGGGGTTATCTGTAGGGTGTATGCCAATACCTATGAGGTAATGGAAGGCTCGCCTTCGGCTCGCTTCGCTTCTATCGTGGTATATAATTAGATTATAAAAAACTAAGATTTTGTTTAACGTTTAAATAATAGGAGATACAAAAATGTTATTTGAGAAAATTACTCGCAGATGTCTGCTTACTTTGGATGGGGGGGGCAAAGATTCAAGCTGTCCTCACTATGCCGAAGCCGACTAAGCCCATTTTCCACGAGGAAATGGAGCGTCAGTTCATTAATAGTTTTAATGAATCGCAGCCAAATGCGGTTCACAAGGTTATTAAGTGTCACATAATGAGAAATTAAGCGTATGGAAGATTTACCTATAGGCTCAGAAATCGTCTTGAAGGTGGTTGAAAGCGAGAAAGAATAATGTAATGGCTGTTTCTTCGATGAGATATGTAACAATATCTATGAGAATGTTTGCGGAGATTTTGACTGTAGCGCAAGCACTAGAAAAGACGGAAAGGCTGTTCAATTCAAAAGAGTAAAGTAATATGGAAGAAAAGATTAATATAGCGAAAATCCTAAAGGATAAGCCGCAAGGAACTAAGTTGTATTCTATTCTATCTGATGGAGAATGTTTTCTAAACGAGGTTTCTGAAGATAGTATTTACATTGATATAGATAACAGAAAACGCTTTTGGTGTTTTACGGTCTATGGTTCTACTCATTCATTTCCAAATGGATGCGTATTATTGTTCCCATCAAGAGAAATGCGTAACTGGCGCAAGTTTAATTGGAAGAAGGGCGATGTGTTGGTAAGTAATGATGGAAAAGTTGAAGTTATCTTTGAGAAGTTTGAAGGTGATACTTATCAATCATTTATTGGCAAACATCATTTAGGAAGCCTAGATGAAAATCTTTATTATCAAGATGGAGGGGTATATTCTACTGCTAGATTTAATATTGAAACAGAGGATGCTGCTCAGACTTACATCAAAACCATTGAGGAAAAATTGGATGGAAAGTTGAACCGTGAAACTTTGGAGATTGAGAAGGCTCAGCCAGAGTTTAAGGATGGGGATATTGTAGTAACAGATGCTGTTCCTTCTTTGTGTTATTCTAAATGTATTTTCATATTAAACGGAGATTTAAATACAAATGAAAATAGTGCAAACTCTTATGTCTTTTATAATATAAATAATAATCGTATTAGTTTCGATGTACTTGATACGACAATAAGATGCCGCAATATTCGCCTTGCCACAGAAGAAGAGAAGAAACAGCTCTTCTCAGCTCTAAAAAAGAAAGGAAAGGTTTGGGATAGTGAGCATAAAATGATTGTGGACTTACCTAAGAAGTGTGAGTTCAAGCCTTTTGATAAGGTTGTGGTACGAGATACAGAATATTCTACATGGTGTGCTGATTTATTTAGTCATATAGATGAAGACTACAGATATGCGTGTGTAGGTGCTACTTGGAGTTTTTGCATCCCGTACAACGAGGAGACAGCAAAGCTGATAGGTACAACAAATAACGTGGAGGGCTAGGTATGATTAGAGACGATGCAAAGATAATTGTAACACCAACTGGTGTATCACTTAAAGAAGCCTTGACTAGTGAAGAAATCAAAGCAATTAATGAAGCTCATATCTATAGAGATTATGATTGCATTCCACATTTTAAACTCGCTGGTAATCCTCCTAGTGGCAAGGAAAGCCGTAGAACTAGGAGAATGTTAGAACTTAGAAAAAGAAAGGGTAGATTATGATAGACGATAAAAAAATAGAAGCTGCAAAGGAAGAAATCTATGAAGATAGATTCTTATTAAATGGTGAAGAAATAGTATTCGACAATGATGCTAAAGAAGAAATGTTCTATGAAGGTGACATCAAGGAAGCAATTAAACTCGGTGCTAAGTGGGCAATCAATGAGTTCTTGAAGGACTTGTGGCATGATGTAGATGAAATACCTAAAAGGGCAAAGGCATTCATCTTTGAGTGTGGTGATTACAGCATGAATTATCATGTTGGCATGATGTTCAATCCTAATGATTACAAAAAAAATGCTGAAATATGGCACATGAACAGATGGTGTTACCTAGAGGATATTCTTCCAAAGCAGGAAGGAGGTGAGCAATGAAAGAGCTTAAAGATTTGGTTGTTGGCGATGATGTGCTAGTTAGCGGTATGCATCACAGATGTATCGCCAAGGTTGATAAAGTGACAAAGACTCAAATTGTTGTTAATGGCGTTAGATTCAGAAGAGATTCTGGCTGGCAATGTGGTAGTGATAGGTGGGATACGAAAAGTATATCTGTTCCTACAGAAAAGGAAATATCAGATATTAAAGAAGAGAATTTTCGCAAGAAACTCATCTACGCTATCAGTTCTTTTGATTTCAAACGCTTATCAACAGATGAGTTAAAACAATTGTACAATATTGTAAAAGGCAAAGAAAATGAAAAAGAATAAACACTCATTAAAGATAAGTCGTAGCTATGGTGATATTACCCTTGATGGTTATCCAATAGCTACATATTCGAATGATGAATTGAAGATTCTAAAGAACCTGCTAGAAAAGGTTCTGTGTGAAGTAAATGAATATATTCATCTTTAGACAAGTAAAGCGTATGGCACAGAAAGAATTTAGGAAACCACCTCGTTATATGGTGGGTGATATAGTTTATAGTCACGGATTTATTTGTATTGTCTGTAGCATCTATCCGTTCAATATAGATTATTCTTACGACTTGAAAGTTATTGATGGGCAAAGCTTGGGCAAAATTTGTCAAAATGATATTATGCACGTTCATATTTGGGAAGAGTTTCTTAAAAAGAATGGATGGACATGTTATCGCTCTGAAGGAGAATGTTTTGGGCATAGGTGGTATAAACACCAAGAATACCCTTTCACTTTGCGATATAATAATTTCTTGGGAATTTGCGGAGTATCTTTCAATGACGGAAAAGATGATACTGTTATGATAAAAGGTGTAGATGAACTCCAACATATTCTTTTTGGCTTGCAATTAGATAGTAATTTAAAAATATGAGCGTATGTATTTTGAATATAGAATCGTAAAGATTGAGAAAGGTTTGTTTCTCATTGAGTATAAGACCGCTCCTTATGGAGTTTGGCATGAAGTAAAAAACAAACAATTCAAGACTAAGCCAAAGGCAGAAGCTTGGGCTAGAAAGAACTTGGTTTAATGAAGTAAAGCGTATGGATAAGTTAGAATACATTCCAGGTGATTTTGTAATGACAAATGGAGTACCACTAGGTACAGCTAGATATGTCGTTTACAGAGTAACATCATCAGACCCATCAAATACTTTGAAGTTGAACGATGGAACGGTTATGAAAGGTGTTGTTCGCTTAGAGAATCTTGAAGGTGTTGAATTTGGAGACAAAGGTTATCTCTTCGGTGACAGCTGTGCTTGGGTTAAGGATATTGTTCCTATCCCTCTTACTCCTGAGATTCTAGAAAAGAATGGATGGTACGGAGCAACTCATAGCAAACAATCTGATGACAACACAAAGATTCTTTATAAGACCTTCAAACGCAAGGGCTATCCGACCATAAAGGTTAGTCAAGACTTGAAGATTACTTGTGAGCTAAGTCCTTTTATTGTTAAGTTAGAAAGCGTACCAGATTTACAGCACCTTCTCTTCGGTCTAGGACTTAACTCAGAAATGGAGGTGTAGGTATGTTAGCAGTATTATCAATAATATTCATAGCTATAGGCATAGCATTTATGTATCTAGGCATAAGAATTTGTAGAAATTTATGGTATGCTCATATCGGACTGCCTATTTTTGTGATAGGCTTATGCTTTGCTTATATGGCTATAAAACAATTAATGGAAGTGTAGGTATGGAAGTAGTAAAAATAACAAAGAAAGTCTATAAAGCGATAGGATGTGAAAAAGGACACTTATTTGGAACGTTTGCACATTTTAAAGAGTTACGTGAGAGTGTTAATCTGTCAGTACAAAAGACTTGCTTCTGCTGTGGGCACAAATTCCAACCAGAAGATTATATTTCTTTGGCAGCCTTTGATAAAGGTATGGGAAATAAATTTCTTTGCGAAAAGTGTAAGAATGTAGCATTAAAAGATTTAGGTGATAAAAACACTTATTTAGATTTTAATATTAACCGCCTTTGAGCACAAAATATAAAGATATGCTTATAAGTGAATTTATTCAACAGCTCCAAGACCTTTGTGATAATGAAGGTGATATGGAGATAGTGATAGTAACATGTAACAACGGATTGGGTTCTATACCTCATGTTAAGAAATCACCGCTTTACGACCAATTTGAAATTACAAAGTATTAACCGCCTTCGGGCATAAATAGATATTAGTATGAAACATAAGTTTACGGTTGTCATTGAATCTAATGATGATTCAGAGGACAGAGAAGTAGTTAAGGATTGCCTGCAAGACTGGCTTGAAATGAATTGTGGACAAGAAAAGGACTTGGGCGGCTATCCAGACTGGAAGTCAGCAGAAGTTGAGTAACAAACGCCTTCGGGCATAAATTTTAAAGATATGACAAAAGAAGAATTAAAAGTAAAGGTTGCCAAGCAACTAAGCATTATCGATGATGCTAACAATGAGATTTGTTCTTACGTAAATGATTACATCGAAAGTCTTCCATACAAGGTTGGCGATAAAGTAAGCTGCTCTAGATGTGATGTATGTTGGATTACAAGCATCGTTCCTCAACGAAATTATGGCGGCTATAATGGCGAGATTGAAGTAAGAATCAATCCTGCTAAGAAAGATGGCACTCGCTCCAATAGAGAGTTTGTACTATGGAATATGGAAACCGATAGTATCAAGAAGATTAATTAACCATCCTGCAAAGGATATAAATAGATAGTAATATGAATATAGACAAATTAGAAAGAGCTAACATTTTAGCAAAAAGCTTGATTCCTAAAGTAGATGAGCTTTTGAATATGTCTTCTCATTCGACAAACATTGCTCACAGTATTTATGGATTATCAGAATGTGACGAAGAGTTTAAAACTAAATTCAAGCAGCTTCTGAATGAAACAAAACAGAGATTGCAGAAAGAGTTTGATGAACTTTAGTAACTAACCATCCGCAAGGATATAAATATAAGTAATATGAAAAAGATTATTTTGGCAGCCTTAGTTGTTGCAAGTTTGTTCGCTTCTTGCTCTAGCGAGAAGACTTTTAAAAAGAAAGATG
>ERZ1024349.5-NODE-5-length-54310-cov-72.308727_pt1 | contig 54310 bp, 64 predicted proteins | sample MGYA00520789_ERZ1024349 | MGnify/ENA primary metagenome ERZ1024349 (study PRJEB33242, sample SAMEA3444257) | Homo sapiens | biome: Host associated; feature: Gastrointestinal tract; material: Stool | place: Uganda | collected 2011-01-01 ...
GCATCATCTGCCAAATCCGTTTTCCTTGCATCCATCTCCTTAATCCTTACGCCTAAATGGGTGAGTTTACTGACTGTATTCGTTGAGGTTTGGGTTAGTGGCTATTCTACAAGATTGATGGGGAATCGGGTTTGGCGCGCTTGCTATAGTGTTGATTTCTGTTGCAAGGCATTGGTTATTGTCATTTGCATTCACGTACACGCACGGAAACGTGTCATTTTCGGCTTAAATCTTATTTCTCGTGTAATTTACCACAAGGATAATTTTAGGCGTGTATTTTGCGTTTATTTGCCGATTTTCTGTCAGGTGGTAATTTTAGCATACAAATACAGTAATTTTGCATGAACATAACGGTAACATACCATTTGCGAAAAAAGGTATTTCGCAAATGCTTAATATAGCGTTTTGCAATTTTAGAGATTGCAATATTAGGAGTTAAAAAATATCAAGAAATTATCACGAATTGGTCAATATGCGAGATTTTGATTATCTTTGGGGCGTTGAAATCTGCCTTGCTGTCATGCAGGGCGGACATGAAATGTTTTTTAGCTACGACTTGGTTATGTCTGATAAGAAATTTTACATAAGGAGATACAGGCTTAGTGACGGCAAGGCACAAGACTTGGACGGCAAGGACTTGTCGTTGGAGGATGACTTTGGTCACGTCTTTTACAAGTCGCTCACTGGCGTTAACTCCAGGGGTGAGCAAAAGGGCTTGTATGTGGAGACATATCCAGAGAGCGACAGCGTGAGGGTGTGGCTGTCATCGACGGCACGTGAAGCGCAGACGAAAAGCGTCCTTACCCTGTACGTGTTCGGGGAATCCCCTGACAAGACGTTAGCATCTTCCTCCTTGTCGGTAACTGACATGATAAGCAAGATGGAGGAAACGTGGCATAGTCTTTATGACAAGTTAGAATCCTGCTTTATCCTGTGGCACGATGACTACCGTCAGCGCAAGGCGTTGTACTACGTTAATAGTGCCACCGAGCCTAAAAATGACGTGATAAAGGGCTTCCCCTATCTTCTATGCGAGATTACCTTGAAGAATGTCTTTGGCAAGACTTTTCCTATGGATGACAAGACCATTGAGACTTGGATAGCCAACGGAGGCAATGAAAAACAGGCGTAAGGATTAAGGAGATGGATGCAAGGAAAACGGATTTGGCAGATGATGCCCTTGATTGGACGGGCAGCGCGGAAGCGTATTTCTGGACAATCGGGGCGCGAGGGCATAGCCAGTACGAGAGGACGAAGCATGATTACTATGCCACAGACCCGATAACGATAGATGCGTTGTTCTCGCGTGAGGATTTCTCCGACAAGATATGGGAGCCAGCGTGTGGGGAGGGGCACTTGTCGAAGATGATGAGGTGGAAGTACGGCAAGGATGTCAAGGAAAGCGATATTGTTGACCGCATGGACAATGATGTCATAGATTTTCTTAAAGTCAGCGATGATTTTCACTGGGCTGGCGACATTATCACCAATCCTCCATATAAATACGCCAAGGAGTTTGTTGAAAAAGCATTGAGCATCATTGAAGATGGGGCGAAGGTCGCGATGTTTTTGAAACTGACGTTTTTAGAAGGATTATCAAGGCGAAAACTCTTTGACAAAGAGCCGCCGAGGACGGTTTACGTGTTCAGCAAGAGACAGAACTGCGCCAGGAACGGAGATTTTGACAGTTACAAGACAAATAGCGCCATGTGCTATGCCTGGTTCGTATGGGTCAAGGGCTTTACTGGAGCTCCTGTGATAAAATGGATATGAAAACATCTTTGAAGGCATGAACATAAAGGAAAAATCTCTAAGAAAGGCATTGGAGGCTGTTGGCCTAAGCAGCCTTCCCAAGCAATTGTCAGCCAACTCACAAGGGTTTTGGCTGAAGGCCATTACCCTTGTGCAAAAACGCAACATGGAGGAGTGTTATTGCCTATATGACCGCAACCCAAGTGGCTTGATGAAGCTCGTGCGTGATTTCGGCTCGGCAAGCGTTGTGTTCTCTATAAAAAGCATACATCCTTATCTCTATTTTGACGAGAGGCGTTTTATCCCAGAAGACAGGAGCATTGAGGATAAGAGGCTGTATCTACTCCATGAGCTTGACAAGGACGATAAGGATTGGTTCAATATCCCGACTATGGATGAGAAGCAACTTGACCAAGTGATATTCGAGCATGGCATATCAATGCAGTTGGAGAACCTTGATGAGGATATACGCCTAAACGACATTAATGAGGTTAGTGAGGAGGAGCAGAAGGCCATCACCGAGGAAGACGAGAAGAAATATCGCTCGGACTTATTCGCCATGATTAGGGAAGGCCGCTCACAGGAAGAGATAACATCTTTCAGGGAAGCTTTTGAGAGGCGTAAGGAAGCGCAAAAGGCAAGGGAGAAAGAGAAAAGGGAGATAGGCTTTGGCGATGGTGAAAACAGCTCTATAAGCGATGCCGAGAGGCTTAGGCAGCAGATGGAATCCGAGGATGAAGCGAGGATAGAACAGGCAATGCCCAAAAAAAGCATCGAAGGCGAGTTTGACGCGCCAAAGATTGATTATGACAAGCTAAGAGCGGAAACGGAAGAATATCGCCAAGAGCAAATCAGGGCGTGTAAGCGTGCTTGGAAACGAGAGTATGACAAGAATCAAAGAGGCGAATCATCAAGCGACAGCAGCTTTGAGAACGAGGCTGGTGAAATAGAGGATGTCGAGACATTGCAACTCCCCGAAAAGAGCCAACATCATTCCGTCCCTACTGTTGTCACTGGAACGGCGAAGAAACGTGGCAGACCGAGGAAGACAACTAATAATGGGGTAACAGCCAAGCGTAAGCCTACGGTCAAGAAAAAGCGGGCAACAAGGGCTAAGAAAGCATGATAAGACATTATCGCAATAAGATACCACCATTTAAGCCAGACCCCGAACATTGGACTAAGAAGGTTCACTCTTGGAAGGCGAAGGTTGCCTATGAGACTGAAGATGATGCTTGGGAGTTTCTGAATCAGAATCCGAAGTTGAAGGCAAAAGACCCTGTAGTTTACAGGTGTTCTATATGTAACAAGTTTCATATTTCAATACATCATAAAAATAACAAGAAATAGCTTATGATTAAGAAAGAAGATATTAAGGTGGAGATGCCAAAAGAAGAGTGGAAGACCATTTTTGGTTTTCCTGATTATGAGATTTCAAATATTGCCAGGGTTAGAAACAAGAAGACTGGACTAATCAAGGTGCCTTCTGTCGGGAAAAGAGGTTATCCTGTACTAAGCATCAAGAAGGATGGCAAGAGTTATTTGAAAACTTTACATAGATTATTCGCAGAAACATGGATTCCAAATCCTGAAAACAAAAGGGAGGTTAACCATATTAATGGAGATAAATGCGATTGCTCGTTTCTAAATCTCGAATGGGTAACTCCATCCGAGAATATGAGGCATGCGAGAAAAACTGGGTTACATAATTCTGATGGTGACAAAGCGGTTTGGCAGTTAAAAGATGGAAAGGTAATCGCTGTTTACAAATCTTGTTCCGAGGCTGCGAGAAAAACTGGAATTAATAGGACTGGTATAGGAAAATGTGCCAGAGGAAATACGAAACTTAAAACATATAAAGGATATGAATGGAAATACAAAATCGAATAATAGCGTCGAGCATCCGATTCATTATGCTTGGTTGAAGGATTTGTGCGGTGTTGAGCCTATCGACATCTGCCGTCACTTCGACTTCGCCATTGGCAACGCATTGAAGTACCTCATGCGAAAGGGCAAGGTTGACGGTGACAAGACGGAGATGGAGAAGCGTATTGAAGACCTGAAAAAGGCCATCTTCTATATCGAGGACGAGATAAGGCGGATTGAGGGTTAGGTAAAATATATTTACAATAACAACGATAATAAAAGACATACTATGGCAAGAATCGCGAAAAAGAAGACAGTTGACAACAACGTGGGGCTACTGCGAGTTGTAGAGGGAGTTGATGAGAAAAAGGTGGTGAGCGTTACCGATTTCGGCTCGTTCTTCATCGTGTTGCTGAAGGATGGGGCGATTTATCACACCCATATAGGCTACGAGGTACGTTGCAAGCGTTGGTTGATGGACTTGGACAACGAGCGCAAGGAGACAACCTTGTATAACTGGCTGGCGAACTTGGTTGATTTCAAGAATGGCATCAAGGGCAGGGAAACAGAGTTGTTCCCCGAGACCGACCAAACGAACCAAGATATGCTGGATTTCACGGTTACAGTGACCGCCGCCAATATGCTACATCCTGTTTCAGCGTTCTCCGACCTGGAAACCGCCACTAAGTTCGCCAACGAGCGTTTAGCCTATCTCCGAGAGCAGAGCGAGAAGCTGGAGAGAGCGATGAGCACCGAGGCCAAGGACGAGACCGAGGAAGATTTGGCTAAGGACTTTGAGCACGGACAGAAAGCCATTCTCGCAGAGGAGACCGCAAAGGTATTGTCCGATGTGGACAAAGAAAAATGGCAAGATACAGATGGAAAATGACAACCAACGACAAGGCAACGGCAAGAAGCTCGTAAACTGGTACGTGAAAATGGTCTTCGGCTGGTTTCGGGATTACCGCATAGTGAAGATGGCGGATGCGCAAGGGAACAAGCGTGTCGGGATCTTCATACCGTTTATCCAGAATGGCATAAGATGGGATGGTGTTAAGACGAAAAACCCAGTTCAATATCTGAAACCGATACGTCATGCAGGTAACGGGGAACGGCTTTACCGTCTTGTGCCATTCATCAGCAACGCTTATCGGGAGCGCATGATAGAGGAGGGCGTTATCTGCCCCGATGATAAGTATCCATGTGATACCGCAGGCTTGGTTTGCCGAGATACGAGCAGTATGTGAAATCATAGATGCGTGATATATATGAATAGCAATAGTATAATGCAGAACGTGGAAGACCTTGTTTGCCGTTCGGTTAATAGCTTGATGTTGGCTAAACGCAAGGACGGGGAAAGCGTTACGTCGAATAATGTTTATGAGGGCAAGAAAAACATACCCTTTATCCGCATAGTGGCTCGCAGCTTCATCTTTGACCTGCTCCATAACAAGTTCGGTTTCTCCTATTCCGTTATATCACAACGAAGCGGCATGAACGTAACATCGGTGATGCGGAACGTAAGGAAATGCCATGGCCTCATGGAGCATGATAAGCTCTATCAAGAGATTTCAAGGGAGATAGATGAAGAGCTATCAAAAATGTAACTATTCACTAAGCGATGAGATGCCGAATACTTAATCAGTACAGAACAGAACTTGGCCGTAAGGTTTGGGGTAAATACGCCAAAGGTGAAAGGTCGTATGGGACACGGCATAACCTTATGTCTTACTCCTGCCGTCCGGACAAAAAAGCGACATCCGTGATGGCAGGTGGCCAAGTCAACTATCTGCTTATAGCTTATGAGAAGTGCAATCCTTAACAAGTACAGGAACGAGCTCGGACGAAAATACCGCAAGATGTATGAGGGGGGGGTGAGAAACGAATGGTGCAACAGAAGTGCCATGAAGTCATATCTATAGAATAGATACGAGACGAAAATGATAAGAAAAGAAAGTAGGTTAAGCCACATTTGCAGCAATATAACTGCTCCAAGAAGAAAAGCGAGAGCATTACTTGCGACTTGCTATAAAGGCGCGGCATCAAATGGAATGCAGTGTGTATAGAATTGCGTGCGGTTAGCACTTGACTGACCGCACGTAAAACCATATCTATTAATCCATAAACACCTTAATGCCGCTTCTGCCAAGCCTATGTCCACTCCTCACACAGCTTGAAAGCGTGTCGCGTATGTCGGTGAGCACGGTAGTTTGAAGCCTTAACTCCGCAAGCATAGGAGAACTGTTGCCGTCTTGCGATGCGTTTGCCACCGAGACGTTAAGCCGTTCTATGAGCGTGTCACGTATCACTCTAACATCCGCTTGTTGCGTGGCGAGATAGTACCTCATGGAGTTAATAATACTCTCCAGTGCCTGTGCCGTGCTTTCTGTTACGGACTGGATGCCTTGTTGCAACGCGGAGATATTAGAGCTGCCCTTGCCCTTATATTCAAGGGTGTCGAAAAGCCCCGTGAGTGCGTCGTTGATATCCTGCATCGTCTTTCCGCCAAGGTCTTTTATCTTCGCGAGCTCGTTTCTTGTGAGTTCAAGCCCGTTGTTGCCACCCTCGCTGCCTTCCGACAAGGCATTGTCAATCTCCTTTAACAACGGTTCTATCAGCTTGCCGACAACCCTTTGCGTGGCTTGTTTCGTAACAAGGTTCTTGATATAATCATTGAACTTGTCATTGAGCGCGTCAAGCGCATCACTACCCTCGTTGAACGCATCCACCCAAGCCTCGGAGAAAGCCTCCGCCGCAGATTTGTAGTTGGATTGTGAGCCGAAGCCACCAAGAGCCTCAGTCATATTCTCGCCAAGCTCCTTTATCGTTGAACCGAGGTCATCAATTTTTTGCTGATAACTAAGAATTTTGCTTTCATCAGGGCTTTTCCTGTCCATCTCGGCACTAATCATCGCCTCGTAAGCCTTTTGCTCATTCTCCAAGGTCTCGACGGCCTTTTTGTTATACTGATAGAGCCGTTCCGTGTCGAAAGCGTTGTCCATGGCATCTTTCAGCTTGTTGTAAGCCGCATCCAACCGCGTGACGATCCTCTCTTGTTGCTCTATTTCCTTGTTAATGCGATCCTCGTTGCTGAATATACTTGCTATGCCACTGATAACGCCCGTGATACCCGAAATCATGCCAGCCACATCCTTGCTCTTGTAGGCCTTTACTGCCGTGAGCGCGCCCGACAACGCCGAGAAAGCCCCCTCTATCTCTTGCGAGGAGAAGCCGAACGCCGATGACAGGCTGCTGAACGCTGACTGCAAGGATGAGACAATGGAAGAGATGTCATCAAGGGACTTCTCGAACTTAGCCTTAGCCTGCTCCTCTGATGTCATCACCGTGCCAAGTTTCGCTATCTGTTGGTCGGTTAAGTCGAGCTGTGTCTTTAACGCATCCCTTAGGCCTCTCGCTATCGAGAGTCTGAATTTTGTCTTGTTTGCCAAGTCACTTTCCGCGCCTTCCGTCTTGACCGTGCTGTCATATTCTTGCTGTATGAGCTGTACCTCCATGTTTCGAGCCTCCAACTGCTCCTTCAAGTCGCTACGTTGAGAGTTGAGCCTTACATATTCATCAACACCGCCAAGGTTTTTCAGCTCTTTGCTCGCATTGCTCATCTCCTTGATGCTGCTTGACAGGGCCTTGAATGGGTTCCGAGAGTTGCGCACATCATTAACCTTGTTAATCTCTTCGGCGATGGTTTTAAGTTCTGTGGGGTCAAGATTCTTCAAGCTATCTCGCATCTCTTGCAGTTTCTCCGCCATGGCATCAAGTGCCTTGGTGGAAACTTGGTCGAGGTTATCAAACAGGCGGACGTACATATCGCTGTTCTGGAAGTCCTTCCACTTGTTTTCGTCAGACTTTTTCTTGTACTGTGCGTCCAAATTGGCTTGCAGCTCATTTTTCAAGTCGGGTTTGTTGGCTATTTCGGTGTTCCCTTGCAACTTCTTGCGCTCTTCAAGATACCACACGTCCAACTGCAGCTGGTCAGAAAGCTGCGTCTTATACGCCTTTATCAGTTCTAGCGCTTGGCTCACCTGTTCTTGATACACCTGCTTGTCGAGCTTCTGCGTCTGGCTAAGGTAATCCTTGGCAATGTCGCTATTTGGGTCGAACATCGTCTTTATGGTTTGCCCAGTGTTAGCAATGTCGGCGTTGTATTTCTTTATCGTCGCCTCACTCCACTTATTGAAGTCATTACCGTATTTCGCTTGATATGCCTTGAAGATATACTTGTTAAACTCATCGTCTATCTTGTCCCTTAGCTCGTCGAAAGACGTGGTGATGTCCCCGAACATATCCTTGATGCTCGTGTCAGAGAGCCCTACACTTTTCAGCTTCTTGTACAAGTCAAGCCCACTGAAAGCCTCATCTATATTTCGGGATATGTCATCCTTGAGCTGGTTATAATCCCTCTCGGACACTTTTAAGTCCAAATCGGCAGACAAGCGGAAGGCGTTGCCTCGCTTTGACAGATCCTTGTACTTTGCGCCGAGCTCACGAATGCTTTTGGCGACAGTCTTGTCGTCGGGCATGATGTCGTTGGCGTTGTAGCCGACGTTTTGTGCCGCCTCCTTGAAATACTTGCGGGTCTTTGACAGTGCCGCCTCCTTGGATTCGGTCTTGAGCAATTCATCGTATTTGGAGTTCATGTCTTTCAAGAGGCTGATTCGCTCCTGTAAGAGGTCACGCTGCTGCTTGGCGTTTTGCTTGTTGCGTTCCTTGTTATCCTTCTCAAACGGGTCTACACCAAAGCCTTTCACGGCTGTTTGCTTGGCGGTTTTAAGAGCTTGCTTGGCACGTTCGATTAATGCGTTCACTGGAACTTTCTGGCCAATCTTGGTGTTTGAGAACTCGAAGAACTCACCAAAGTCTTTCTGTATGGCGGAGCTGTATAGGACTTTCCCATCCTTAGCCTCCTTTGCCATCGCCTTTAAAATGTCAAGGTTGTCCTTCCATTTCTTCGCAGCGTTGACAGCTTGGTCTCTTTTGTCTGTAAGGCCGTCAATGGCCTTGTCGTCAAGGGCGGCTTTTATTGAGACCGTATAGCCATGTTTTGCCCAAAAGCCTTTTAGATAATCATCTATCCAATCGACTTCTTTTTTGACACGCCGCTTATTGATTCCCACATTGATTTTATACTCCTTGTAGAGCATGTCCTTTTCAATGTCGCCCCATCCACGCTTGATGGCCTCGTTGTCAATCAGTATCTTTAATTTCTTCTTTGATGCGGCACTCTGGTACTTACTGACGTCTCCAAACACGTTTCGTGCCTCCCTACGAACCTCTTCCAGGTTTTTGATATAAGTCGCATAGGACTTGGCGAAATCCGACAACCGAATGTCGTTTTCTGCTCCTATTCCCCAATTCACGCCGCCAAGGAATCCACCTCTGACCTCTGAATTCCCGAATAGGTTCTTGCGGATGTACCCCAGTTCCTTTAACTGGTCTCCCACCTTTGAGTAGTAGTCTATTAGGCTTTGCCCCTTTTGTGGCCCGGCAGCCAGCTGCTTAAACATTTCCCTTTGGCTGTCGGTGAGGTTCTTGCTTTCTTTTGACACCTGCGCAAGGATGTAACGTATTTCCTCGCCTTTTGCCAAGAAGTCGCCAAGCGATGAAGAGTATTCCTGCATATCGGTTTCGATGTCGTCATCTCCCATCAGCCAGCCTTTTCGCTTGTTTTTCGCATACCTATTATCTATCACGAGCATCTCTTCAAGGAAGTTCTGATAGTCCGTGAGAAATACGGCGTACTGCTTCTTGGCCTCGTCCTCCGAGAGGTTTACGCCAATCTTTATCTCGAAGCCCTTTTGGTTCATTTCCTTAACCAAGTCCCGTAAGGCTTTCTGAATGTCGGACTTCGATTCCGCATCTATCTCATCGATTCTCACTTGTGCCGTGAAATATTCCTTGGCGTTTTGAGACATGGCCTCGTTGTACTCTCGGCTTACGCTGATAAGTTCTTGGACCAACGCTATGGCAGCCGTCAGAGCCGCGAGAGGCAGAGATGCCATTACTGTACTTCCTAAAGCCGCAAAAGCAGAACCTAAATTAGTCGTATTTCCTGCTAATGCAGCCATGAGAGCCTTGAACACATTAAGTTTCCCATTGGATGCCATGATATTCGCGGCAGTTTGCCCCCAAGCCCCGTTTGTCAGTTTCGTAGTGACATATATAGAGGCGAGAACCCCGAGGAATAGTTTCGCGACCGTGGCGATGGTTTCCCAGCTGTTCAACATCTCTGTCGCCCCGCTAATAAGCCCCTTGAACGTGCCCTCGTTAGCCTTGCCTATGTCGTTGAGCATGACATCGAATGCATCGTGCAGGTTTGAAATCTTACCTTGGAGCGTCTCGGCTTGAATCTCCTGCATATTGTAGAACGTGCCTCCCTTGTCGGTCATTCGCTGGAAGATAGCCTCCACGTCCTCGAACGTGACTTGTCGCTTGGAAATCATGTCCACGATTTGCGCCGTGGTGTACGCCTCGCCCTTAACCTCCTTGAAGTAGTCTTGCAACTCACCATACATATTGATGCCAGCCTCCGTGAATTGGCGTACCTCGGAGCCACGGAGATACGCAGCCGCCTTTACCTGTCCGTAAGCAAGGATAAGTCTTCCCATATCAACGCCAAGACCTGCTGATACATCGGCAAGTCGCTTGGTTGTATCATAAAGTTTATCAGACTCAATGCGATATGCTGAGAGCTGTCTTGTGTAATCCACCAAGTCCTTGATACGGAACGGTGACTTTACCGCCAGCTCCACCGTCTTGTTGAAAATCTCGTCCGCCTTTGGCTTGTCTTGCAGGATAGCCTCCAGTGAGCGTTGTGAAATCTCGAACTGTCCTCTGACCTCGGCAACCTGCTCGATAAACGACTTCATCGTGCTGAGGGAGAAAACGACCGCCGTCCTTTGCGCAAGTCGTGATATGTATCCCGCGAGATAAGACGTTTGCTCGCCAAGGGAGCGGGCACTGATACCAGCTTCTTTTAGCACCTTTGAGTGCTGCTTGATGGCCTCGTTGACGGATGCGAGGTTTTGCCTGTAATTCTTGTCGGTGGTGTCGAGATTAAGGCGTGCCTGTTGCAACTCCTTGACGGCGGCTATATGGTCTCGGAGCGTCTTGGCACTGCTGGAGTCTGCCAACGCAGAAGAAGTTGTCACGTTCTTCGTCGAAAAGAGCTGATTGTACATCGCCTGTCTCTCGTTGTGGTATTGCTGACCGTATGCCGGGGTAGACTTCGCCCACGCCTCCTGCTTCTTCTTTATTGCTGCCGCTTCCTTTTCAGCCGCTTTCTGTACTGCCGCTGCTTCTTTCTCAGCCGCTTTCTGCATGGCGGTTGCTTCCTTTTCGGCTTGCTTGGCTTGCTTTGCGGACAGCTTCTCCAACTCCTTGTAATATTCACGCATCGCCGCGAGCGTGTCCTTGGAACGCAAGTTGTCCAAAGAACCACTATCGACCTTATAGCTCTTCAACGCCCTAAGCATCTGTGCCTGTTGGCCCAGGGCTTGGTTGTTGGCGATGATGGCTTGTTGCTTTGCTCTCAAAGATGCGATGAGCTGGTTGTTGGCACTAAGCTCCTCTTTGGCGTTGGCGACATCGATAGGATGATAATAGCCTCCCTTGCCTTGCGAGATACGAGTGGCCTCCACTTGCTCGCTGCGCAAGAACTTCGTAAGATACTCTTGTCTTTGGGCAGTTTTGTTTATTTGCTCTTGCAACCTTTGGTAATCGGCAATGGACTTGGACATATCCATGGAGGCAGACGACTTCCGCTGTGATGCCGCCATCTTGTCAATGCTTGCCGCCGCCTGCATGACGACGTTGCCCAATTGCCCAACTTGCTGGGTAGCCTTGCCTGCGCCAAGGTTGGAGAAGGTGCCCGACATCTTGGATGTCTTGCTGTCAATCGTTCCCAACTTGGCTATTATTTGGTCGAGCGAGGATAGAAGGCTTTGTGCACTTCCGTTCATCGCGCCAAATGATGCCTTTACGGAAGAGGCGGTTTGCTCCGCTGTCCTCTGTATCTTCTCCAGCCTTTCATCGGCCTCCTTTATTTTCTTCAACGCCGCCTCTGGTATGGTGAGCGCGCTGCCTAATGCTGAAATTGCCATGTGATTTGCTTGATTAAATAATTGGTATTCCGAGGTCGTTGAGGTTTTTCAAGTCATCTTCCGCGCCGCTGCCTATTGTCGTGGCGTTCCTCAACTTGCTGTCCCGTTTGTTCTTCTCGCTGTCTGAAAGGTACTCTATGTGAGTGAAGTCCATGCTTGCGAGCCTGACTTGCGGAACGGTCATCCCCCATTTGTATTGTTCTTGCGAGCACCAAGTGTTTGCCCTAAGGAAGTCTATCATCTGGCCGTATTCTGTCCTTGCAGGGACAACTCGGCTGCTTGGTGCTTCCTCGTCAACGTCTGGTTGCGGACGGTCTGAATCACATTGATACTCGCGAAGAAAAAATCCACATCAAGCAAGTTGAGAATTTCGACCAACAGGGTTGCCCAGTCCTTGATGTCGTAGTCTCCCCAAAGAAGTTGGTCGTAAACCCTTTGGTATTCGTCAGACTTGATACGCTCCTTGTCGTTGAGTAATGCAAGCGTTATCACCTTTGCCACGGAAGGCAAGTTAAGGGAAAATTCCTTGATTACATCGCCCATCGAAAGGTTTTCTTTCTTCAAAATCTTGCAAGCCTCCTCCGCTATCATCCATTGCGTACCAGGCTTCAACGCCCTTATCTCCCATTGCGTACCTTGCAGTTTGACTATCGTAGGAGAATCGTTCATTATCTGCGCGAGCCGAGCCATCGCCTCATTGGATATTGGCGAGTTTGGGGAAACCACTTTCTTCGCGCCATCAACCGCTTGGTTTATCTTCTCGCTATCCTCGCATTTCTTTTTCTTTGATTTGATGATTCTTGTCATGTTTTGTTATTTTTTCAACTGTTTGATAACCGAGACAATGCCTTTGTAATCCCTTGATATTGTTTTCAGTTTTTGAAACGACATGGATATGACCTTATAAGACCTGTGCAAGCCTGCTGAACCTTTTTCCAGTACGTGCGCATAAGGCATGGATGCAGCGATTGCCAGGTCTACCACGCCAGTAGGCGTATATTCGCTTTGAAGATACTCCGTAATAGCTTGCCTTCCCCTAATCTTCTCACCATACCATGACTTTGCGACTTTCGCGGATGGCGACGGGTGAAGGAAACCAGTTTTATAGAGTTTACCTTCGACATAGATGCCATAACCGTATGAATCAAAAAGGTTTAATGTCCTGTGCTGATAATCTATTTCGCTAACGCATTCTTTAAGGATTCTATCAGCGTCTTTCTCGATAGCCTCAACTATCATGTCTATCGCCATCTGTCTCAGGGTCTTGTCAGCCATACCGTTTATATTATAGTTGTTTGCCTTTGGAAGAAAAAAAGAGGGCGGACGGCATTATGTGTCGCCGCCGCCCTCTTTGCGCTTGAGATGTTATCCTGTCTATGTCTATTGCCTGTGTTAGAGACTACTTGCCATTGACAGGCAGAGTATAGTTGCTGTCAATGTAGAAAGGAGTCTTCGCCGCCTTGCCGTTTATTGTCACGTCCGCAAGCTGTGCCGTTCCTGCGAGAGTAATCTTCGCCAGGTTGGTGTTGAGCGATTCAATCGTGGTCTTGGAGTTGAGTTGCAGCTTTGGCAGGATAAGAGCCACGTTCTTGCCTCCGCTCTCAAATACCACCGCAACCTCGGCATACATATTCTGATAGCCAGATGGAGCGTAAACCTTGTCGTCGCTGGTGCCCTTTGTAAAGCCGCACAATGCCACGAGCACATCTGCCTGCGTGTCTGCCACCTCTGCCTCGAACTGGTACTTGCCAGTGGTCACGATTGACATGATAGGAGTGTCGGAGGTCTCGCGCTCGATGTCGGTAGTGCTGTTGTCGTCCTGCGATACCTTTGTGGTGTCGCGCACGACATCATCCAAGTCGTAGTAGTCGTCTCCAACCGTGCCCTCGGTGGTGTATGGGCGCACTATGATGTGTGAAGGCTTGGATAGCTTAATGGCCGTCGAACCCGTAGAGTGAACTGTTGCTGTCATAATTTTATAAGTTTTAAATTGTTATCCTGTGATAAATTGTTATGTCATTTGGCGACAACCGAGACGGAAATGAGATTGTAATGGAACTGGCGTTCGGTGTCATATCCGCTATCCCTGTACAGCTCCGAGATGATGAAGTTATCATCGCATGATTCCCTAATCATCTTGTCGAGAGCAGCCTCCATCTTGTCGAGCCGTCTGACGTTCTTCCTAAGAGGTGTACCCTTGGGCCTTGCGTACAGGTAGATATTGACATATCCGGAAGAGAAAGCGTTGTAATCCGTCTGTTGCCCGACATCCACGTTCACGAAGTCCTCCCATTCCTTCCCGGTAGTGGGCGGAAGCTCCCCGACGAAGATGTTGTCGGATATTTTCGCTTTTGTCAACGCCATCGAAAAGAAGTTCTCGATGCGTGACAGTCTCCTGTTCTCCCTGTCCATGTTGTCGTGATTATATATCCGAGCCCTTTATGTACACTTGGCAACCGTGCATCTGCGTTGGGTAAACGCCTATCACCATGCCGTCCACGGCCATGTCGAACATTGTCGCCCTGAACCTTATACCAGGCTTCAATCCATCGGGGATGCTCTCCAAGCCGTCATCGGTTGTCGGCATGGGGAAATACACCGTGTAGCCCATGGATATGACCCCAGAACTAAACTGCTTGTCGGTCTTCTGAATGTCGCAAGCCGTCCGCAGGATTATCGTATCGGGCCTGTCGGTCTCGCCGAGCAAGTCCCCATCTTCCGGTATGTTGTCCTCCCTTCGATAAAACTCGCCCTCGAAGGCATATTCTTTCAAGGCATTCCTGTCAGTGTACATAAGCACTCATGTCAATCCATCTCATTAATCCATTTTACCTCCCCGCTGACAGAATCCAAGGCTTGCAGCTTGTCGTCCTCGCCATACTTGCCGTAAAGCCGTTTCAGCTCCGCCTTGATGCTTTGCAACGCGGCCGCTGTTATGGTCTGCGCTCCCACCGTGAGGGTGTACGAACCGTGCTGGTTGGTGACAGAAGCCGTCTGGTACACGCCAAACACGATTTTCTCATAGAGCATCATCTTGCAGCGGTCTTTCTGCTCGTCCGTGAGGTCAAGATACTGTGTCACGTCCGCCACGCCGCACTCCAACGCCACGTGTTGAAGTGCCGACTTGTCGAACACGAAATTGGTGATTCCGCTAAGGTAATCCAGTATGTCGAACTTAGATGCTATCATGGGTGTAAAATGGATTAATCGTCATCGCAAGTAAAGTGAGAGTCGGGACACTACGCCACCGCTCCGTCTCCAGCCACCTCGGTGTGGATAATCTCGTGGTTGGTGAACGAGATGAGGGCAGGGATAGCCGACATCATCACGTCAGTGTGCCACTCTTTCAGTCGTCCATTGTCGGTAGTGGTATTCATCGCAGTCACCAAGCCGTTGAGCATTGTAGCGAAAGTGGTGTCGATGGTGCTTGCGCCATAGCCGTTGCTGAACACCTCACGCTCCAAGACATCGACATACTTGAACTCCACGGCATCGCCAGCAGGACGGAGAACGACGCGGTTATCAGCCCAGCCCTGCACGAACGTGTCAGTTGTGCGAGTCTTGTTGCGCTCCTTCTCGGTGACAATCTCTATTGGCGAGATGCCCTGAATGTCGGTAAACGAGTTCAAGAACTGCTCGTTAGTGATAGGCATTCCCTCCACGTAAGCGATGTAGTTAGCCTTACACCAAGTGACATACAGGTCACGTACCTCTTTGTTCTGCAAGAAGACGTCGTTGTACATCTTCTTGGTCATCTTCCACGTCAGAGGGCCGTCATAGCCGCCTCGCTTGTTGCGATAAGCGTCCTCTATCTTGCGCATCTGTGTAAGAATCTGGCAGTCGGTGTCAGTCCAAGCCTTAGTGCCTGCCTTTTGGAAGTTATCCTTAGGGATGCGAGCGTCATAGAGCTTGGCATAAATGCCAGCACCGAGGCCTGTGTAATCAATCTTACCCTTGGTTTCGAGCTGTGCAGTCACGTTGTTCAATGTCGCCTTTGCGGAACGAAGACCAACGGCGAGATAGTCGCGCACCCAGTTAGCTATGATACGGTCGGCATTGCCAAGCTGCGCAAATATCTTCTGCTTGTAGATGCGCTGTGCCGCTGTCTCCACGAAGCCACGTCCGATGAAGTCCGGAATTGAAGCCGTGTACTCGTCCTCGCCGCGGTTGTCCATCTGATGTGAATCTCCCAATGGCGCGCGCAAGTCCATGACTGGAGCAGCCTCCAACTTAGAAGAGGTCATGCGGAAGGTGGCGGAGCCATCATCGGCGACAGGCGTAGGAGCATCGGCGATATGGCCCTGCGTCAGAGCCCAGCCCTCATCCGTGTTAAGGAGATCCGAGTTATCAACGAGGGACTGGAATAGCTCACTGCCGTTGTCGCTTGAACGGAACAATGCAGCCCAATCAGAGTTGTTAATGTCAAATCTTTGCATATCCTGAAAACTTTAATTTGTTATGAAAAAATGAGCCGTGTTATCCTGAACGTAAAGCCTTTAGTTGAACCAGAACCAAGACTTTACACGGCTCTTGTTGAGAGCGAGAACTGCTGGAGGCAATGCGCCGATAGCCATAAGGTCAATCACTGTGTCCTCTTGCGCGAGTGCAGGGGTGAACATATACTGCAAGTCGTCCAATCCCTCCATGTTTGCATCGTACAAGAAATCCATATCCTTGTCGGCATAGGCATTAGGGTTTGTAACCATTGGAAGAACAGATGCACCTGCTGATGCTGCCTCTACAAAGACATCACCCTTGTGCTGCTCTGTGCCAAGAGTCTTGGATACTGTTACAAGCCAAATATCAGCTGTACCTTCAGTGGATTTCTCTACCTTAGTGATAGTAACACCGAGAGCCTTTGTAACAAAGTCCTTCTGTCCAACCATGATGTTGTCGCCAACGAAAGGAATGTGATGATAACCGTCACGCACAAACTTGTAGGTTGTGTCTGTTGTGGTAGCTCCATTCGCTAACTCGTAGAACTTCAAAATCTTCACCTCTGCGCCTGTGTTCGCATCTTGGTTTGGAGTGTACTCGCACAAGTCGCCAGCGTTAATCTTCGCACGTCCCTTGAATGGGTTTTTCAAGACACCGCCCGTGGTGGGGTAGCATAGAGCGTCCTTGTTGCCCTTGACGAGCTTCACGAAGACATTTTTGAAGCCACCGATGGAGCCATGTGCCTGAATGAGGGTACGGCCAGTGAACACCGCACCTCCAATAGCCTGTCTTTGATAAAAGTTGTCCATAATTTTCAATGTTTATTAAACTTTGAGTTCAATCTTGCGAGCCACGGCGCACAAGCCTCACGAGTTGAGAATCTTGTTAACGCCTTCCCATCTCTTCTTCGCATCTGCATTGCCGTTGCCAGAGCCAGCTCCTGCACTGCCAGGTGTGCCGCCAGCCTTAGCGTGGGCGAGATTGTAGAAGTCCAATGCGTCCGTAGCCTCCTTGTCAACATCTGTGTCCTTGGTGATGGCAATCTTGCTCATGTACTTCTCAGTCCACTTGCTGTCACGAATGCCTTTCTCCTTGAACTTTGACAGGAGTTCGTCACGTTTCTGCGAGGCAAGTCTGTTGGCTTCGTATTCCGCATCCTTCTCCTCCAAGGCCTTCACTTTGTCCATCAAGGCCTTTATCTCTGGCGAAAGGTCGTCCCCGCTCTTATTTTTCGGGTCGGGCTCATCCACCTTCTGCGGCTTGGATTCAGGGTGCTCTTCGCGCCATTTCTTAATGAAGTCGGCGTTGTCCTTCTCGTAATTGCCGTTAAGCGACACGTACTGCGGCAGGATTTTGCTGACCAAATCATCAAGTTCTGTCTCCTCGTTAACCAAAAGGTCGTAGTGGGAATCACTAAGGCTCTTGATTGTCTTCTCACTGATGGAAAGGTGTTTTCCATTCTCCGTGAGCTTACCTTTTAGGGCATCTAAAAGTTGCTGTTTTGTAAACTTCATGTCAAATAAAATGTTGGTTTTACAAATGCAAAGTTAGTTCATTAACTTGTTGATATAAAATATTTTACACGCCATAAATGGCATATGTCAAATATAGATATTATAAACTTATTTCATGTAAACATTCTTAGGTATCTTTGCATTGAACACAAGAGCATGGACAACGAGAAAGACATAATCATAAGCCCGCAAGAAGGATTCCAGCAGTCCTTTGCAAGCAGTAATGTTGATGTGGTTTTCGGAGGAGGAAATTTGGGAGGCGGGAAGCAGCAGCCTTTATCCTCTAAAATACTTACGCCAACAGGATGGCAAACTATGGGCGATATGAAAGTGGGTTCAAAGGTGATAACTCCTTTTGATGGAGTTGCCACCGTGACTGCCGTATTTCCACAAGGAATGAAAGATGTGTATGAATTTCGTCTGGTTGATGGAAGAAAATGCGAATGCGGTATAGAACATCTGTGGACGGTTTTTGATAAAATGCCTACTTGCATATCATCAGATGATGAGCTTAAAGGTTCTATGACTGTAACGACTCGTTTTCTTATCGAGAATATGAAAAAAGGGAAGAATTTTTTCGTTCCAAATCCATACTTGAAAGAATACGAAAATGAGTGTTTGGTAATGGGTGGCCATACGCAAATAAAATCAATCAAAAAGGTTAGGAGAGCAGGGTGCCAATGTATATTGGTTGATAACAAAGACCACCTATACATAACAGATGACCTAATTGTTACACACAACTCGTATGGTCTTGTACTTGCGATGGCAGAGCCGTTAATGACCGACCCAGATTTTCGCGCCATGATTTCTCGTCGCTCCCTTGGCAACCAAAAGGCGGGTGGCGGTTTTGTCGAGAAGTTCAAGCAGATATTCGGTGCTGATTACATCAAGATAAAAGAGAGCGACTCCCCTCGCGTATCATTCCCCAATGGCACGTTTGTAGATTTGACCTACCTTGATGATTCCAACATGGACAAGCTTAGGGAGCGCGCGAAAGGCTGGGAGTATGACTTGATAGCCATTGATGAGCTTACGGAGATGTCGTGGGAGGCATTCTCTTACATCTGCACTCGTAACCGAGGTCAAAGCAAGATATTCACAGGCAAGTTCTTCGCTACGCTAAACCCCAAACGCAGCCACTGGACGAGGGTATTCCTCGATTGGTATATCGGGGCAGATGGTTTTATCCGCCCAGACCGCAACGGTGTGGTGAGATATTTCTATTGCGCCGGTTCTTCCGTTAAGGACGTGGTTTGGGGCAATACGAAAAAGGAAGTCTATGAGAAATGCAAGATAGACATTGACGCGAAGCTGAAAGCCATTGGCGGAGGTTTTACCTATGATGCGATGATAAAGAGCTTTGTGTTCTATCAAGGCAAGATGGGTGACAACAAGAAGATGTTATCCAATAACACCAAGTATGTTGGTTCCGTGGCCATGTCGGGCGGCAGGATGGCAAGGGCTCTAATGGAAGGTAACTTCAACGTTGACGCGGAGGAAGAGGAGAACCTCCCGATACCAAGCGAGGCTGCACGTGATTGCTTCATCAAAGACCCAGCGGTAAACGGCGACAAGTGGATAACGATAGACTTAGCGGACTATGGCAAGGATAATACCATAATGCTATCTTGGAACGGCTTTCACGTGGTTAACAAGGAAATCATCATGCACGCCACGCCGAGGATAAACGCAGAGAGAGCAAAAGCGTTCGCTCGTAAGGAGGGTGTGGCAGAGGCACATATCATATACGATGCCACGGCAGGTAGGTATTTCAATGACTACATACCGGATGCCATACCTTACATCTCCGCCGCCAAGCCGATAGGCATATATTACCTATCCGCCGTGACGCTGAAAGACCTTTGCTATCTTAGGCTATGCTACATGATAAAGCGAGGCCAACTGACATTTGACGACAAGGTGGCGAGCTCGACATACACGCATCAAAACCTCAAATACAAGGTGACGTTGCAAAACGAGTTCATGGAGGAATGCTCCGTGGTGCAGTTTGACATAATGCAGAGCGGAAAGAAAAAGCTAAGGAGCAAGAAAGAGATGAATCGTAACCTTGGCCATGGCCGTTCGATGGACTTGCTTGACCCTTGCGCCATGAGAATGTACCCCTGCTTTAACATAGAATACGGCAGCGAATTGCAAGAGGGTTTCAAACTTGCGGCCAACGACGCAGACACCAAAAAGAACCCCAACGCGCAAAGTATTTACGATGATACCCTTTGGTACTAAACAACGATAAGAAATGCTTAAAAAGGAAAACATAAAGACAATCCTTGATACCGTCCGCCAGGACTGGGAAAGGTGCAGCGAGAAAGACATCGCGTTTGCTATCTTGTGTGACACTTTGGAGGATAAGTCTCTTGCTTATCGCCTCGCTTACAGGAAGTCTGACAAGAACGCAAGCGACTTCTATAACACCCCACGGTTTAAAAAACTACTCGGAGTGCTTGAGCCTTTCGGTATCGGTTCCGTTAACAACACGAGCATAACCAAGGAGGAGAATAAGAATGAGCTCCTGAAAATGCTTGACAAGATACAGGCAGCCCTGAACAACGGCGAGTTGGAGCCTAAGGACGCATTGAAGATGCAAACCGACATTCGTGTTAAGCTGAATGACAAGTTTGAGATGGAGGAGTCGCAAAGCCAGAAGCGCATCATCGTGGTGCCGTCAAAGCATGACATCGTTTGCCCTCACACCAATAGGGAATGTACGTTTTGGCCAACAAGAAAGGCTTGCATAAGGCACTTTGGCTTTACAGGCACACAGGAAGACAAGAACACAAGAAAAGAATAAACGGCATATATCATGGGAAGGAAAAGACAAGACATAATAAACGATTATTTGGCTAATCCCCAAAAGCTCCTCTTGAAGAAGCCCTTTCTAAGAGGCACATCGTCGCTTGCCATAAAGGACAGCATGGATGGCAACATGGTGAAGACAAACGCCATGAGAGAAGCCGTTTTACCGAAAATCTACAAGAATGTAGTATCGCAAGAGAGGTTCGCAAGGGAACTCGATCCTAACTGCCATAGCGTCATATTCGATGAGAACCTCCCTTCTATTTGCGTAAAGGAGAAAGATACCAACAACTACCTTGAAATAAAGTTCAAGAGGTTTGGCATCGCGTTCCAGCGCAGGATAATGGAGAAATCAACGCTATGCCTTTGCGGAAACAAGAGGGTTCACATCTTACACGACCCCAACCCAAGCGAAGAGCTGAAAAAGAACTTTGCCGATTTCAAATGGCATTGGGAGGAGACTAACCAAGATGGCGTAGAGACACGTGCCGTTTCCATACAGCAATCCTATGGCGACGTGGGCTTGCTGGTCTACATGAACGAAAAGAACGAGGTGAAAACACGCCTCTTCTCCTATGCTGATGGCTATCAGACTATCTCACATAGGGATGACAACGGCGAACCTTTGATAGATTGTGTGTATTACCGCACGGAAGACGGCATAAGGCACATAGACGCATACGATGACGTGAACCATTATCACTTCTCTGATAGTGTGCCTGCTGATATTACGACAGAGCCCACGAGCGCATGGCATTTGGATTATTCAGAGGAGCATGGCTTCTCGGAAAGCCCACTTATCACGAAGCGAGGAGATGTGCCATGGAATAACGTTCAAGACTTGATAGAGCTTTTTGAGATTATCTTTAATCTCTTCGCCGTGATACAGAAACGTCACGGTTGGGGAATACTGTATATCAAGGGCAAGTTCAACGAGACTGCTAAGAAAATCGCTGGCTCTATCATCTTGAACGATACAAGCATAGACGGCAACGGTTCGGCGGAGTTTAAGGCACCTCCAACCCCACAGAATATGCTTGACTTCCTGCAAGCTATCCTTGACCAGATAGAGATTGGTTGTGGCTGTACTTTCATCTTGCCAAAGGACGTGAAGTCGAGTGGCGACATAAGCGGCTTGGCCATTCAAATAACACGTTCCCTTGACATAGAACACGCAGCAAACTCCGTGATTGAATGGCAAAACTTCGTGTCGAAGCACTCACGGCTTTTCAAGGAAGGCCTTGCCAAGCAGCTTGTCGCAAGCGGTGAGAACCCGAAGGCTATCACCGAGTTCGAGAAGATGAGAGTAAGCACATCGTTTAAGCCATGGCAGCCATTTGACGAGGCGGCATATAATCAGATGCTATGTACCCTGCATGGGAGTGGACTTATATCGACAAAGACGGGCGTTGAGAAAAATACCGTATCAACTCCCGATGAGGAGGTTAGACTGCAAGATGAGAACGAGGATAGCACTGCAAATGTGATTGATAATAATAGTGACAATAACAGCGAAGAGTAAGTTGTATGGAAGCGAAGAAATTGCTCATAAAGAGAGATGTTGACGGCAAAGCGCAATCGTTCCCGAACGACGTTGCTCCTGCTGTTGTGGGGACGTTTACCTATACGGCAAAACGTATGGGAGGTGCTCCATCAATCACGGCGACCATATATTACCCTACCCCTCTTGACAAGTCATGGACACACGAGGAGTATGTCGAGTTCGCAGGGGAAAAGTATTACGCCACATCTATTCCATCCTCCAGCAAGGACAACCAAACGCTGCTCTACAAGCATGACGTGACGTTTACATCCCGCAGGGAGATGCTTGACAACACGCTGTTTTTCGATGCAGTGTCAAACAAGGGCGAGGACACAAAGGGCGGAGACAAGTATCGCTCCAACCAGACGAAGTTCACGTTTGGCGGCGACATCACGGAGTTCGTGTCGCGCATCAACAGCAGCATGAAATACTGCGGCGTGCCATACAGCGTGGTGATAGATGATGGCTATGCGACTACCGATGTCAAGGAGGTGTCGTTTGAGAACCAATACCTCACGGAGGTGTTGCAGCTCATCAACACGACTTACGAGCTTGATTATTATTGGGTAGGCAGCGTTTGTCACGTAGGCAAGATACAATATGACTTGACGAGTGAGCCCATAGAATACGGCAGAGACAACGCCCTTGTGTCGGTGTCGAAGGAGAACAGCAACGCCAAAATCATAGACATGATTACAGGCTACGGCTCTTCCGACAACATACCCTACTACTACCCCAACGACGATGAATATGGGCAGGCCATATTCGACGTGGAGAATATCGCCAAGAGCAAGGTTACTGTCTCATTATCCAAATACTGGGGCACTGTCGGCACGGCAAGCAACAAGAAACTCACATTGTACAAAGGCAAGGAGGGCGGTGAGTACGCGGGCGAATTATCCATCTCGAAGCTCCCTTACACGGAAGGGTTCTCATCCACGGTCGGCGGCGACGAATGCTCCATTGGCACTTACTACCGAGTAAGGATACTCGCCAAAAAGGGCATGAACCTTGACTTGACCAATGCCGGGGTTAAATTCGCGTATAACGACTGGGCCAACAAATACCACAAAGACCTCGTTTACGATTCCAAGGAGGTTGTCCGTAATTTCTACCTACGAGACAATGTAAACACGAGCAAAGAAGACAAGAGCATATCCAAGGGGCAGACGGTCGGAACGACTTGCACGTATGACTTTACGGAGGATGGTGATTATACACTGTACTTAGAGTTCTCTTATTCCTACAAGAGCAAGAGGTGGAAAGACACACAAGGCGTATATAACAAAGCGAACAGGTCATATTTCGACATGAGCGCCCTCGGCTCCATAAAACTCTCATACGCCCCAACATCTGAATATATATGGGTTTATGATGGAAACAAGACCGCATCTTACGACAAGTGCGGAATAGAGATAGATGGGCTGTCAAGTGCCACGGCAATACCGTTTGAATATAACTTCGTCAAAGATGAAGATGGGAACTACACCTTTGACAAGATAATAGGGGGCGACACGGGCAATGCGGTTTCCGTTACCGTGACAGGCCGCACGTGGATATTCCCCTCGCAGAACCTCATGCCAAGCATCTACCGAGAGAGCGGTGGCGCGGAGAGGTTCTACTACGCCAAGGATGATACGTATACCATCCACGGCACGGCAGACAAGTACACGTTTAAAAATCTTTACAAGGAGGGCGACTCCCACCAAGGCAGCGTAGAATACAGTGACATAAAACCCACCATCAACGGCATTCGCAACGACGTGATACAGAGCGATGGCTTAGGCCAGTTGTTCGGGGAGATTGCGGACGTGGCATTTGACAGTGAGGATAGCGATGTAAAGGATAGCGATGAGAACTATATTCACTCGTATTTCTACATCAAGCTGCACAAGTTCAGTGGGGATTACGGCTTCGACCTTTTCAAGCACGCATTGGCAAGCGAGAGCGCGAAGATAAACCTCATCAAGAGCAACGGATGTCCTGCTTGCTCGTTTGAGATTGGCTGCTACTGGGATAAAGACAAGAACAGGTGCTACAACAACGTGCTCACCGATGGCAATGGTAACTTGAAGTCGGAGGCCAACAAGATAGGCTCAAAAGGTGATTATATCCTTAACGACACATTCGTCGAAGAGCAAACATCGAACCAAGACTCCACAAAGGAAGAGCTTTGGATTTGCGTCAAGAAAGAAGACAGCACGCTCGGCATAGTGATGCCAAACGCATCTGGCAATTTCAAGCCGCAGAAAGGTGACTTGTTTGTCATCACAGGCATCAACCCTCCGAAAGTGCTCGTGACGGCAGCGGAGAAGCGACTGGATGAAGCACTCATAAAATACATGAGCGAGAACAATGAAGACCAGTTCAGTTATAAGATTAAGTTCTCTCGCATATTCTTGCAAGAAAACATGGCATTCGCCAATAAGCTGAACGAGAACAGCAAGGTGGCGATAACCTACGCTGGTGAAAAACATGAGTTTTTCGTTACAAACTACACCGTGAAGATTGACGACAACGCCTTGGCGGAAGTCGAGGTCGAACTGACAGACAGCCTTGAGACATCCACCAGCGAGCTGAAAAAGACGATAGATGCCGTGAAGGGCGAGACGGTAGCGCAGTTACAAGGCTTAATCGGTGGTAGCGGTGGCTTGAATGCCACTATAGCGAATAGGCTATATCTTTCTAAGCAAGGTGATGACACGGCGCAGGGCGTGATAACGTTCTTGCGGAGGCTTGTGGCCAAGGCGGGCGTAAAACTTGGCAACAACGCCTACGTCACGGAGCTTGGCGATGCCGTGCTGAACGAGATAAGGTCAATAGACTATGACAACGCGGCGGAGCAGGGTTTCAGCATAGAGAAGGACGCTGGGGGCAGGTATCAGGCGTTTCTGACGAACCTCACGGTGTGGGGCAAGGCGTTGTTCCACGAATTAGAGGTGAGGAAGCTGAGCTACGCAGGTGGCAACATCTACCTGAGCGGTGCCGGAAGCAAGATAGTGAAGGCGGTGCCCGTGAAGAAGGTGACTGCCACGAATGGCACGGAGACGACCGTGACGTGGGAGGCGTGCGAGGTGACTGACACGGATTGCGCCGGCTGGAAGTGCTACCTGCTGGCTGATGATGGCACGACCGCCACGATGAACTACTGGCAGGAGGGCGACCAAGTGCGCTGTCAGACCATGGGCGAGATTGCGGCTGGTGGAACGTATGCTGATGCGAGCAACAAGAGTTACTGGCGTACTATCCCTGACAATGGCGTATCTACACAGAATGAGAAGATATACGGCACTAAGACGGAGACTTATCTTGATGAAGATGGCAACGAGCAGACGAGAGAGGTGCAGGTAGAATTGTACGATGGTCAGGCGTTTGCGTGGATTGTGATAGGAAAGCATTCCGAAGGCATTGACGGATATGAAACAGAGGATGAAGCGCCTACCGAGACAAAGGGCATTCCTGCTGAGGGCGACACGATAGTGCTCGATGGTAATAGACACCGTAATAGCCATCAAGAATACGACAAGACGGACAGGCAGAATGTAATCGTCTTGGAGACTACGGGCGACTATGCTCCTCGTATCGCTTGCTTTGCTAATATCACTGAGTACAAGCACACTTTCGAGAAGACTGTAAATGGCGAGAAGAAAGAGGTGTCTCTGTCGGTGTTTGAGACCTCACCGAAAGGAGGTACGAAAATCAACTCATCACGTTTTGAGTGGATTTCGGACGATGGTAGCACTATCAATATCATCAACTATCGAGGCGATTGGGTAAGTACAAATAAATACCACAAGAACGACCAGGTGAACCACAATAACGCCGTGTGGGTGTGCGTGGCGAACAGCGGCGTGGACGTGGAAGGAGAAGAGCCAAGAGACAAGAGCACCGTGTGGAAGAAGGTGCTGAGCGGCGGCACGAGCTACGGCGTGACGCTGACCGTGGAGAAGCGGACAATCTCCAGCACGGAGGACGACTGCCTGGTGGTGACGTTCACCAAGGGCGACACCGACGGCGTGACGACGACGAACAACGTGCAGGACATAGGCGGCTACGCCCAACTCTACGTTGACGGCGAGATTGACAAGTCCGTCACGAAACGGCTCAACCTTGGCACTCCGGAGGCTGGCGAGCTACAGAAGGGCGCGTATCCGCAAGTGTTCACGGCTGGCTACGTCACCGTGAAGTGGTACGACAAGGAAGGCGGCACGCTGCTTGGCATGGGAAGCCTTACGAGAGGTGCCGACGGCAAGCAGGGCGACGGCGTGGTGATGGCCTACAAGCACGCCGACACGCAGCCTGACGTGCCCACGGGCACCGACCCAGAATGCCCCGGCGACGGATGGAGCCTGTCACCCGACGCGCCCACGGGCGGGGAGAAGGTGACTGGCGTAAGCTATGGCGACTACGAGAGCGGCGCGTATGACGGCGACAGCAAGGGACCGGATGCGACAGCCAAGGAGTGGGCGGAGGCCGAGGACGGCGGGCGGACGTGGATGAAGTCGCCGAGCGGCCTGAGCGACAACTATGGCTACGCTCTGATGAAGGTGTCGTTCACCACGCAATACGACAATACCACGGTGGACGTGGAGATAAAAGCCTACTCGGAGCAGAACTTCGACTTGGTGGAGGTGTGGGCGCTGGACACCGCACCCGACACTGGCACCTCCTTCCGCGGGCAGGGACTTGCCCACGCATCGGGCAACGGTGTGGAGCAGGCGTACTCGTTCACCGTGGCCAAGGCGGGGCGGCACTTCATCTGCGTGACCTACGCCAAGGACTCGTCCCAAGCCTCCAACGGTGACTACGGCCTTTTCCGCCTCGACCTCTCCGACAACGAGGCGGCGGTCTCGGACACGGTGTGGATGAGCCAGGCCAAGGTGAGCGGCGGCAAGTGCGTGCTGCCGTGGTCAACGCCCGTGAAAATAAACGGTGCCGACGGCATCGGGGCGTTGGAGATAACCTGCGACCCCGACACCCTCGTTTTTGACACGGAGGACGACGGCATCGTGCCAAGCGGGACGAGCAAGACGGCGACGATAGCGTGCTACCGTGACGGCAAGAAGGTGACAAACGTGGAATATGACCTCATGGAGGGCGGACACCCCGACTGCGACGCGTCAATCTCGACCTCGAACAGCACGGCGACCGTGACAATATCGAGCATTGCCACGGACAGCACTAATGGCGTGAGCAAGACGTGTGGCACGGTGGAGGTGCAGGTGTATGACAAGGACAACGGCAGGTATTACTTCCCCGTGGTGAAGTTCTCGGTGAACGTGGCCAAGTTCAACGGCGGACTGAAGGCCGACAACAAGAGGTTCGAGACGACATACAACTACCTTACTAACAACGGCACGAGCACCGACTTCTCATATTATGAGAGCCATATCAAGCAGACGGCCAAGGAGATAAGCCTGCACGTGAGCGAGAAGCGAGCTGGACGGAGGAACCTCTTGCCCGGAAGCGCGTTCAGGAAACAAGGGGAAGGATGCTCTATCATACAGGATGGGCAAGATGCCATTAACGGCATCTGCATCAACGGCGGCTACGATGGCACGAACTGCGCGCGGCTGCGGAACGAAAGCCCAAACGCCTACCCACGCATTAGCTGGGACGGCGCGAGAAACTCGAATGTCAAGGTGGAGAAAGGCAGGAAGTACACCCTCTCGTTCTGGGCAAAGAGGCTCTCTTCACAGGAGAGCGGTTATGAGATAAGCACGCAATTCTTCTTGCAGGATGGGGCGAATGGCTATGCCCGTCCCTATGATGCGCTGAAAATGGGTTCGTTTACCGTCAAGTCGCAGGGTGAGTGGGAGTTTATCCAAGACACCGTGACGATACCTTCGGACGCGAAGGCCAATTACATGGAGGTGTGTATATGCCTTGCCCTTGCGCCAAGCGGTGGGTATGCGGACATACTCGTTTGCCGCCCGATGCTTGAGGAGGGCGAGGAGTACAACGGCTGGACGCTCTCGGAGCAGGATTACGACTACGTGGGCGGCAACCTGCTGGACAACGCGGGGACGCTGACCAAAAGCGGCAACGTGGAGAGGCTGAACCCCGACAATGTGAAGCAAGGCGGCATGGGCGAGAGCGCAAGCATAAACGCGGTACTGTCGCCGACGGACAAGGAGGATGACTTTTTGCAATTCTCCACCGACGGCATGGGGATAAAGGCTGGCGAGGACTACGTGCTCTCGTTCTACGCCAAGGCTGACTCGAACCCTGGGCGCCTGTTATGCTTCCTCTACCCGAGCGAGGGCGGCATCAACACCGAGGACAGTGACGGCAAGTATGACAACACGTGGGAAACGGCAGATGGCAGCTTGAAGTATGGCATCGTGCCCGGTACGCAGTGGAAGAGGTACTGGGTGCATTGGAGACCGACGAAGAACGACCCGAAGCACGTGCTGTTCAGGTTGCAGCGTGGCGGCAACGACCGTGGCACTTACAGCTCTTACACGACGTATGCCGTGGGAGACGTGGTGCTGTATGGCGGCACGTACTACGTGTGCCAGAAGGCCGGGTCGGGATATGAGCCCGGCGCGTCGAGCTACTGGGAGGCGACGGTGTTCGCGATAGAGATAGCCCGGCCGAAACTGGAGGTCGGGGCGACGATGACCGAGTGGACCGCCAAGCGTAGCGACATGGTAGACAAGCAAGCGTTGTACGCCACGGGGGTAGACATTGACAGCAAAACGATAACGCTGACGGCCGACCATACCTACGTGAGGACGAACGATGGCACGCCGACGGTGATGATAGACGCTGACGGCAACCTGGCCAACGTGAAGGTGAACGCGGACATGGTGAACGTGTCGGCGACGCACAAGTTGAGCATATCGGGCAATGGCTCGATGGTGGTGGATATGGACAACTTCAAGTTGGATGAGAGCGGTAACGCCTCGTTCAAGGGTTCCATCGACTCGAAGAGCGGCACGATAAGTTTCTTCACGTTCACGGATAGCGGAATGTACAGCGCCACGTCGTCGTCATTGTGGGGCTTGGGGCTCAGGAGCACCAACATAAGCGTGAGGGGCAACCCTGGAGGCAGGACGTCGCTGGTCTGTCTTGGCGACGGGCGCAGGGACACGACGGGCGGCGACAACAACACGTACCCCACGTCGGTGGTGAATGGCCAGAACGTGAACTACTGCAACCTGATACAGGTGAAGGGCGGCGGCAACGGCAACGGCAGGGACGCTGCGGCACTGGGCATAGAGACGGAAGGCGACTTCTGCCTTAGCGCGATGGGCGGTCTCAGTCACTTGCAGGGGTTGGCGTTGGACGCTTCGACGACAAGCGGCTCCCCCAACAGGACGCTGTTCCTCTGTTCGGGCGGCGGGTTCACTATGCCATCTAACCCTAAGGACGGCCAACTGGTGATAGTGATACAGACCACGACATCGCGCATAACGTTCTACGGTGGTGGCAAGAGCTTCATGAAGGGCGCGAGCACGAGCAACACGGCGACAAGCGGGAGCGCGGGGCAATGGAACTTCTTTGTCTATGACGGTTTGGTGAGCTGCTGGCGATGCGTGTACGCGAATGGGGGGCTCTTTTGATGAGTGAAGAGTGAAGAATGGCCGTGCGGCTACCCCTTGGGCTTGATGGGCATATTGGGCAGAGGAGAATGGAAATGAATGTTTAACGATTAAAGACAAAGAGATTATGAAAAAGGTTTACAATGTGTTTAAGAGTATTGGTGAGTGGCTGGCAAAGGCAGGGGTTGAGAGGTACCTGCACTTATTGGCTGGCTTGGTGATAGCCTTCTTCACGGCCATGCTGATGCAGGGCGTGGCTGGTGAGGGCCGCTGGACGTGCGCTGGCTTCGCCATGATAGTGACTGTGACGGTGGGCATCTTGAAGGAGGTCGCCGACCAGACCTATGAGGGCGAGAGCGACGCGCTGGACTGGGCTTTCACGTGCATTGGCGGCGTGATAGGTTGCGGACTGTGGATGATGTAGGCCCACCCCCCCCCCTTTAGAGTGAAGAACGGAGAGGGAAGAGTGAAGAGTAACGAAAAGAACGATAACGACAATAACAGGTAAGGTATGACGATGGGCAGCTCGGTATTACAGACAAGTTTCCTGACGGGTAACAGCGTGCATACAGGGGTAAGAGCTTTCGGCATGACGTTGTTCTCCTCGGAGATAACGCAGATGCTGGCGGACTCCAAGTGGATTTGGATAGCGATAGGCTTGCTGTGTATGCTCGACTTCCGCTTCGGGTGCAAGGAGAGCAGGCTAAGGCGCGACAAGGCGTTAAAGCAAGGTGACAAGGTGCTGGCGGCGGTGTATAAGTTCCACCGCTCGCGGGCGTGGCGGCGCAGCCTGAACAAGTTTATCGACTACCTCATGCTGATGATGGTGGCGGAAGCGATAGGCGCTGGCTTTCTGCCGCTCGTGGGCATAAACTACATCTTCGGCGCGTGGGTCGGCGGCGTGATAGCCTGCCTGTGCGAGATGAGCTCAATAGGTGGGCACTTCCTCTACATACACAACGTGAGGATAGAGAAGCGCACCATCAAGGGGTATCTGATGGCTTTTGGCAAGGGTTTCGCCGTGGCGTTGGCAAGGCAGAAAGACCCTGCCATGGGCGAGGCCGTGGAGGAGGCGTTCGAGAAGGTGGGAAAGGAGAAGGAAAAGTGAGGATTTAGGCTTTTATAGACGAGATAGACTTAATTAAAAAACTTGACATGAAAAGGATAGTAAGAGGTAATGACTTCACCATGAGAATACCCGTGGTGAAGATAGTTGAGGGCGAGAAGGTTGCGTTCCCGTTGCCGGGCTGCACCGACATCGTGGTGAGGTTGTGCTCTGCGTACAGGCGGCTGGAGCTGGCTTACACCATTGACGCGAAAGAGGACAACGTGATTGTGGCGAGGGTCGAGGGAGACAGGATACCCTTGGGCACTTACGCGCTGGAGGTGCGCGGAAAGATATTCGGGAACGACTGGCGAAGCAACGAGTATGAGCAGGTGGCTATCGTTGACAGGAACGCTGACGCCGACACGGAACTGGGCGAGACCGACGAGGGCGAGAACTCGGTGGAGATGGATACGGCGGTGGTGTACCTGCCACCGAGCGCGGAGCTGAGCGGGCTGATAACGGAGGCGGAGGGACTCGTGGGCAAGGCTGACGCTGCCGTGGCCAACGCCGAGAAAGCCGCGAAGGAAGCTGAGAACGTGGACATAGACATCAACGGCGGCGACTTGGAGATAACACGCAAGAGCGGCGAGAAAAAGGGGTTCAACCTCATGCTGTTGAAGGGCGAGAAAGGTGAGAAAGGAGACCAAGGAATACAGGGTGAGCAGGGCGTGAAAGGTGATACGGGAGCGACTGGCGAGACTGGCCCGAAGGGAGACAAGGGAGACGCCTTCACTTACTCGGACTTCACGGCGGAAGAACTGGAAGCCTTGAAAAAGCCAGCCACGGATGCGGCAAGCGATGTAAACAAATATCTCGACATAGTGAAACTGCCAGTGGTGGAAGTGCCCACGAGCACGGCGGAGGTGACGATGCAGCCTAACAGGATGTACAATATCAGCGTGGGCGATGCCGTGACGCTGAACCTTGCCGCTCCAACCGACGCGACGGTGACGAACGAGTACCAGGGATGCTTCGACACAGGGAGCACCGCGCCGAGCGTGACATGGCCATCGGGCGTGACGTGGGCGTTCTCGGCAAGCGTGGAAGCGAAGCAGCACTACGAGTTCTCTATAAGGTACGTCGGCGGCAATTACTACGGCATCGTGTATGGCTGGGCGTTGTAATGAGGAAGGAGGAAGAAGATGAGGACATTGAGAAGAAGACTGATGACGAGCTACGCCAACCTCGACCTGCCTGTCAAGTGGAAGGACGGGGAGGTGGCGGCATGGGCGACGAAAAAAGGCATCGTGACGCGGCGGCAGGTGATGGCGTACACTGACAAGTATAAAATGAGCTTCGAGGGGAACACGGAGCTGAGGGCGTTTCCCGAGTTCAAGTGGTTCACGGGTTTCAAGGGAAGCCTCGCCGCCAGCGTGTTCAGCGGCTGCACTGGCCTGACGGAGGTGTCACTGCCGAGTGACACATGGGCATTGCCTTGGTGTTTTTTCTATAATTGCAAGAGCCTCACGGGCATATCGCTGCCAGATGCGTTGAGCTCCATACAAGGCTACGTGTTCGCTGGGTGTTCCGCGTTGGCGCTGTCTTCCTTGCCAACAGGCTTGACGGACCTCAGGAGTTATGCTTTCCAAGGGTGCGCGGCTCTCGCGCTGTCATCATTGCCCGAAGGCCTGACCAGCATTGGCGAGGCTTGCTTCAAGGACTGCGCGAACATTACCCTGTCCTCGCTGCCAGAGGGACTGGCGAGCATCGCGAGATACGCCTTCCAAGGGTGCTCGAAGATAACCGTCAAGTCGCTGCCCGAGGGCTTGACTACCGTGACTGCCATGACTTTCCGGGATTGCGTGAGCATTACGGAGATGACGCTGCCAAGCAGCGTGACGACAATAAGGGAATATGCGTTCAACGGCTGCACGAGGCTGGCCAAGGTGTCATTGCCCGAGGGGTTGACGGATGTAGGCTTGCATGCTTTCCAGGATTGCACGAAATTGACGGAGGTGACGCTGCCAAGCAGCGTGACGACGATAGGGTCAGGGGCGTTTCAGGGCTGCACGGGACTGACGGAGATGACGTTCCCCGCCAGCGTGACGAGCATAAGCGGGGCAGTGTTGTATCAAGCGTCGAACGTGGTTCGGCTGAGGTTTCTCGGCACGACACCTCCGACGTTCGACGAGCAGGCATGGGCTTTGCCGTCGGTGCCGGCATACGTGCCCGACGATGCCATGGACGCGTACAAGGAGGCGTGGAGCGGCAACAAGCTCGCCGCGCTGCTGAAGCCGTTGAGCGAGTGGGTTGGCGAGTGAAGAGCGAAGAGTGAAGAATTAAAAAGCGATAAAAAAGATAAGACTATGACAGGAAGATGGATTAAGGACGGCGTGTTCGCCGACATGACGATGGAGATTGAGGGCAGGATGGTGAGCAACCCGACGGAGGAACAGCTCAGGAAGGCTGGGTACGTGCCCTACGTGCCGACTGACGAGGAGCTGCTCGCGCAGGCGAAGGAAGCGAAGGTGCAGGAGATTGAGCGGTACGACACGTCTACGGCGGTGAACGGATTTAAGTTAAACGGCAACGCGTTTTGGCTCGACAAGGCAACGAGGGTCGGGTTGATGAACTCGACGGAGATAACGAAGGCGGCTGGACAGGAGACGACCGACCTGTGGATGGGCGACGTGAAGCTGACGATACCCTGCGACACGGTGATTAAGCTGCTGTCGGAGATTGAGCTGTACGCGCTGGAGTGCTTCAACGTGACTGCGAGGCACAAGGCTGAGGTGGCTGAGCTGAAGACCGTGGAAGAGGTCGAGAAGTATGACATTAAGGAAGGCTACCCGAAGCAGCTGGAGATAAACCTTGACGGGCTGGATAGGCAATGACAATAACAATAACAACGATAAAAAACAGGAGGCAGGAAAGATGCTGGCAAGTGAACTGGTTAGCCTTTTCGGAAGAGGAAAGGAAAAGCAGATATTCGAGATTGTGAGAACCATGAACCCGTTGATGGCGGAATATGGATTTGATACAGTGAGGAGACTGAGATACTTCCTGGCGCAGATTGGGCACGAGAGCGCGGGGCTGAGATATACAAGGGAGATAGGCTCAGGAGCTGCCTATGACACGGGGCGAAAGGCGAGGATGCTCGGCAACACGCCTGAGAAGGACGGAGACGGTCAACGGTACAAGGGTCGTGGGTACATACAAATCACGGGGAAAGCGAACTATACGGCTCTGGCCAAGGATTTGAAGATAGACTGCGTGAACCACCCGGAGCTGCTGGAGCGGCCGAAATACGCGATACTGTCGGCGCTGTGGTTCTGGAAAAGGAACAACTTGAACATCTACGCCGACAAGGACGCGTTCACGGCGCTTACCAAGCGGATAAATGGCGGCACGAACGGCATGGCCGACCGCTTGGCGTGGCTGAAGAAGGCGAACAGCTGCATATCGGAAGTGTAAGGAAGATAGACTTTAATAGTAGACATGAGCAAGAAAGAAAAAGACAATATTGTCGGGGTGATGGTGGCGGCGGTGTTCGCCGGATTCTGCCTTGGGGCGTTCCTGGCTAACCATTGCTATCATTTTCGTGGGGTCACGAAAATGATAGCGGACACGACTTAAAACGTACAGGAAACGACTTAAAACGTACAAGAAACGACTTAAAATGACATGGGCAACATGGATAAGAAGATTGACAGGTTAGGGATGAGGGTGGCGAGGTTCTTCATCGGCTTCTGCCTTGGGGCGTTCCTCGCCAACAGCTGCAACCACCATTTTGCTGACGGCAACAAAAAGGTCGCGGACACGGTGAGGGTGGTGATTGACACGACATGGTATGACGCGCCAATGTCCACGGACAGCGTGGTGACTGGCGAGATAAGGGTGCCAGTGGTCTTGTCAAGGGAGCCAAGCGTGCCCAAGGCTGACGTGAAGGTGTTTCCGCCAAGCGAGATGGATAGCGTCTCGCAAGGGCAGGAAACGGATAAAATCGGCTCTAACGATACGGTGTGGGCAACTGTGCCTCGGACGCAGAAACGCTACGAGGATTCGACCTACACGGCGTGGGTGAGCGGATATGAGCCGAGGCTGGACTCTATCGAGGTGTACCGGAAGACGGTGACGATAGTGAAGAGGGAAACAGTTTCTAAACGTAACCGTTTCAACGTGGGGCTGACCGGAGGCGTGGGCTATGGGATATTCACGAGGAAGCCAGACGTGTGGGTGGGCGTGGGATGCACGTGGAGAATTTTTTGAGTGAAGAGTGATGATGGAAGAATCTCTTTTATAGATTTATGGACTTTATAGACAAGATTGACGATTATGATGATTTCGATTATAGCGTTCGCGGTGCTGGCCGCGTATTTTGTGATTATGGCATGGAAATTCGGACTGCCCGAAATGGTGAGCGACACGTTCTATCAGCTTGAGGACTGGAGGAAGAACACGGGGGTCGTGTTCTCCATGGTGATGATGTGCAGCGCGCTCGCCATGCTGCCCGTGATGCTGGAGGCAGGCGGTGCGCAACCGCTGGCGTTCCTGGGCTGCGTGGGGCTCATGATAGTGGGCGCCGCGCTTAACTACTGCGACAGGGACACGTACCCGGTACACAAGGGCGGCGCGATGGTGGCGGCCATTGGCTGCGTGGGCTGGGCGGTGAGCGTGAACTGGTGGCCTACGGTGCTGGTGGCCTCTATGTATGCGGCTTATGTGGCCGTGGCGGAGGCGTATAAGATACTGGATAACGTGTGGTACATGAGCAGGGGCAAGACGTACTTCCACAGGCTCTACTGGGCCGAGGTGGCAGGGTTCGTGGACGTGTGGCTGACGCTGTGGACGAAGTAGGGAAAGGAAAGAACGAGGGAAGGAAAGAATGATGATGTAAAGTGGGATGCCCGTGAACATCCCACCGAGAGCTAAACGACGCTGCGGTCAGTTAGAGGTAGAAATGGAAGCATCTGCCGTTCTTGGGGAAGATTCGCTTGCCGTTGCGAATAATGAACTTGCAGAAAATCTCCACTCTCCCATTCTCTCTTTGTTTGTTATCAGACATTAGCCAACGACCTCCTTTCCGGCGTTAGCTCTGCGTGGCTTCATTGTCACGCGAGCCGTCGCAAGGTGCCGCCTTACGACGAAAAACCCCCGGCACGGGTCCGAGGGCTGTCTTCTCTCACGGCGGAGACGAGACGGGAGGGTTGGCATTTCTGCCGTAGAGGTCGTGCCTCTGATAACAAACGGTTGCAAAGGTAAGGCAAAAAAGCCTTATGATATGTAAATATTTTTGAGTTTAACATGGACTTTAACACATGGAACGGCATGATAGGCATTGGGTAGGCCAAAGGTAAAAGAGATTATTCAGGATAACGTATTTGATTTAGTTTTTGGTTTTCTTTTTGTGTATAGGTTAATTAAACATGAGGGAGCGCGGTGGCCGTGAGGCTGGACGTGATGTGACCCGACGGGCGAGGCAAGTCGTGATGATTTGTCACGCCTTTTTTCGTGGGCACAAAGAAAAGCGGCACCCCGTCATCGGGGGTGTCGCTTGGTGGCTAAAGAAAGGCGTAATGCAAAGCATCGCACTACGCCTTTTGCTTTACGCGAATTTCATTTTTATTATTTTAGACGCTCCTAATATTTCATTTAGGACATCCAATGGCAATCCCGTATATCCTGACATGCTTGATTGAGTGTAACCTAAATTGTTCGTTATCAGATTATAAATTTCAGAGAATACCGTCGGCTTGTCAATGTAAACAGATATTGGCTCTTTCCTGTTCCACCTGTTTCTGCTAAATTCACATCTTAGGCTTGTGTACTTGTCGTTGCTGATACACCCAAAACGCTTAGCTCTTTCGACAATTGAAGCCATTGACGTTAACCAATAGCTTTTAAACGCGCCAAGTTGTGACATCCGGATGTCGGTAAAAGCCCTTCTCGTCTCATTCTCCGGCATGAGAAACTCTCCGGCGAACTCGTTGGCTTCTTTCTCCTTGTCACGGTTTTCGTTGATAAAGTCCGTCACGTTCTCGTGCATAAGGCTGTGTCCCATTTCGTGCGCAAGTGTCCATCTTATCCTGTCACTGCTGCGGTTTTCATTGATTATGACAAGCCGGAAGCCCCTGTCGGTTATCAGTGACACGCCGTCGAAATCGTCGTATGGGCAATCCCAAGGATATATGAATATACCGTTTGTTTCAAACAAAGCGCATATATCTTTAACCGGAGCCGTTCCAAGTCTGCATTGTCTCCTTACTTGTCGCGCGACATCACTTGGGGAAATCCCTTGCTCCAGGTCGTATGCCCCCAACTTGTAGTCTGGCAGCTCCACGAAATCGCTCATCCAGTCGAAACAATAGGCAATCAGTGATATTGTGCGGTCTATCTGTTTTCTTGCCGTGGCACTTATCGACGCCTTTTTTCTGTAATGCTTGTTTTCTACATTATTGCAAATGTCAAGTTCCAAGAACTTCATGGGGAAGTCCAGCTTCGCCATGACTCGTTCAACGGTCTCGTCCGACAAGGTTTCCGTGCCGTGCTCGTACTTTGACAGGTTAGACTGGGAAAGTCCGCTTACGGCTGCGGATAAGGCTTTTTGGGTAAAGCCCCTGTACTCCCTTGCGAAAATAAGCTGTTTCCCTTTCATGTTCATTGCTCGTTTTACAAAGCAGGGTAAGCGGCGCGCCCCGTTTATCACTCTGCTTTCTTGTTGATTTTTTCCTGCTTCAATCGGACAACAGGTTTTGTTGCCGGTTCCTCCACAGGTTTGGTGGTTATATCGTCAAGGTTTGCAATCCACTTGACCTCATCATCGTAGAACACGAGGCGAGGATTAAGCAGCTCGCCATGACTGTTCTTCGTGTACCCAAAGAAAAGCACGGCATCCTCTTTTGCCTCTTCGCAATCAAACAACGGTACTTGCCGCTGGTTGGTGATGGCTTCTGATAGTATCGTCGGAATGTACGAAGGCTTGCAGTTCTTGTTTAGCTTCTTTATCATCAGGGAGATTTTCTCCCATCTGAAAATGATTCTGCCATATTTCCCTTGTGTCCATCTGTCCGGGAATTGCTCCATGAATGACTGTGCGATACATGCGTTCAGTATTCCCGAATCGACCCTTACCCTAACTTCTGGCCGAAGCTCCATTATAATTTGATTGTAGTGCTCCAAACCATCATTGTATGCGATGAAGAGTTCCTGGAAGTTCTCTTTCATCACTTCAAGCGCGTCTTCCTTTGAGATACGCCGCCGTTTTTCAAAAGTTTTTTGTAACTTTGCATCCATAATTTTAATCTTTGTTGCGGGCGCGCCGCTTCAAGAATTGGCTCTTGGTAGGACAAGAGCTTTTTTCTTGGCGCAAAGATATATATATTTTCTCAAATATTGTATATATTTCCACGCTTTTTTTGTATTTTTCTTATTTTCCCCCCACACAAAAAACTTGCCGCGTTATGTCCCTACCGAGCTGGCAGGGATGCTGACCCGCCCTTTGCTTTTTCGGGGGCATAATGGAGCATGGAGACGGAAGGAAATGAAACCGTTTCAAATTGTAGCGGTTTGAAATTGCGCGCTCCTGATGGAAAGATGCGCCTTACGGATGTAGCTGACACGGAGCAGCTTTTTAGGCATATTGGGCGAGAATGCGGAATAGTTTGCTGACGTGTAAATCATGTTAGGGAAAATGTGCTGTAATATTTGCGAGAAACGGGAAATATTGCTATCTTTGCGGAAGTAAAGACTCTTTTAGGATTTTATTCATTGTTATTAATGATTGTTTCATAAGGTTTATATTTATCCTTTATTAAAACGGTTGATACTACTACACTTTTTGTGTTGTTGTAAGTTAACTTGTTGTGGTCAGTGACGGGGCGTTGCGAAACGCCTTGCTCATTGAAGTTCATTTAGGTTAAAAAGGTTATAATTAGAAGTTTCTTTTGATTGAGCTTAAAGGTTAGAGAATCAGCTTGTGCCGTCCTTGTCGTGACAGACAGGGGCGGCATCCGTTTTTTTTGGCACTTTGAAGTGTTAAAGGCCGTTGAGAGAGGCGTGAGTTATCAGAGAATTGTATAACTTTGCGATTATCCATACTAACTAACTGTTGTTTACGCTTATGACAAAGGATGACGAGGACAACCTTCTAATGTGGTTGCAAGACAAAGACATCAGCGAGATTATGTCGTTGCTGATGAAACATGGTAACAGATATTCAAGGAGAATTTTGAAGTTCTTTCGCTGGTTCTGCAAGTATGTTCCAATAATTATTATGTGCTTCCACGCATACGGGATGTGGGATTTCTCTCAGCATCCACGAGACATGTTCATTCCTTATGCAGAGAATATGCCTTGCTATCTCTACATATATTTCATGGTGTACATCCTGCCTATGGTTCTTATACTGGCAAGCAGATTCTTCTTTTTGTGTTGGAGATACCGTATTCCGTTTTTTATTTCTTCGGTATCAATGCGGCTCATATCGTGGAATGGAGTTGGTACACGACAAATGACATGATAGATTCCTGCTTTACCGTAATGATAGTGACGGCAATGTTTTATCTATATGCATTTGTAGATATGTTTATTAACAGAACCAAGTTGGGACGTAAAATCTGTGCGTGAAGGCGATTTCTGAGAATTTTTCGCAAAAACAAAGGTAATATGGGGAAGATACTAAATTATAAGTTGCTCGGCACGGCTTTGAAGTCATTGAGTGATGCTTGCTTTAAGGCTGATGAGCAGCAGAAGAACGGAGAGAAAGTCACCGCTTGCGGAATGAGCGATGAGGACTTGGATAGATTGTGCGACATCATTCCCGACATGCTCAACCCGATGATGAGCACGGAGGAGGTGAAAGAGAAGCTACACGTAAGCGACGCCACGCTCAACAGGATGGTGAGCCGTGGGGACTTGCCCAACGGTGAGCACAAGAAGCGCGGGCACACGAGATACTGGAAGAAGTGGGACATAATGCACTACATAAGAGGAAAGAAAAAATAAAAAACTGGAATTTGTTGCGTGCTTTAATTTAATAGCATTATCTTTGCAAAAGTTTAACGCATTAATTCGTTTATGGCAAATGAAGAACAAAATTAAAGACGTAATTAAAGAAAAAGGCATTACTCAAAAGGAACTTGGACAATTGATTGGAATGTCCGAGGCTGGTTTGAGTAATGCTATCAACGGAAGTGCCACGAAAGTAACACTGCAAAAAGTAGCAAACGCTCTTAATGTGGATTACTCCGAACTTGTTGATGACTCAAATAATGTGAAGTTCAAAGGAGTTCTTGACCTTAACGGTATAAAAATACCATGTTATGTGTTGAAGAGCGGCATTCGAGTGTTGTCAGGACGCGGGATGCAGGATGCCCTAAGAATGGTTGACAATGAAGATGGGAAACCTACGGCAGGGACCAGATTGGCGCGATATTTCGCTCAAAAAACTCTTAATCCGTTCATTTCTAAGTATATAGACTTGGACCACTTTAATCCGCTTGTTTGCATGGACGGGAGAAGCGTGATTCATGGGTATAAAGCTGAAGTACTTGCCGATATTTGCGATGCTTTCATGGAAGCACGTGCTTGCATATCCTTATCTCCAAGGCAAGCTATAATAGCGAACCAATGCGAGTTGTTGATGCGTGCCTTTGCAAGAGTCGGAATTATCGCACTTGTTGACGAAGCCACGGGTTATGATAAAGAGAAGGGACGTGCAAAAAATGAGCTCCAAAAGTTTCTCGCTACGTTCATTAATCAAGAAGCAAGCAAGTGGATTAAGACCTTTAATGACCAGTTCTTTGAGGATATATACAAGATGCGCAACTGGACGTGGGCGCAAACCACTGCACGCCCAGGGTTTGTCGGCAAGATTATCAACGACATCGTGTATGAGCGTCTTGCCCCTCTTGTATATAACGAGATTAACAGGCTGAACCCGAAGAACGAGAATGGCAACAGGCGGTTCAAGAACCATCAGTTCCTCACGTCTGACATTGGCCGTCCTGCACTGGAGAGACATCTTGCGATTATCCACTCGTTTGCCGTAGCCTCGGATTACAACTGGCCTCGTTTCATGTATTTGCTCGACAAGGCTTTCCCGAAGCAATACCAACAGCTTGCGCTATTTGATGAGTTTGAATTATTATAAACCGCACTTGTAAGCCTGCCTCGCATTGGAGGTAGGCTTTTTTGTTTCAGTAGAAAAGGATTGCTTTATTACTAAAATGGTGAACATGTTAACATAATAGACTTTTCTTAACATGAGCCATACATCGTGTTAGTGAATTCCAGTTTTGTTAACATGATAGAGCCTCCTATCACATTATCTTTCTTGCTATCAGCGTGTTACAAAAAATGTGAGCGAGTTATGGCCTTTGTGGTCGCGACTCGCTAATTTTGTGCCCGTAACGTTACATGGAATGTTTAACTTCTAAAGACGAAAGATTATGTCAGAATCAAAGACTTACGTATTCGGTGAGAACGGAACGACTGGCACGGGCGGCGGCCTTAATGGAATATTGGCAATGCTCCCTGCGCTCATGCAAAAGCAGGGTATTGACCCAAGCCTGTTTGCCCTTTGCAACGGCAACGGCAAGGGCAACGGTAACGGTTGGGGTGATGGCTTGTTTGCCATCTTGCTTCTCTTTATTCTCATGGGTCGAGGCAACTTCCTTGGAGGCGGCTTTGGCGGTGGCATGATGCCTAACGGTCAGGGCGGTGTTGTTCCTATGATTAACAACGATGCCAATACTGCCGTCATCATGCAAGCCGTGCAACGCAATGGCTTCGACATCCAGACATTGGCGACCGCCCTCAACACCACAAGCGACAACGTTATTGCCGCCGTGAATGGTTTGAGCAAGGAAATTTGCGGTGTTGGCAACCAACTTAACATGACTGCCAACCAAGTGCTCACGGCCATCATGCAAGGCAACAACGCCATTGCTACCCAGTTGGCGGAGTGCTGCTGCAAGACGAACAACGCCATCACCGCGATGGACGGCAACATCAAGCTGGCGATGTGCCAACAGACTGGTCAGCTTCAGAACGCCATCAACAACGTGGCGACAGGGCAGGAACGTGGTTTCTCTTCCATTGCCTACGAGACGCAGAGGCAGACTTGTGACTTGCAGAACAGCATCAAGGACAGCACGCAACTGATAATCAACGGTCAGAAGCAGGCTGAAATGCGTGACATGCAGGACAAGATAGACCACTTGCGCGAGGAGAATGGCACATACAAATCATCTGCAATGATGAGCCAGATTGTGGGCCAGGCACTTGCTCCTGTCAACCAAGTGCTCGCTGGCTTGCAGAACGAGGTTGCAGGCATAAAGTGCAAGTTGCCAGAGACCGTGACAACGCCTTACCAGCCTTTTACCGCCGTGCCTAACTGCGTGGCGGCTCAGATGGGACTGTATGGCTTTAACGGCCTTAACGGTGCTGGCTTTTGGGGTTAGTCCAAGGAAGGAGGCTACTATGGCATGGATTTGGAGCAACCCTTTCGCATGGGTGAACCGCAGAGGCTCTGCCGCAATCGCCTCACAAGGCGTGACGGTGAACACTGACAACGTGGTGTTCTCATTCAGAAATCACGCCTTCGTGAACGCCAATTACAGGGGCACGATATTCGTGAACCTCATGCAAGCGATACCGTCTGGCACAACCACTACGCTGCCAATCCTCTTCGAGACCAACGGCGTGACGCAGGCCGTGACGAAGTTCGGCGGCGCGGCGTTGACCGTGGCTGACTTGGCAGGGACAGGCGTGTATCAGCTATGGTTCGAGAGAGACACCAACACCCTTCAGATAATGACGGGCATTGTTTAACAACAGCTAAAATCTGACTTCAATATGTTTCAAGGTTTAAGACAGAACTCAATATTCTACGTGCTCGACAAGACCAACGAGCCTACGTTGACAATCGGCCAAGTGGTGAGCGTGAGCAACCCACAGCCAAAATTCCCGACCTACCAGCCTGGGCAGTACAACCCACAGCCAATGGACATGACCGTTGACGTGAAGGTGAAGACCAACGATGGCGAGATGGAGTTTAAGCAGCTGCCGGCGAATGGGCAGATAGCCAACTCCGGCAACGTCGTGGTCTCAGAGAGCCGCGAGGCGATGATAGCGGAGGTGGAAGCCACTCTTAGACACTCAAGGGAGGTGCTTGACAGCAAGGACTACCACGAGAGGGTGGTGAAAAGCTGCGAGGGTATCATGGCAGTGCTCAATCCGCAAATTGCCAAGGAAAAGGCGCAAGAGGAGAAAATATCACAACTTGAGAGCAAGGTGTGTGGAATGGAGGGCACGCTGTCGAATATCGAGACCATGCCTCAAAAAGCCTTGAAGAAGTCGGGTGCAAGCAACTAAAAGACTTACGGTTATGTATATGATAGAGATTACCGAGAACAAGATGGATGAGCTCGCCGAGAACGCCGAGAAGATGCTGAGGTATGGCGGCAAGGTGATGTCCTGCATTGACAGTCTTCGGAGAGACGAGGGACGCATGGGTGAGCGCAATCCCATGCCAGACTATCGGGACTGGGGACTTAACAATGAACGCGGACGCTATGACCGTGGCATGGACTACGACAATGGCGGACGTTATGGAGAGCGCCGTGGTGGCGGTTGGCATGGCAGCGACCGCTACTAAGTGATAACCTGACAGGCAGGGAACGAACATCCCTGCCTGTCTTAAAAACATTCAGTGTATGGGAAAATGTAGAATGCCGTTGGACGTGTACGACATGAAGCCAGAAGGCATGATAGCCTATCTGCGCTACAATGGCTATCACTTCAACAAGAAGATGTGCGACTGGGCGGTGAGCCTCATGCGCAAGGTCGGCAAGGCTACTGGCAAGGAAGAGCCAATAGAGCCGCTTACGAAAGACAAGGTGGAGGATATGCTTGCCGCCAACTCCGTGAAGCTGGATAACCTTGTCGGCTATGACCACGTTTATGTGGCGAACATGGTGAAGGCTGACTTCTGGGGAAGCTCCATCAAGGACGAGGCAGGCATGGCACAGTATATAAAAGACGTGGTGGATGACGTTGACCAGAAGGACGGATTCGTGTTCAACCGCTTCTACGCCGACTGTTGCCACAACGGTTTGCCTATACCTTGGGATGACGTGCTATGACACGGAACGAGGTAATCCTTGACAGGTACGAGTGGGTCGTGACGTGCTTCATCGGCTATCATGCCGACGCTGACACGGACGAGATAAGCCGCGCGTTGGAGGGCATAGGTTGTACGGGCGAAGCACTATTGGAGGCACGGAGACACCTTGCCAAGGACAGCGAGGACAGGGGGCTGACATACTCCAACGTGAGAGAACGCGAGAGCGTGGTGGCCGTGGGGCGGTCGGGTGACCTCGCGAGTGGGATCAACACCATTGCCCACGAGCTGTTGCACGTGGTGCAGCACGTATGCGAACAAGACGGCATAAGCATGACTGGCGAAGAGGCGTGCTACATCTTGGGTGAGCTATGCGAGAGAGTTTTTTGTAAATATTTTTCATAACCATTAAAACGAGAGACACCATGAAAGACATTGAGAAAAAGATTTGGGCTTGCAACGACATCGTGGCATTGCAAAATTGCTTAATCCTCTGCAATGAGTATCTTAGTAAGGAAGAGGAAACGCGAGAGAAGCGAGAGCTATTAGAGAGCGTCTTCAGCGAGCTTTGACAGGTCGTCTGCCAAGCCATTCGCTCTGCTTGACCTCTGACAGGTTGATGGTGGCATTGATATTAGGGTCGAGAAGGGAAAACTCGGCATCGCCATAGACCATGACATCCAAAGAGCCATGGAGCCCATCAAGAGGTGGCATGAGGCGCACATATGAATCACCTGCGACATAGAGAGCACCGGCAAAGACGGCAGGCAGCTTAACCTCCACGTCGCAGCCAACGATTAATGTTAACGTGCTACGCAGGGTTATCGTGACAGAGTGGTTAACGTTCATCTCGGATGTGTACCCGTCTTTTATCCGTTGATACTGTCCGTTGACATAATCATGGAAGTCGTTTGCGAGGCTTCCCGTATCCATGCCCCACCCGAATGATACCGAGTCGGCAATAAACTCAATGCCGTTGGCACTAAGGGCAATATCCATCAAGTCTTTAAGCGACTTACAGGAGTCCCACTTGCCTTTATACTCGTCGCACAAGCCGAGGCGTATGGCGTTTTTCTTAAATCTAAGTAGTTCGTTCATCTTGTAAAGACATTAAATATTCAACATTTATCGCGAGGGAGTTTCAGTCGGCTTAACGGTGTTTATGGCTGTCATCGTGAAAGTCGAGGGCTCCCTTGTGAAACAAATAGGGGCACGATAGCTTCTCAGTCATCGTGCCCCTTCCCTCAGAAATCACGGTTCAAGCGTCCTCCACTGAGGTTGAACATATGTGATAGAAATAAAAACGTTAAAACGCTATCAGATGACAGGGCGATGGTCAACACGCAGGGTAACGCCCTTGAACGTCATGCGCAGGGCTTTAGTGACGCGGTGGTCGTAACGAAAGCCCAAGGCGTAATCAACGGAAGCGACCTCCCAATAGGAACTTGGGAGACGTGTTGACTGCCAAGCCTTGGTTATCTTCTTCGCTAATCTTGCTTTCATGGTTTCTCCTCCCTCTTCCACGTGGCGAGAATAAGCAAGGTGTCCTCGGCAAACTGGGACATACTTAATACCCCTGCCGTATCTTGCATTACTTCCCATTGCACAAGTTCCCAACCGTTTTGGCCTTTTACATTAAAGGCATTCTCGATGCTGGATGATAAATTGCCGTCAACCTTTAATCGGTACGGCTCTAATCTGTACTCAAACTTCTTCGTGTTGTTCTTCATTTTTTTTGTTGAATATTTGTTCGCAAGTAAACTACCCACAAATCTTTAGTTTGTGGGTAGTTTACTGTCTTTATATTTTTATAGTTCTATCAATACCTTTATTTCTTGGTTACCCCCCCCTTGTGTATGCAGCGTAGGCGATATTCCCTTAGCGGAGTATACGCGGCGGCTCTGTTCAAACATGCGGTCGTAGGGTGGGGTATGCATCATGCCGACTACGAGGGTGTGGGTGGTGTCAGTCATACTCTATCAATACAATGGTGTGCTGTCCGTGCTCGTCGTAGAGTCCTGCCCATCCGTCGTAGCGTGCGGACAGGGCGGTGGAGTACCCCGAGCGCGGGCAGAGGTGCGAGAGGCGTTGCACGAATGGGATTTGATTATTCATAACATATTGCTATCAGATTGTCTGTAGTGAGAAACGTTCCTATACATTGCATCATACGTCCCTGCCGCAGATGCCATTCCTTATCGCGAAAATCGTTAGTGCCAGTTCTGCGACGCACGGCTTTTGCGTGTTCGGTTCTGGCCTCGTGTATCAGATGAATGTTACGCATAGGAGGTTGTCTTTGGTTACTGTGCTGATGGTGTTGCTCCACGGCCACGGACTGGGGCGATGCAGCTTGTCTGAATATTTGCACCCTCCACGGTCGCCATGCTCGCGGCGGTAGGCTTTCGCCTCTTCGGTGCGGTAGTGAACGAGGACAGTTCTGTCAATCATACTCTATCAGAATTTTGGGTTTATCCACATCGTGACCCTTGCCTCCTCCGGCTATGCACAGGGCTATGCCGTGGGGCGAAACTATGATGCCGTTCTGCGAGGGGCTGTAGGTGCCGAGGATGATGGGGCGAGGGTTGTTCATTTCTTCCTCTCCATATTCTCCTTGAACATCTTATAGAATCCGCGCCAATACTCCACGTCCATTTTCTTAGGGTTATCCTTAAACTTTTCATAGAGGTGGGCGATGGCAGGGCGATGATAGTCCAGTTCTCTTTCGTTCCACTCAATGCCTTTGTTCCATCCGTCGTGACGCTCCATGAATATCTGGAGCACGGTCTTTAGGAACATCGCTGCCTCGTGTGTCGGTGGCAGGGCGAACTGCATGAAGAGGGCGTTGTCGGAGTCGTTCGCCTTGAGGAACTTGCTCACGGCATCATCCTTGAGGAAATAGCGGTCGGCTACCTCTTCTTCCAGCACGTCCTCCAGTCGGGTGCGGAGCTCGAATGGTTCGGGGAACTGATAGTCGAAGGCTACGTCACGGCGCATGGAGAGGCAGAACACACGGTCGCGGTTCTGCGGCACACCGTAGTTCTTGGCGTTAAGGCGAGACCAACGTGAGACGTAGCCGAGCGAGGAGAGCTTGTCAAGCCACTTCTGGAAGTCGGGCATGAACTTCTGGCTAACGAGTGCCGCCACGTTCTCCTGCAAGAGATATTTGGGGCGCAGCACCTCCACGGCATCTGCCACACGCCACAAGAGGGCGCTTCGGGTGTCGCTGCCCTCCTGAAGACCCATCTGCTTGCCGGCTTGCGAGATGTCCTGACAGTTGTGAACAATCGTGCCGTTAGCTGTATAGGAATTGTCGGTGGCAACCTCCATGTTATAAACAGTCTCTTGTCTGTCGGTTTGCTCTACTCCATTACAAGGATACCAAATATAGCCATCCTCATAGAATGCCTTGTCTTGCTTGCGAACATCTGTATGCCAAACGACTTGATAGAAGTCTCGTTGATTTACCTCTCTACCTTCTATCTTGGTTTTTGAAGGCATTGCTACCTTGTAAACTCTTGAAGGACGATGATGTACTTTCGCTACGATTTGCTGTACGCCATAAGCCAACTCTCGGCTAATGGTCGCAATTTTATATTCATTATTTTTAGGGCTTCTGCATCCATCACTATCAGTATATCCCTGTAAGAACTTTGAAAGGAGTGTCACGGGCAAGCACAAAGTATCGTAATCAATGCGCTTGTTGGCTGCACCATGTCCGTATCTGTCAACAAAAGCCACAAGTTCCTTGCTGTTGATTGTATATCGTCTGCAACTTTTATCTTTATCGGTTACGGTTGGATTGAAGCCGAGTTGTTCAAGAGCTTCTTTCAAAGTCTGCTCATTGCGGTCGGAACAAGCAAAAATAACTTGTTTATGCAAATCATCCTCGCGAGTCCAACCATCGCCAACGTATCGACCAAGAATGTACCAAAAGTGAGGAGAATTAAGCATTTCGCTTATTTTGTTTACTTGGAATGTGTCATGCCCTCCGTAATGAAGTGTTACTCCATTCCATTCTGGAATCGTGCAAGCACGGTTCACGGGAATGCCGAGATAATCAGATGTCGTTAGTTTTGCCGCTTCTTTCCATTGAGGTTCTCTAAAGGCACGTTGCCATTTATGACCATGCCGATACATTCCTCTTACATAGAAAGGATGATTGGGAGTACATAAAATTTCGTCTACACACATTCCCTTCACTCTTACTATATCAAGCGAAAGTTTGCTTCCTATTCGCAACACCTTTTGGCTATCGCTATGATGAGTTGTGACATAATCAGAAGTTGTCACATTCTCTATCGGTTTGAATCCGTGAGTAGTTAAGACTAATGTTCCTGCCACGAAACAAGGACTGCTATAAGTAAACAAATCTACTTCGCGACCTTGCAATGACTGCTTTACCTTGTGCCAGTCAATCTTGGTGATGTCGCCAAGGGCACAGTCGGCAAACTGCGGAAAAACGAGATTGTGCATCTGACAGGCGTATTTGTCGATGTCGCTCCATCCCTTGCACGTCCATTGGAAGTCGGGATGCCACTCTTTTAATACATCCGCAGCCATCAACTGAGAATCGTAGCCGGAAAACGTAGTCAGAAAAATCTTTTCCTGGTTAGGCATTTGTGCAGGTGGCAGAACGGGCAGAGCGTCTTCGGGGGTGTCGAAGAGCGAGAGCTGTGTCGGTGCTTTGAGAGGCTGGGGCTGCGGATAGAACAGTTGCTCGTAGATGTGGGCCAACACGTCCACCACGATTGAGTTGCCTGCTTGCTTGTACTGCTGTGAGGCAGATACCGCCATGTCCTCCGGCTTGCCCTTGCCTTTCCAATCGGGCAGTCGCTCGGCTGCCTGGGCGTTGCTGCTCTGCATGGTGCCGATTACGTTGTCGCGAACGCCCACCATCAGTCGGAAACACTCTTTGGGTGTGAGCTTGCGGATGGCATAGCTCTTGATAGTGCGGTCGGTGAAGTTGAGTTTTGTGATCATATTGTTGTTGCTTTATTCGTATTCTATCAAAATCGCCCCCCCCGTTGTTCCATAATCGCCCAACAGAAGCGTCCGAGAACCGAACTTGAAATATCCGGCAAGGACGGTCGGGGCGCAATGGTCGCGGTCGGTGTTTAAGAGTTGGATGTTATTCATATCCAATCATTATTCGCCATCCGTGCCTCGGCGCAGGATTGCCCCATTGCTGGGTAACTGTTCCGATGGAGTTGCCGTTCCAATGTATGCGCTGATGAAAATCATTGAATGGGTGTTGCTTAGTCATATTCAATCATTATACAGTGAGGGCATTTGTAGTCGGAGGCTCGCAGGGCAGGCGAGAAGTTACCCCCCCATCCTCGCCATTCGAGCTTACGGCCAAACGGATGCACCGAAATGTAGATGTTAGTCATTGTTCGTTCTCTATAAATCCGTTAATAAAAAGGAAATGTGCAGTGGTTGAGTTTTCCTAATCCTCTCCCTCCACTATCTCCAGCCCCATGGCCATGGCATTCTTCTCCATGCGTGGCGAGCGTGTGGTCTGGCCGTCGAAACAGACCCAATAGGGGTGGTCGGGGTCGGGGAAATAGCGATGGACGGTCGCCATGTGGTTCTTGTAGAGCTGCTGCTTCTTGGTGAGCGGCGTGACATGGAGGCGCACGGTGCGGGGGAGCCCGTACTCGGCTTGTATCCTCGCGCGGTGCCACGCTCGGCGCACGCCCTCGGTCTTTCGCCGCTGTATGTCGGCGTAGCGTTCGGGGTCTGTCTCCCGAATGCGCATCAGGGTCATCCATAGGCAATCCTTGTATGGCTCCATGTTGCGTCGGGCTATGTGCGTCCTGTCCTTGCGCAAGCCGAGGCTTCGGGCGATGTACTTGACCATGCACACGGAGATACCGAACCACTCGGCCATCTCCTTGTTGTAGGAGACGGGGTAGAGCTCACGGAACTTGGCCTTCACCTCCTCGGACGCGTCGTCGAAGGCAATCTTGTGGCGGGTTTGTCCCCATGGCACGATGGGTATTGGCCATTTCGCGTCGTCATTGGGCATCGTCGGCCTCCTTTCTCCTTAACGCCAGGCACGCTGGCTGCACGGTGTCGAAGCCGTCGAATTGCTCTTCTACGTGCTCGATGATGATGTCGTCGAGAAGGCCGTCGTCGGCCTTGATGAATACCTCGTCTTCAGGGCACGAGTATAGAGCCTCTATTAGTTCTGATATCTTCATAAGATTGATGTTGAATGTTGTCGATGTCGCTAACCTTGCCTTTGGCGTCCTGCATGAAGAGGAGGAACATCTGGACGTAGCGTTGCTTGTCCTCACGGTATTTCTCTTTCTTGTAGACCTTGGCGGGTGTGCCAAGGAACTTGCCTATGCCTCCGATGAAGCGCGGCTCCTCGTGGAAGCGTTTAAGGCAGAAGTCGTTGAGGTTCTTTTCCCCCTCAATCCATTTCGTGATGTACATGGGCTTTCTGCTTGTTTGTTAAGCCGCCCCACGCCCCAGGCGATTTTTTGCTTTTTATCTTTGCGAGAGTTCGGGCACGTGGGGGGGGGCGGCGATGTTAGACTTTTATAGACTATTATAGACTGGATAGACTATATCATTCGTATCCTTTTTCCATGAGGAAATCGCGCAGGACACGAGGGAATGCCTCGTAAAGGCGGTAGAGGTCTTCACGATAGAGGTTGATGTTTGACGTATCCTCCCCCGTGTCCTTGACTTGCGACTTGCTGATAGGGAAACGATGTATCGCTCCCTTGTAGTTTTTCCTTGTCATTATTCTATCTCACAAAATCTTAGGTCGTTGAAATCGTCCTCAGACTGGCAGTCGTATGCGGCCTTCCTATGCTTGCCTCTCGTTCAACTCTTGCAATCTTGCTTGTAATTCTTCTTTTGTCATAGTTGTTTGTGTTTAAATGGGTTAAATGTTTATTTGTTTTTTCTTGGGTTCTGGTGGGCTTATTAGGCTCATCGGGCGTGGTTGACGATGTTCTCACTTTGAGTAATCGACCTCGCGGCCTTGCTTTACGGCTTTAAGGTCGGGAATGAGGCGTGCCATGAAGCTCTCCTCGGAGTCGTCGCCGCTAAGAAGCCAGTCGATGCGTTGAGCGTAGACCGCCGCCTTTCGCAGGGTCTTTACGGCTCGCTTCATCTGTTGCAGGGTCTGAAACCGATAGCCGTTGCGGTTGGGCATGGTGTGGCGGTGGGTGATGGCGTACTCTACCGCCTCGTCGTTGTCGGTGCAGTCGTGGATGAAGTCTCGCACCTCACAGTCGTCGAGCTCATGGCCGTAGAGGTAGTCCTCGATTCTGTCGGCGATGTCCTCGATGTGGTACACGTAGTTGCTCTCGAAATGGTCTCCTGACATATTCGTGTTCTTGATTTTGATTTTTAACTTGTCTCGTTTCGTGTTTTACGCTAAATGTTATTACCTTTGCGACGTGATTCATTAGGAGACGTGTCTCCGCGGCTATAGAAGCCGAATAAAAGTCCGTCACCACGCCGTCACCACGCCGTCCGACAGACATTTCCCCCAGTCCTGCGCTGGGGTTTTTCTTTGCGTGTCGGCTTCTCGCGCAAAGACGCACACGGCATTAAGCCCTGTGTCGCAGCCAGCCGAGAAAGGAGACGTGTCCCATGTCTAATGAATCACAAATGAAAGACAGGAAGAAGGAGGTTTTTTGCCGATACATTCGGAAGGCAGGTAAGATTATCTACCCGAAGAACGGCAAGCTCTTCCATTTCTTCGTAATGGCGTAAACGTTGTGCCGTTGGCTTTCGGGGAGGTGCTCGCAGGAGACACCTCCCTTTTACTTTAACCGCTCACAGCTTGCCTCCTTTCATTCCGAGCTCTCGCGCTATGGCGAGGAAGAGGATGAGCTTGTCGGGCGGTACCTTTGTCGGCGTGCCATCGCATTGTACGAGACCGTCGCGGATGGCGAAGTAGACGCGTCCGTGGGAGGTCTCAAGATAGTAAATGTCGTTTTTCATGTTCGTTGATTTTTTAGGCATAATAGGCTTGATTATGCCGAGATACTACACGCTAACGCTCGTCACCACTGCCGTGCAGCTTGCCCCTCTGCTGGCGAGAGCGCAGCTTGGAGTGGTTCATCCTTGCTATGTCGTCAAGCGAATAGCCGATGTCGTGTGACAGGGCTGCCACGTACCAGAGCACGTCCCCTATCTCCTTGGCTATCTCCTCTTTCTTCTCGTCGGTGAAGACGGAGTTGTTGTCACGAAGGACTTTCTTCACCTTGTCGGAGACCTCGCCAGCCTCGCCCGTAAGCCCAAGCGTGGGGTAGATGATTGGTTGCGGATAGATGGCGGTCTCCAAGGCCATCTTCTGATACTCGTTAAGCGTTAATTCTTCCTTTTCCATGTGTCTTATGCTAATATGTTAGAATGTCAGTTTTATGGTTCTGTTGTACTCGTTGCGCTTGCGCACGTAGTCTAAAGTCTTTCTTGTCTCGCCTTTCGGCAAGTCGAACTTGCCAGTACGACACCAGTATCGTATCATGGCGAACACGTCATCTTTCTTCTTTCTCATGTCATATAGTCTAAGTGAGAGGCTTGTCGCAAGCGTGAAGCACCCTGAGTTTATCCCTAATTTTACGGGACTCGTCACTATGCTCGCACAGATGAGCGAAAAGGTCTGAGTTCAAGACACCATCCAGCATCTCCCAAGCAAGATTAGAAAGTTCTTTCTCGCGTTCTGGTGACAATCGGCAGATGCCGTCTCTTTGTTCGTTACAACAGCCTCGTTGAAACGTCTCGTACACCTGTGGGCTCACGACGCTATGCATTCTATTGTCGTCTTCGATGACGTACCAACCTTCAGGCACGTAGAACTCGCCACTTCTGAATTTCACGATGATTCGCTCCTCTTTGTTCGAAGCCATGCACCTCTCAATGCTTTCAACATTAGGACAACTCCAAACATCATTAATATTGTCCTTTGATACCCTTATTGCTTTCATGCGCTTTCCCGTTTAAATAGTTCTTGATTGAGAGCCTTAGCCATTTCACCTCCTCTCGCAGTTGCCGGTTCTCGTCTTGCAGCTGGTCGATGAGGTGGCGGAAGGACATCTCTTCGAGGTCAGTCATCAGTGCCCTCCTTTATGCCAAAAGGCGTGCCGTCGGCAAAGGTGTATGTACCCATGGCTTCATCGTATTCATAATTATCTAATCCGGCAACACTAACGACATCGTTAGAAATTTCATCTATAACACTGTAGCCGTCGCAAGTCTTCACCCACCCGAACGGCTGGTGCTTCTGCATCTCCTGCCAGCACTCATCTGCGTTGGCGAATGGGCGGTACTTGGGCTCTGGCTTGATTCGATACCTCGCGCTGTTAATTTCCAGTTCGCCCAACAAGATTGTTTTGATGTCACTATACTTCCCATCACACCTGTACTGGATAGCCTTGCCATCCGCGTAGGCTTGCAGGAATGGCAATGCTTCTCTAACTTGTTCCCTTGTCATAGCTTATTCTTGTTTTGGTTCATTTTCTTCTGCCAACTTGTCAACCCACTTGTCGAATGCCCTGATGCACTTGTCGGGGAGCTTTCTTGCGGTTGGGTTAGACTTCAAGTAGTCCATTGTCCCGCCAACTCCGTAAATCATATAAAGCTGCGTGGTATTCGGAATGAACGTCACAAACATCAGGCTTATAGCAAAGATGATATAGGCGATGTTCCTACCCTTGCGTATGATGATTTTGGTTTCGTCTTCAAAATCCTCGCATATGGCTATTATGGATGCGAGAATAGCGACAAAGCTTGCCAAGCCTCCAAAAACGGCGAACACCTCTGCGATGCATTCTATCTTCCCCAAGGCGATAATCCAGTATAGCTCACTCATTGCGCTGCCTCCTTTCCGTCGCAAGTGTTTGCAAGCTTCTCCTCTAATTGCCTTATTCTTTTTTTGCAGGAATAGATAATCTCCATTGCAGCCTCACTGTTCTTGCACTCCTCCTTGAATGCCTTGATGAGGTCGTTGATTACGCTTTGCTTGCCTATCCTGTAGAAGAAGAACCAGGCAAGGACGATGTTGATTACTGTTAAGACGATGTTGATTACTGTTAAGATGATTAGTGTTGTCATAATTTATTTGTTTTTGTTTCCTCTCCCTGTTGCCAAGGAGAGGGTAGTTAGTTATTTTTCTTTCTCAACGAATATCACGTTCTTTCCAAAGTCAAGAGAATAATACTCATCAGCGCATTCAATAGCTGCTTGCTTTATCTTCTTTTCGTCAATCATTATAATTCTCCGCTACTACAAATTCACCGTTCTTTATTTGATACCAGGTATCTTCCTTGATGCGTTTACCATCAACAAACTCGGTCCTTACACACTTAGGTACTTTGCGTTTTTTCTCATTATCCCATACCCATTCAGCCAAGGTTATCCAAGAACCTTTCTTTGCCTTGACCGTTGAGTCGATACCAGCGCACATGATAACCGAATCCTCGCCTGTACTGTCTATCTGAGCATAGCCACCACTTGAACCAATCCGAGCAGAGCCACCGCTTGAACCAATCTGAGCAGAGTAACCGCTTGAACCAATCTG
>ERZ1024349.6-NODE-6-length-53266-cov-67.013061_pt1 | contig 53266 bp, 57 predicted proteins | sample MGYA00520789_ERZ1024349 | MGnify/ENA primary metagenome ERZ1024349 (study PRJEB33242, sample SAMEA3444257) | Homo sapiens | biome: Host associated; feature: Gastrointestinal tract; material: Stool | place: Uganda | collected 2011-01-01 ...
TATGGCTCCGGCTCCGGCGATGGCTCTGGCTATGGCTATGGCTATGGCTATGGCTATGGCGATGGCGATGGCGATGGCTATGGCTATGGCTATGGCTCCGGCTCCGGCGATGGCTCTGGCTATGGCTATGGCTATGGCTATGGCTCCGGCTCCGGCGATGGCTCTGGCTATGGCGATGGCTCCGGCTATGGCGTAAAGGAACTGAATGGTGACAAGGTCTATTTGATAGACAACGTACCAACGATTATAAAATCCGTTCGTGACAACATTGCACAAGGCTTCATTCTAAATAATGACCTTACCTTACAGCCCTGTTATATCGTCAAGGAACAAAACCACTTCGCCCACGGCGACCCCCTGCACGATGCTTTCACGTCCCTGCAAGAGAAACTCTACGATGACAGCACCGAAGAGGAACGAATCGAGGCATTCCGCAAGAAATTCCCCGACTACGACACCCCTTATCCAAACCGTGACCTCTTCGCTTACCATCACGTTCTCACCGGTTCGTGCCGCATGGGACGAGAGAGCTTCTGCAAAGACAAAGGCATCAGTCTCAACGACGCCACCACAGTACGCCAGTTCGTCCTCCTCACCAAGGATAGCTACGGCTCTGCCACAATCCACAAGCTTCCCCAAGCCTACGGAATAGACGAGCCGCAGCTGGTTAGTTGTCCTGAAAGACCCAGTAACATCATATAAGTAGCGGTCCAGTAAGGCTCAGCCTAACCTCTATCTCGCTTGTCAATCACCCGCACAAATATGAAAATCAATATCAAAATCGTAGCTTTCGCGGCGTGGATTGTGATGACCCTCATCATTCTCAGCGCCACACTCCGCGGTGTCAGCAAGCCTGACACCGCCACAAACTTGATTAGCATCGCAGTCCTGTTGTTCTGGACGCTCTTGTCCATCGCAACAAACTGCTTAACTTTTAAAAATAACAAAAAACAATGAAACGATTCAATTCCGTGTGTATGTTCTCGCTGCTCGTCGCAGCGATGTCCCTTACCTCTTGCTGCGAACGCATCGACGCAGGTTCTGAAGGCATCCTCGTCAATCTCTACGGCTCAGACAAGGGAGTCGATGACGTAAGCCTCGTCACCGGTCGCGTCTGGTACAACCCCCTCACAGAAGAGGTCTACGAGTACCCCACATTCGTACAGACCATCGACTATCCCGCGTTCACAATCAACGCCAAAGACGGATCCGAGTTCACCGTCGATCCTACCGTCTCTCTCAAGATGGTCGATGGCAACGCCCCGAAGGTGTTCAAGAAGTACCGCAAGGAACTCAACGATATCATCAACGGCACACTGTTCAATTATGTCAAGGATGCCTTCCGCATTCAGCTCAACAAGTACACCACCGACCAGATTGTCAGCAACCGTGACATGGTTGAACGTGCCATCGAGGCACAGCTTAGCAAAGCGCTCGCCAAAGAGCATTTCCATCTCGAACAGCTCACATCTGGCCTCAAGTACCCCAGCTCCATCGTACAGGCCGTCAATCAGAAAAACAAGGCCATTCAGGAGGCGCAGAGAGCACTCAACGAGGTAGCCGTCAAGAAGGCGGAAGCAGAAAAGATGCTCGTACAGGCACGAGCCGAGCGAGAGGCTAACGAACTCAAGTCCGCCTCACTTACCCCAGCCATCCTCAAGAAGATGTGGATAGAAAAGTGGGATGGCAAGCTTCCCGTTTACGGCAACGTACCACAGATGATGATTACCAAGTAACCCCACACCCCTCCTGCCCTTACACCATGTTTGGGGCAGGAGGCCCTAAAAAACATATCACAATGAAAATTTTCGGAATACTCCTTTTAACATTAAGCGCCCTTCTCAACCTTACGCTTGCCACAGTAAGCTTCTGTGTCGAATACGGACCAGTCGTAGGCTTATCTTTCCTCTCATTCATCCTCTTTATAGTAGGCGTCATCCTCATAAAATCCGACAAAAAGAGCACAGATTCATGAAAGCTAAATTAATAATAGAACAGGCCGACAACGGAATGATTGTCAGGACTGACGACCATGTGTCGGTAATAGAAAACACCCATTCCACCACGGCAATTAGTAAGAAAGACAATCTTATCAACGAGCTTGGACGTATATTCTTCCTACATGTCAGCTCCGTCATGAATGAAGAGCTGACAAACAAGGTTGAAGTGGAGATAGATAAGATTAAAACCGAATAATTTATGAAGAAGATAATGTTCAACGACCGCTACGGTCTCACCCAAGCCGTACTCGAAGGCAGAAAGACCCAAACAAGAAGAATCGCATATACCGCAGGCAGAATGGAAGGTCTTACAGTTAGGCAGGATTTAGAAGGAGTAAACAAAGGCAGAGCTTGTCTGTTTGAAGGAGGCATCCTTCTTGCCAAATCCGCTTACAAGCTCGGCGAAACCATAGCCATCGCCCAAAAATACGATAATCTGGTAAAGGACGATGAATTCTACCGCCTTTGTGGCATCCATGGAATGCCCTTGGAATGCATCAAATACGAGAAAGGATGCACCAACAAGATGTTCGTCCGTGCTGACCTTATGCCCCATCATATCCGCATCACCCGCATCCGCGCCGAACGTCTGCAAGATATCAGTGACGAGGACTGTCTACAGGAAGGTATTTGGAAACACGGAATATGGAATTGTTATGACATCATAAAACGTGGAGAGAAATATTACGACCCTTATCCCGACCCGCGTGAAGCCTATTCTGTTCTCATCGACCGCATCTCAGGCAAAGGCATATGGGATTCAAACCCCTACGTCTTCGTCTACGACTTCGAACTAATCCGATAAATTCAAAAATAAGCAATTATGATAGTAATCAAAATCAAGACATGGAAGGACTGGAAGAAGGATTTTTGTAATTGGGTAAAAGAACCACGACGCAGTATCTGCAAGGAGTATGTGAACTATATGGAAGCGTTGGAAAGAGAAACGCTTCATAAAGTAATAAACAACACTTGCGATAAATACTGCAACATGACCGAAGAGCAAATCCGTGCTATCATTTATGCGGTGGATATCTGCGTTAACGATTGTGTGAAAGAAACGCACAAACTGATTGACAAGAGCCAACCTATAAAGTTCTTTTAAAATTACAATATAAACAATAAATAAAATGGTGACAAATGAAGACCCTTTCAAGGAATTTCCAAAAATAAGCAAGCTGGCAAAGGTGTTAGGCAAGACTGCCATAACATCTGACCCAACTTTGAGACAATGGAAAAGAACCTCGCTTCCATCTGTTCCAATTAAGGAAATTTATGTAGGTAATAGAACCTATGAAGTTAATAACGGATTTACAAAAAGAAAACTATGACTTTAGATGAAGCAATAGAACACTGCAAACAAAAAGCAGACGAACTAAGTATTTGTAATAAAGATTGTTCTTTGGAACATAAACAATTATTTATTTGGCTTAGTGAATTGAAAGCTATTAAAGAAAAAAGTAAGAGGCTAAAACAACAGAATATGGAGGAATAATTATGGATTTAGCGATTTGTTTTATTTTATTCATTTGGGCAGGAATAATGGTAAACATAGACAATGTAACCAAAGAACTGACAAAAATTAGAAAACTCTTAGAAGAAAAGGAGGAATAGTTATGGCATGGGTAGCAGTATCAAAACAAGGTAGAGAATTTATCTCAATGTGTAAACCAATAAGAGTAGTGGATGAAGATAATTACGACGGTTGGAAAGATGTATTTTTTGAGGTGAGTCTTCCTAATGGTAGTATCAAGAAACTCATCGGAAAAGAATTATCTTGGAGTGATGGGCCAGTCGAACTTAAAGATGAATAGTTATGGCAGATAAAAGCTTAATGAAAGAAATGCTTCCGATGAAGATTAGTAATTGGGAGTCTATAGTGTACAGCGAGGAACTTAATTGTCCTAATAAGGAGTGTGATAACAAAAGCTGTCATAGTGAAGCAAGAAATATTATCGGATGGTGTGATACTCCTTACGGCTACATGATGGTCTGTGAGTGCAAAAAGTGCTTCACAAAGTATCGCTTTCATGGAACAATAGATGGCAAGTTTGATTTTGAAAACTTTGCAGACAATTTCCTGATGCGTGTTGAAATGGAAAAGGAGAAATAGTTATGTCAGCATTTTATATTATACTTACTCTATCCATTCTATTTATAGCTTTTATGGGTGGAGTTATCGGTTATTTAATTGGTAAATATTGGAAAAAGAAATAGCTCATGAAAATAGAAAACATCAAGTTCAAGGCTAAACGTCTTGACAACGGAGAATGGATAATCGGAAGCTTTGTTGTAATGAAGATTCCTGCACTTAGCAAAACTACTATAGGTATCGTAGCTGAAGGTGGTGCAACGTTGTATGAAGTTGCACCCTCTACCGTCTGTCAGTTTATCGGAGAGCAGGATATGAATGGGAAGGAAATTTATATCGGTGACATCATTTCTAACCTTGAAACAGGAAGTATTGTTGAGGTTGTGTGGAATGACGCCTTGAAAAGGTTGGACTGCAAGTTTCTTAATGCTGATAATGGTCTTTTCGTTCCATTTGGAATCTTTATTAAAAGGTATAAGAGAATCGTTGTCTTGAAGTCTAAGTTCGATAAGGAAAAGTAAAATGGGAATATCGAAAAAGCAAAGAGATAAGATTTGGAGTAATGTTCCTCGGCTTCTTAGCAAAGAAGAAATTGAGGAGCTAAGCAAGGTAATAAATGACCTTTATGATGATGTCCAAAAAATAAAATCTAAGTATAGATAAATTTAAACAATTATGACAAAAGAAGAAACAAAACAGCGCATCGCCGTCATGCAAGCATACGTAGACGGCAAGCAAGTACAAGTTTATGACATTTCTCTAAGCAAATGGTTTGATACTGACGCTCCTTCATGGATTACCAGTAGGCAATTCCGCATCAAACCCGAACCTTCCTACCGTCCTTTCCGCAACGCCGAGGAGTGCTGGCAGGAAATGCTCAAGCACGCCCCCTTCGGCATCATGAGCAGCAAGAATGGAAAGGATTACATGTCTTTCATGTCTCTCAACGACGAAGGCTGCGACTTCTGCGGCTACGAAGGCGAAAACTTCGAGTCTGCATTCGATGACATTCAATTTGCCGACGGCACACCCTTCGGCATTAAGGAGGATTAGGTATGTATGCAGGAGAAGTTGAACCTAAAAGACGAGTAGCGTATGGCAGCAAATATAAAAGAACGTACTTACGAGTACACGATTTCGTTTGACTCGGAAAACTGTGAGAAAGTGGATGGAGAATATTACATTCATGGCGCAAGTATTCGTTTGGCAAGAAAACGTCAGCATAGACACGAGAACCCGTCTAAGATAAAGAAACGGTCTTGCAAGCGTCGCAATCTATCCTTAAAAGAGTATTTTGCTCAGAGAGAATATTGGTAAAACAACGAATTAAGCGAGAACAATGAAAGCACGATTAGCGAAGAAGATAATGAACCAGCGACCGCCCGCTTGTGGCGGTTCTGACGCAAAACGACACACGATGTATTATTGGCATTGGCGATGGCTGGAATGGTATAACACCACGCATCCTGCAATATCATATAAGCCGTGCGGATTGGTTTTAGACCACCGCATTGTCAAGGCGCGGATTATGTGGAACAAGAGAAAATAATGACTAACATTAAGATTTCGGTGCATCCCGTTAGCCATCGGCTCGAATGGCGAGGATGGGAGGGTAACTTCTCGCCTGCCCTACGAGCCACCGACTACAAATGCCCTCACTGTATAATGATAGAATATGATTAAGCAACACCCATTCGATGATTTCCATCAGCGCATACATTGGAACGGCAACTCCATCGGAACCGTTACCCTGCAATGGGGCAATCCTGCGGTCGCTTCCGTCAGCGCATGGAGATAAACGTGCTGGGTATTACAAATACGCTTACGTCAGTAGGCAAGGATAATATGGCATATATAGAGTATGAATAATCAAATCCCATTCGTGCAACGCCTCTCGCACCTCTGCCCACGTCGGGGGTATTCTACAGCCCTGTCCGCACGCTACGACGGATGGGCAGGGCTCTACGACGAGCACGGACAGCACACCATTGTTTTGATAGAGTATGAATAAGTATATACTAAATTGCTCGTCAGGCATCTGTTGCGTTCTGACCTCTCATTACGCAAGAGAAGGGTGGGCGAATATAGCAAGCAATACAACATCACAATGCAAAGCACCCGCAATATTAATAGAGTATGAGTAAAAACATAACAAAACCGTAAAAACAATAGAGACAATGAAAACAGAAGAAAACAACCGCATGGAGGCATTGGCCTGCATCATTGCCGACCTGAAGGCAGAGAACATGATGATGACGGAGCGCGTGCATCAACTCGTGGACGACTACAACGACGTGGCTCGTCAGCTGCGCAGAAAAGAGAAACACGAGCCTAATACAGAAGGTTGCACTCTTGGTGAACTGACTGAAGCCTTGGATAAATGCGAGGCATTGGAGAAGGATAACAAGCTGCTGAACCAGCAATGCGTTCAGCTTCAGACGGAGCGCGATGAAGCAAAAACTCATGTTGCAAAATGTGAAAGTCAAAAGAACGAGTTGTTTGAGCTTATACACCGCTTTGAAAATTCGGATTTTATGGGGATTGGAGAAGCCTGTCCCCACCAATTCTTTGAGCCGGAAGATAGTCCGGTAAAGGTAGGCTCTACTAAATGCTTCACTTGCCGACACTTTCTCAAGATGGATAAGAGCTTTTGCGTGCTGTGTGCGTGTCATTACGACTACATGAAAGGCGGGGAGACAAAAGAACATAAGAACGCTAATGACTGACACTTCACGTACCCTCGTAGTCGGCATGATGCAGACTTCTTTGCGTGGCAATATATTCGAGAATAGTTGCAGGGTTTATTCTACAAAAGGTTTAAGCCCTACTTGTCTTACGCATACAGGCGGTAACCAAGAGATAAAGGTATTGGTGGAGCTATAGAGCATGTCCGTACCGCCTTGGCAACACCACACCGCATATAGTATATGAATTTGAATAGAAACAACCCCATAAAACAAAGCAACAATGAAACAGGCAGATTATATCGGACTGACGGCGCAGATTGCCGTGCTGAAAGAAATTGCCCTTGATTACAGCGGCAAGACGATAGATAACATCATACAGCAGCTCGAAGCAATTAAAAAGGAGGTAGAATTTTAATCTTATAAACAAAAAAATGAGCAAAAAGAAAATTTACATATCATCACCGATTACCGGCTACAATCTCAACGAGCGACACAAGTTCTTCGCTCAAATCGAGAAAGAACTGACAATTCTCGGCTACAAGGCAGTCAACCCGATGACCAAACCGCTACCCGACTCTGCTCCGCACACGGAGCACATGAAAGAGGACATACGCTTGCTCCTCGGCTGTGACGGCATCATCGTGCCTAACCGATGGCGTTGCTCGAAAGGCTGCGAAACAGAACGCCGTGTGGCTGACGCTTGCGGAATACCGGTCGTCGGCGTGATAGGTGAGGCGCACGATTTACAAATCATAAATGCAATATAATCATGAGCACAAGCTATTTGACAAGTCGCACCCCGAGAAGAGCGTATGTTATCGCGCCAAGCGTAAAGCAGAAAGAGGAGCTGTTAAAGAGTATCGACCGCTATTGTTCGCTGTATTACATCACAATGGGGTCGGCGTACAATATTGCCCAGACAGCTATGATAGACGCTTTGGGCGCAATTAAAGAAGACAAGAAGCTGTATCGCCAAAAGACAAAGCAAAGCATCAACAAGGCTCTTGCCGCATATAACACATGGGATGCGAAGATGCGCTTTGTCCTCGCCGACCGCTATCAGCTTTGGCTTGACCTGTCTGACGCGTCAGAGGCAGAACTCAAACCGCTCGTCACAACGCTCTATTACTGCATCGACAACTACTTCTTGAAAAACCAGGTGCCGAAAAGCAAGATCGTCGCCCGTATGGAGGCGGCAATGGTGCTGATAGATGTTGCGGTAAGCCTGTTCAGAAACCTTTTTGACAATGTCCGGAAGAAGATAGGAGTAGACTTGCGTCCCGCGTTCAACGAAGGCAACGCTCTTGAGCTGCAACACAACTGGAACAACGCCATGCAGTCCGTCATAAATACGATACCAGGGATGCCTGATATTGACATCAACGACGATGCGGACAGCGTTCAGGCAGCGAAGAATATCATAACGAAACTCACGAACGAGGGCATCTACGACCGCGCAGGAGAGTATGCGTTGCAGCTGAACCCTGAGTATAGACCGGAAAATTACGGAGAGTAGACCGATATCAACCGCGCACGGGCAGCAGGAGTAAAATCTTGTTGTCCGTGCGCGGTTTTTGTCATTTGTCTTGCAACGTAAACGCCCGACCATACAGTAGTATCGTCAGAATAATCAGTGTGTAATCCGCAATCTTTGTTGCTTCGGAAATACACAGTGTGCCGTGCCCTAACCTTATCAGAATAACCCCTGCAAGATACAGGAACGGTATTCGCCACACCCAACCGAACTTGAAAAGAAAGCTTGCAGGCAGCAGAACGGCTGGCAGCACGACATACGCCAATGCGTATAACGACACCACCAAAACGGCGTTCTCGTTCAGATCCAGACCCATTGATGCGGCGTTATGGTGAAACCAATGCACACCGAACCAGTGTAAGACCATAAGGAGTATTGGGATTGCTCTTATGCCAATTCTGTAAAACCAAAACAGCTTTTCGGCAAGCGTATTCGTCTGTATTGTTTTCATATCGCTAAATTTATCTTACGTGATTAATATATTCTTTAATTCGGCAATATCATCTGTGGTAATGGCTATACTCTTGTTGCTGCCAAACAACAAGGCAGAGATAATACCGTCAGGCATATCAATAGAGATACATCCTTCGCCTATTGTGCCATGAAGAAGCCCGATATCAAAAGGCTTTTTCTCCATCGCTTTCAGTATTTGCATCGCGTCTTCGAAAACAGATTCCGCATCAACAACTCCATTTTCATCAGCGACAAACAGGGATAAATCGTCAATTTTCTCTTCCCATTTTTCCTTGTTACGACAAACGATATTGTGCGCTGCTCGCTTCATATACACGGAAGGTATGGCAAGCGACGGATTGCCTTTTATCATGTCGTCAATTCTTGCGTCTATCCAGGTTTCTATTGACGGCGCAAGACGTTCTTTCAGCTTTTGTAAGTTCATTTCTTGTTCCCTCCCTTCTTCGTTCCTTGAACCATAGCAAGATATTCCTGCCAAGTCTTATCACTATGGTTTGTCATATAATCGTTAAGCATAGCTGATTTTTGTTCCTCTGCTTGTGCTATCTCTTTTTTCAGTCTTTGCATCAAAGATAGATGTTTCTTCAATGCTTCCTGTCCTTGCTGAGTGCTTTCAATGCGAGGACGTATGATGCGCAATTCCTCGTCTTGCACTAACTTAGACACATATTGCAAGCTGTCAACGTACTCTTGATTCTGCATCAAGTACTGACGTTGTGCGCCTGTAAGATTGTCTTCAATCTTGTCAATCTCATCCCATAAAGGGGTGGAAGACTGCTGTGCTTGCATATTGATAGATGCTCGCTTCTGCTGTATTGCCTCATACATCTTCTGTAGCTCGGCATCCATCATCTGCGGCTGCTGCTGGCCTGTACCCATATCCAATAATGGGCTGTTTCCAAAATTCATCATAATCAATATCTTTAAGTTGGTGATATGTTATAGAGAGGTGAGAGGGCATCCACCAACGAGGGCAAACACCCCTCACCAACTCATTTTTTCTTAGTCCGTCTAACCGACTTCCTTACAGCTCTGTTACGCTCCTGTAGTGGGAGTGGATGTAGCAGCACATCCGCAAAAGTTTGCGGATGGGAGAACTGTAACTGTAGGAGTGCTCTGGAGTCCGAGGACACCATCAATCTTGCGGCAGCACTTCTCGTTCACGTAAGCCATCATCAGCTTCTCCTTGTAAGGAGTGAGGGCTTCCATAACAGCAACCTTCTTGTCGAGGTCACAATACTTTGCTTGCAACGCATCGTACTGGTCTCTCTGATTCTTGTACAGACCGAAGTCCGCATCAATCTGAGACTTGTAAAGACCGAACTCAGCCTGCATTGCACGGCGGTTCTCAGCGTTGATAGCATCTGTAGCACCCTTGTACATAGAGAACTTCTCTGCGATGTCAGTCTCACGCATAGCGTAGAACTTGTTAGCGGTGTCGAGCTTCAAACCGAACATGTCGGTAAGCAGCTTCACCTCATCAGCGCATTCCTTCTCCATTACCTGCAAGGCGGTCGGCTGATTAGCATTCGCATTTGCGCCATAGCCGTATGCGTTGATATTCACGTTCTCAGGCATATTGCTGCCACCGAGTGAACCAAACACATTGCGATTACCGCCAAATAACCAAGCACCAAGACCGAGTGCAGTTCCTGCTATTCCTAAGCCCAAGCCTGTTCCAGCGATACCTTTAGAAGCATACTCGTCGTGCTTCTTCCCCTCTTCGTAGATTTTCTTCTCTACTACTTTTGCATCTGTCATCTCCATAATACAATCTTTTTAAATCCTCAATATTAACTAACACTATTCTGTAACGTTACAGGCACAAAATTAGCGTGTTACGACCAATAAAGCCATAACACGCTCAAAGATTTTGTATTATACTGATAGTCAGATACTTAAAGTGATAGTAGGTACTATCACTTGCTTCTCTTCTTTCTTATGAACCACAGAATGTCCCACTTCTTCCAGTATCGTGTGTGCCCGCGCTTCTTGCATTCTCCGTTCGGTATGTCCCCGCGCTTGACCATCCTGTTTAATGTTGCGTCGCTCACGCCCAATCTGTCCTTCACTTCTTCTGCGCTCATCATCGGGTTAAGCATATTCGGAAGTATGTCCTGACAGAGCGTTTCGATGTCTTCATCGCTCATCCCACAAGCTGTTACCTTTTCTCCGTTCTTCTGTTGTTCCCATGCCTTCATACAGCTCTCATACAGAGATTTCAGAATGAGAGCCAAGGTGTAATAGTTGAATACTTTTCTTTTCATAGCCATTTTGCTTTAGAAGAAAATCCTTTTACCTATTCTTGTTCTTGTTAAGAACCAATCTATTACCCAGTACAAGTAAAATACTCCTGTCATTACTATTACAGACATACATGACATTACCATTTCGTTAGTGGTATACCAAGACCAATAAGTGAGATGTATAGCATTTACACCGAAGTAATAAAAGAACGGAATCCTGTATACCCAACACAGCCAGAAGAATCTACTGAACAGTATGAGCACAAGTGGTAATACATACAGTAACACATATATAAATGCGTAGCTTGGCCAGTGTTCGGAATGCACGATAAACATTTCTCTCGTATTCTTTGAGAAATCCAACATGGCAAAACTATGCCACACCATTATACATATAGGTAGCCATTTAGTTATCCACTTGATGAATTTCAACAATCTTCTTGAATAGCTGTTACCACTCATTATTAACAGCGAGATAACCTCGCTCACGTCCATTCCGTCTAAAACAGAAAGGAGTGCCTTTTTCTTTTCTTCTGTCATAATCGTTTAGTCTAAAATCTGATATTGTGTAAATATAGCAAAAATTATCAGAATGCAGTTAATTTAACTGTTAATTTCTTAAATTGTTAGTGTATACTTGATTTACTTGACAAAGTGTTACGTAAAAAAGATTTATTATTACAATTTGGAAATTAAAGCCTTACCTATTCTCTACGGACGGGCAAGGCTTACCTGAAACAAATCTATTAACCTTAAATTAAAAAACTAATAACTAAAGCCATTAACCATATCTAATAATCCAAACAATTTCCTTTTTTATTCCTTCTTCCCGCTGCTCTTCAGCCTTCCTCTCGCATATCTGAGAGTCAGCAGAACCACAGCGCCTATTATTATGACAGCGATGCAGGACGCGATGGGCTTTTCTATGTTCCTCTCCCACCAGTTCAGCTTTCTCTCCACCGGCACAGGCACGTCATTGTTTCTTCTGCCAATGTTCGTCAGCGAGTCCACTTTCGCCTTGTACGTCTCTAAGCTGTCCTTCATTAGCGTGTTCAGCGAGTTCTCCACGTACCTGTCCCTCCAGTGCCAGGTCTCCGTCTTCTTCACGTTTCCCTCTTCGTCCACGGTCGTAGCCGTCGAGTCCCTGTTCACTGTCTTGTCCGTATTCGTCCTCTCCACGTATCTCAGCACTATGCGGTCCCAGTACACAGTGTCCTTCGCCACCTTCGTCACCCTCACGCTGTCCGTTCTCGTCAGCACCGCAGGCTTCTTCGCTCCGCAGCCGGCCAGCAGGCTGACCATCAGGCAGAGCAACATCCCCCACAGTGCTCCTACAAATTTACTATATAATTCGTCCATCATAACCGTTTCTCCCTTAAAAACTTCATTCTTCTTCACTCTTTTTTCATCGCCTCCTCCACAGCCTCGCCGATGTCCTCGTCTTTCTTCTTCATCAGCGCTATAAAGAAGCGCTTTATGGAGAACCTGTTCTTCACGCCGTGCAGCTCACACACATGTCCGACGATGGAGTCCACCTCCCACATACATCCGAATCCCAGACCTACCGCCGCCGTCACCACATGATTTGTCCATCCCAACGGCTCGAAGATAGCCAGACCGAGCACCGAACCTAATATAAGGTAGGTAATATAGTCCACCGCCTTGTTACACGTTCGCCGTCCCGCTCTCGAAAAGCGGAAATGCTCATGTTTATGCAGACTCTCGCTCACGCCGAACCAGAAGTCAGCCACTATCAGCACCACTATCAGTACCAACATCCATCTCAGATCGAAGAGCGCCGAAAGCGCCTCCCCTCCCATTGTCCCCAAAACGACGGCCTTACCTGTCCCCGTAGTCAAGTTATTAACCATCCAATCAATCTTTTAATACTAACAAAAATAACACAAAAATCCCAAGCAAAAGAATAATCCTTCCTAAAAACCAAGAAGCTCAGCAGCTCAGTCCAGCCTCCTTCATCGCCTTTCTCACCGTCCCGAACATCTTCCCCATCGTCTCCACGTAATTCGGAGCCGTCGCATACTTTTTCCGTCCCTCCTGTATCTTCTTCACGTAGTTCTCAGGACTCATCCTGTACGCCCAAGCCTCAGGCCACGATTTCTTCAGCACAGCCGCATGGTCTCTCAGAGCCTCACCCAAAGTGGCGTAGTTTCGGAACAGCCGTTTGCAAGTATACTTATACAGACCCTTGCCAGCCACATGTTCTATCTTCACCACCTTCTCCGGCGCCGTGAACCTCACCGTCTTAGTCTTGAAATACTCATGCGTTGTGACAAGCAGGCATTTCTCCACAGGCCATCCGCCTCTCGTTATACCGAAAACGTTATACTTGCCGATGGCGCTCTTGCCCCATCCGCTCTCCAGTGCCGCCTGAGCTATGATAAACACGGGCGATATGTCCGCATTATAAGCCGCAGGAGCCATCCATTTGCAAAATTCCTTAGGTGTCATCTTCTTATTTATTATTTGTCAGTTATTATCTATTAGTTGCGCCCATTAAGCAGCCCCTCAAAGAGGCTTAGACAGGCTCAGTGAGGCCCATTATACGTTTAAGGGCTATTATCGCCGCCACGCAGCTTACAGCACACACCTCGCACCAGAACAGCCAGCAGCGACGGTCAGTCACAGCAGCCACCACAGCAGCCACGCCGTACACCGCCACCACAACAGGCATCGTCGCCAAGCCCCACATTACGCTCGCCAACGCCGACACGATGGCTCCTGCCTTATGCACAGCCCGGTCACCTTCATCAAGGTATGCAGGAGCCGTACCCACAAAGGCCAGTCCCGCACACGTTAGAAAAGCCGCTGCGTCGAAGTCTCCTGCCTCAAGCATCGCAGGCATGAAAGCGAAAGCCATTGCCACCAACAGAAGAGGCATCAGCCAGTTACGCCCCATCCTGTAATAAATCTCGCTCACCATCGTCGGTCTGCCCTTCATCACCGCGTAATACATTGTCGTCACAATGAAGAGAATGTACGTTATCATTGCCACTGCCACCATACTCTTACACCTCCATCTTTAGCTGTTCGGGATAACCCTTCTTGAAGTCGTACTCCAGCACATCCTCAATGGAGGAAAGTCCCTCCACAGCAGCCTTGTGCTGAGCCGTCACGTTATAGCATTGCAGGGCGTACATTTCAAGGGCAGACAGCAGCTGTATCGCCTTGTCGCAGCTCACCGTCATCTGGGCGCCGCCAAGCCATAACGTCGTAGTCGTCTCGCCCATAGACTTCGCTATGTTCGTCGAGTTCATCAGACCCACACGCGTAGCCTTGTCCAGCCACACTCTCGCCCCGTTCAGCAAAAAGCCGTTCACAGCCGACGACGTGTCATAAGCCTCTATCTCCATCAGCATCTGCGCTTTCGCCGTCTCCAGCGCGTCCATGCCACCCATTGCCTTTGCCAGCTCCAGGCGCACCCATTTCACGAAGGTCTTATATTCTTTCACTTCCGCGTCACCGCTGCCGTCAGCCATCTTCATCGCCATGTCAGCATTGAAGCGTGAGAGATCCGCTTCGTCACGCAGACCGAATGCCGTCTGCACCGCTGCGTTAACGGCACGTTCCTCGCTGAACGGCTTCAGGCAGCGCACCGCATAGCCCACCTTCACTCTCTTTGTCTCCGATACGCCCGACTCCGGATTTCCCGACATCGAAGGACGCTCCTCATCACGGATGTCAAGATACACTGTCACCGCATTGCCCTCGTCGAGCATGCTGCCACGTACTAAACCTTCGGTAGGCAGCTCAATGTAATTTTTTGCTATCATATCATTTTTTTAATGGTTATCCTTATGCAGTCGCTGCCGGAACGACAGCCTGCGCTACGTTCATTACACCCTCTCACGCCCATCTCCTTAATTGCCCTGCGGAACGTCTTTGTCCTGACGTGTTCGTAGCAGTGACGCTGGTCAGCGAGGGCGATGTAATTCACGTCTCTCTGGTCGTAAAAGAGATGTTTCACGCGATGGCACACCGAGAGGCGCAGTGTTTTCGAGTTCAGGCCACACCCCGTCTTGCAGTTCAGAGCAGCCTTGTTGTCAAGGGCTTCATAGAGTGCATTCGCCCTGTTTATAAACACATACTGAAGTATGCGAGTCACGAGAGTAGGAGAGTCTATATGTCGCACCTTGCCGTTCTTGTTCGTCTTTTTGAGCTGCCGGTACTCTATATGCTCAACGTATGTGTCATCCTGAATCATGGCGAGGACGAGAGCGACGTTCTCCTCCCAGTCTCGGCAGAACTCCGTCACAGTCGCCTTATTGAGGTGGTCTCTTACGGCGTCATGTGCCGCCTGTTCCACCTCTTGCCACGTAACATCTTTTTCTTTATCTGTCATGTTTGTTGTTGTTTTCAAGCCTTTTGAGCCAGCAGTGACACTCTGCGCCACTGCTCCACGTCACCTTCCGCTGCCGTACAACTGACAACGGACAATGCCGCTTCGTCTTGTGTGTTAATTCGCCACTCCGGGGCATGATAAAGACACATATTCGGTTTATATTTTATATATGTATATTAAGATTAATCCTTTTCTTGGGCTTGAGCCGAACCGCCATTATACCAATTCGCATTCGTGCACGCATTATTCGCATTCACATAACGCGCAGCGCAAGTGCCGTTAGCGGCATTGCCGCCGAAGCGCACGGCTGGTGTCTTTAACATTCTTGCAACCTCACTCTCGTATTTCAGGGGACAAGTCCCGATGCTTGTCTTGTCACAAGGCGCGAGGATTTTCATTTTTATTGTTCGCCCGCCATCCCTTGACGGGACGGCGGGGAGATATGTCTTGCCGCTTGTCCGCTGCTTGTACAGACGGTTGCGCCGTCTTTTTTCCGCTTGCAGCGGGGCTACGCCTATCTGCGCTTGCTGAAAAGGCATTGAGCCGAACCGCCATAAAACCAAGACGCAGCCGTGCACGCATTATTCGCATGCACATAACGCGCAGCGCAAGCGCCGTTAATGGCATTGCCGCCGAAGCGCACGGCTACACGGACGCGGAGGTCCGGCTGGTCTGAGTACCAGTTGCTGTTCTCGCTGTACGCACAAACACCAGTTGTGCGGTATACGCCGCCTGTCTTGATAACGCAGGAAGGAGCATAGCGTTGCTTCATAAACCCAGACGTTATCTTTTCAATGTGAGCTACATGGTCGTAAGCGTTCTCAAAAACGAATGCCCCCAAGTTAGGTTTCTGATACGTATTGTCGCTGCGCCACTGGCGCTGATCGGTCATCAGATAAACGTCCATGTCGTTCACGCCGTTCTGTCCTTTGGTTTCGGTACAATGGCTTGTCGCCACCATCTCACAGCCGCCTCCGCGATAATGGAAGATGTCGCCCGCCGTGCTCACTCCGTCCATGACACCCTGTCTGAGAATCGTCTCGATTGTATAGGCTTGGGGATTGCCAGCAGCGTCATAGCCCTGCCACGTGTCGGTTTTCTTACAGTACACACGGGCGTTCATATATCCGTCAACAAGCCCCTTTGCCTTAGGAGGTGTGACATACCAGTAAGTTTTCCCGTAAAATTCAAATTCGGTGTTCTCGGCTATGCCAGTCTCTGTCGCGAACGAAAGAGCCATCTGCGCCTCGTTGGCACGCCATTTCGGAGCTTCCTTGTTAAGCCATGCGGACATGTGACTGCCAATAGTTGTGCCGCTCGCGTCCTTGTATATCCAGTTAGGAGTAGTGCTCCAACTGAGATATTTCCATTCCCCGTCGCCCGTCTTGATGCGCACGCCACCATATTTGGCCCACGTTGCCTCGTTGTTACACTGGTCTGAAGAGGACGTGCCGGACGAAAAGAGATTGTCAGGGTCGTTGATATAGTTCGTGTCGTAAAGCAGTTCATGGGCACATACGAAGGTGTTATAGGCATGATATCCAGCCTCCGCAAACGGATATGTCTTCGTCTTGTCGAAGTTGTTGTTTCTTGCATAATCCATACTCGTTAGCTGCTGTACGTCTGTCACGCGGGGATAAGCGCCGTTCTCTGCAAACATAGAACCTCCATTCGCTCCCATGCTACCTTTTGTATTGTCGTCTCCTGCATTATACAGATAGAAGAACGAACGAAACTTCACCTTGCCGTCAGTATCCTTGATGCTTGTATCGCAGCAGGGAGATATGAGCGTAGGATCGAGCTTGCGAGGCTTCATACCCTTATATTCGCGGTAGCTCTTGAGGATGCCGCGGTAGAGTATGTCTGGTTCCGATGCGGGATAGTCGTCGAGGAGATAGTTCACCGCAGGGTCACCCACCTTGATGCTGTACTGTTTGGATGTCGTCTCCCAAGGACGCAGGATGCGCACCGCATTGCCTCCCGCATTATATAGTTTCTGCGTCATGCCGTACTGGTTGTAGAAGCGTTCAGCGTCAAACGCGCCGGCATCGCAATACTTCTGAGTATGCTCGGCATCGAGATAAAGCTCCACGTCGCACTCTGCCTTCATCTCCTCAGTGATGCCGACGGCGGGAGCGAAGCTGTTGTCTGCGAAGCGCAGCCAGTTGTTGCGCTTCAGCTCGTCGGCGGGCATCACCTCCACGCCTTCCTTAGCTTCATCGTGATTGATGAGGAAGGGGCGATACATGTCTTGGAGCATCTGCTTGCCGGTGTTGGTGCTCGCCTCGATGATGTCGGGAGAAGCCTTTGTTGTGTCCTGACTGCCTATGTAGTAGCTGTCCACCGTGCCGCCCATGTCGCCCACTGCCTGTTCCAGGGACGAGAGGCGGGATTCGTGTGTCACATCCGCCTCCTCCAGCTCTGTCAGCTTCTTCACGGTAGCGGCGTTTTCGGCAAGCGACAGCGATGTCTCCGCACCTGTTCTGTCTGTCACCTTCAGCACGTTATCGGCTGTGATGGTGGCGTTCACCTTCTCTGCTCCCGCAGCAGCTGCGTTTGCCTTGCCCGTAGCCGTGTCCGCATTTGTCTTTGCTGTGTTAGCAGCGGATGCGGCAGTGTTCGCAGCCTCCGTTGCCTTGTCAGCGTTCGTCTTTGCTGTATTGGCAGCAGATGCAGCGTCCGTAGCGCTCTTTGCAGCAGCATTTGCCGCAGAGGTCGCATTCTCCGACGCAGCCTTCAGCTCCGCCATGTCCAAAAACTTGTCCCAATACGCCGTGTCCGTCAGCGGATGGCCCACGCACGTCATCGTTGCCGGGTCCACCTTCTTACAAGCGTAGATAGTCACGCCGTTCAGCACGATGTAATCGTGCAAACGGTAAGCTTGCGTAGCGCTGTACGCCTCGCCAGCCTTGGTGAAGACCACCTTCACCCTTGTTTCTGTCTTTGCCATAATCTGTTTTGTTTTTTTTATTGTTGTTTTTTTCATTTAGTTATCACCAGACATCCGTCCGTAGGGTCAAAGCTCACGTCGAAGTCAGCCACTTTCTTGGTCTGATTCTTCCAGTCTTCCTCCGTACCCTCATAGCCGTTTTCCTTAGCCACCTCATACGCGCTCTTGCCACGGAACGACTGGCCCTCGATGCGGAAGCACGTCTTGCCTCCTTTCCCGTCGTCACGGATAAGCAGCAGCGTGTCACCGTCCTTCAGCTCGGCAGCCTCCGTCAGAGCCACCACGTTTATCATGTTGTTGTCTGCCATAAGCCCTTACTCCTCCTTTCCGGTTGTTATCACGATTGAGTAAGTATCAGCGTCATATCTCACGCTTACCTGTGCGTCCTTCACAGCCTGCTGACAATCTTTTACAGCCTTGTCTGTCGCCGCCTTATTCTCTGTAGCTGCCTGTTCACGTTTTGTCTCAGCGGCTTTGCGTCCGTCCTCGGCAGACAAACGCAAAGTCTCGGCTGCGATACGGTCGTTCTCTGCACCCACTCTCACTGTCTCATGCAAGACGCGGACATTCTCTGCTTCCGTCCTTCCGCCCTCCTTCCTTACCCTGTCAGCCTCATTGGTGTTGCGGGTGCTCTCGGCTGTCTTTCTCGACTCCTCGTTGCTTACCCTCTGCTTCTCGTTCAGACTGCGCTGGCGCTCATTGTCCGAACGGGTCGTTTCAGATTCCATGCGGACGTTCTCGGCTTCGATGCGTCTGCTTTCGTTACTGACACGTGTCTTTTCGTTCTCAGTACGCACATCTTCTGCCTTGATACGGGCATCCTCGGCTGTCTGCACCTCATTATTGATGCGGTCTGCTTCATCTGCACTGGCATTGGCTCTGTCAGCCGCCTTGTCAGCCTTTACCGCTCCGTCGTAAGCCGTCTGACCGTCCACGATGCGCTGCCACCATTCATCGTCACCGACAGGCTCATGTCCTACATTGCCATCCTTTCGGCTTGCATAGGTGCAGTTCTTGTAGGTTACGACAGCCAGCCTCTTATATGTGGTATCAGGGTTGTAAGCGCCCTTCGGCACAAAACCCACCCTTCCTAAATTTACCTTTTCGTTCATAATGCTCTTGTTTTTTAAATGTTGTTGTTCAGATTTATCAGAAGCTCCCCTTCATCGTTGAGTTCAAAGCGCTTGTCCGACCCGTCAGTGATGGTCACCTCCAGCTCTGCATCCTCGTTCACGTCAAACGTAGGATAGTCGATGGTTCCTCGGCTGTAGATGTCGGTACGCACATACTCGTTTGTCTCCTCGTTCCATTTCATCCAGTAGCCGTCCTCGCCGATTATGTTAGGATGGTCAGCCTGTGCCTTCGCCCTTTCCGCTTGCGCTTTTGCGTTCTCGGCGGCTTTGTCCGCATTGCCTACAGCCGTAGCCACATCGCCTAACGCCGCGTCCGTGCGCTTTTCCACGTTCGTGATGGTAGCCTCAGCACGTTTCAGCGTTTCGCCCACATCAGTGATAAGTCCCGACAGGTCGGCTTCAGGAGCCAGCACCACCATAGCCGTGTCCATCTCCACCGAGTCCTCGCCTTCCTGCGGTCTGAATGCCGTGTCGCCGGCAGCGTTGTTGTCCACAAGGCGGAACTGCTCATACTCGTTGCTTCGCCAGTCATTTCCGAACAACTTGCCCTTCACTTCAATGGCATAAACGCCGCACGCGAGCTGGTCACCCTCCACACGTGCGTTCAGCACATTGTCCTCCTTCACGTCGATGGTGTATGACAGTGATACGCGACGATAGCTGTTTACGACATTCACCGCCACGTCCGTACAGCCCGGAAGAGGAAAGGCAAAGCTCTCCCCGTTCACCATCTTCCTCACCGGAATCCGCAGCGTAAAGTCATTACCACGTACAATGTTCTTCATCCGTCTTTATTATTTATTAATTAGTAATTGTTATTTGTCTGCCCTAATAAGCTGCCCCTCAAAGAGGCTTAGACAGGCTCAGTGAGGCCCAGCCTCCCAGTTCCCAGCCTTACGGCAGCGCCTTCCTAACCACTCTCTCCCAGTATATCGTCTCATACCCGCTCTCCTCAGAACTGCTACCCGTATTCTTCACCTTGCACGTCAGATAAACCACATAGCCGCTCTTGAGCGTGTAGGGAGAGCCTGCCACGCCGCCGCTGTCCCAGTTCGGAGCTGTCCTCGACGTACCGTAAAGTGTGATGCCGTTGCCGTTCTCGCAGCGGATGATGATAGTGTTGCCTATCACTTCACGCGCCCGCTCGTAACGTCCGTCAGTGTACGGATGCGTTATAGGGTAAGCCGTCGGAAGCGCAAGCTGTAGATACATCGCAGCTCCGTCTGCATCCTCGGGAGTCGATTGTATGACGAAGTTCGAGCCTATCTTTTCCCATATCGGATTATATGCGTCACTCATGCCGGAGTAGGTGTCCTTCTCGAAGTACTCGTAGAAGTTCTCCTTCGTAATCACGCGCTTTAGATTTCTCACAAGGCCATCGAAGTAGCCATTCGTGGCATACACCGAACCTGTGAAGAAGCCGTCCTCCGTTATCCTCGCCGTCACGTTTCCCTTGTTGTCCGCCACCTCGAACGTGTCCGCCGTGGCAGTTATCTTGCCGTTCTTGATGTCTATGCCCGTTGCCATCACCGCATCGTCTATGGTTACGTCGTAAGGCGAGAGGCTCCAGCCTTGATATGTCTCGCCTTCTTCCAGCATCGGACGACACAGGTCTATCGCTCCGTTCTTTCTCACGCTTGTCTCTATCAGCAGTCGGTTACATGCTGCCGGCACGTTCACCGTCACCTTATGCAGCACCCACACGTTCAGTGTCTGCGAGTCAGGGAATGTGATACGTGCCACATCCGTGCCCGTCACGTTGTTGTTGTATGTCTTGATAGCCACGTAGCTGCCGTTGTCAGGCTTCACGTTCATTTTCATCCATACGCTGAACGTGTATTTTGTCTGCGGCTTCACGCGCACGTCCTTGAAGTACAGGCCCGTCCAAGAGTTTGTCGTGGCTCCGCTACAGTAACATTGCGCGTAGTTAGTACCACCCACACCCTGCGGCATTATCGTCACGTTCTCCGTGCCGTTGATGGGTGTTATTTCGTCATATTCCCTCAGCGCCGAACCCACGATGCAGTTACGCGCCATGTTCACCGTTTCCTCCGTCACCTTCAGCGATATTTCACGCGCCGTCTGCTCAATGGTCGAGGTGTATTTCGTCAGTTCGTCCTGCGTCTTGATAGGGATGCCGTTCACGTCCGTTTCTACAGCTCCCACGCGGTTAGTCAGCTCCGTATAGTCCGTCCGCAGCTTCTTGTTGTCTGCCGATATAGTGCCCGTAAACTTCGCCACGTTCACCATAAACGCTATCTGCTGAGAGTACAGCGTACCTCCGATAGCCATATACACGATTACATATCCGCTCGTCACGCTTACCCCGAGCGTGCTGTCCTTGTTTATCGACGCCCCCGATATCGTTACGTCTATGCCGTCCTCCTGCTTCGTAAGCGTCGGTTTGCCGCATCCTACATTGCTGTTGCTTGGAAAAAGATTTCTCACCTCCGATGTGATGTTCTTACCGGAACGCATCACTTGTATGGTGGCAGTCTTGCTGACACTTGCCGATACCACGCCGTTCTCGTCTGTATCAAACACAAGAGGAGCGTTCTTGACGATAAACTCCACCGCGTCCTGGCCGTTTGCTCCGGGGTTTCCCTTTGCGCCGTCCTTGCCCTTGTAGGCTATGGCGTATGACACCGTCGTATGCTCTCCCTCCGAATCCTTGTAGGTCACCGTTGTCCTCGTCCAGAGATAGGGCTTCGCGTCGGTGGCGGCGATGATGGCTGACTGCCATTCCTTAGGTGTCACCGTAGCGCTGTCAGAGATGGCGTACGTCACGCTCATGTCCGATATCACCACACCCTCTCCCTTCACGCTGCCGATGTCAAGCCAGTAGGTTCCAGTATTTGTCCAGAGTATTTCGCCTATCTTATACGAGTCTCCGTCGTTGGAGTCACACACGATATACTTGCCGTTCTTCCATTGCACCACGCAGGGCTTCTTTCCGCCGCCTTCCATACCCGTTGTGTCGTCCACAAGATACAGACCGCCGTCCGTAGGCGTTATCTGCTGTAGCTCCGCGTATGTCTTGGCATGTGCAAGAGCGTAGCCGAGCACCTTAAAGCTTGTGCCCGTATCGCCTTTCGCGCCGTCGGAAAGAATCGGAAGTGTCAGCGTTACGGTGGTGTTGTCCGCCTTGACAGTTGCCCGTACCGTCACCGAAGCGAGGAGGTAGAAGCTCACGCCGATGTCGGACAGGCGGTTTATCGCCACGCCGCTCTTGCTTTCGCCCGCAGTGGTCGTATAGTCTGCCGTCAGCACATATCCGTCCTTCATGTCCTCAGTCACGTTGCCCGTGCGCTTGCGAAGCGTGAAGGTAATGTCGTTCGGTGTCGCCGTCTGCGAGTTCGGTCTGCGGATTATGTATTCCGAAGACGGTACAAGGTCGTACGTCACCGTCACAGGGTCGATGATATTGTCAGGGTTGTCATCGGTGAAGAACTTGAAGTTCTTGGCATTCTTGAGCACAAGGAGAGGGGAATCTAACGAAGTCAGCGTTTTCCATTGATACGGATTCACCGTGTCTCCCGTCTTGTAAGGCGCACCCATCGCATGATACATCGCAATGGCAGGAGCGTTTCCGTTGTCGCTTCCGTCCTCCGTCGATGTCGTCAGCTTTATAAGGTTGCCGAAGCGGTTCCACTGTATCTGGTCTCCCGACTGTACTATCACGTCGTAGGGCCGTGGCATGTCAGGCTCTCCTCCGTCTGCGGCTGGCTCGTAGCCGAAGAACATGCGGTTTGCTATGACGTTGTTGCCGTCGTCAGTAGTCTTGCCTTCCTGCTCCTCGAACACCGCCGCCAGACTCTGCTTCTCGCCCGTTGTGGTCACCTGTATCATCACGTCGCCGAACACTAACGCCTTCCCGTCAGAGCCTATCACCCTTTGCGATGTCACCGGCACGCAAGCCTCGCTGCCCATGAACGTCCGTTTGTTTGACAGTATCACGTAGTCATACAGCTTGCCGTCCTCTAATGTCTCCTGTCCGACACCTACCACAAGGCGCCAGTAGTAGCGGTTCTGAAGGTTCTCCGTCACGCCCGCCTTCACGTTAAAGGTCTGACACAGCGCCATCATGCCCACATGCCACCAGTTAGCCGTCCGCGTTGTGCCGTCATCAGCAGCAGCATAGCACTTGTAGCCGACAGTCACTCCTGCATCATCCAGTACGTGAGCCACCTTCACAATCGTAGACCCGGCATTAGAGAAGAGTGTAGTGCCGCCCGAATAGCTCACCTTTCTCACCTCCGCACTCGCAGCAAAGAATTTCGTCCTCGCCGTCAGGTAGTCAATGTAGAGATGGCTCTTGCCGTCCTTGCCCATATAGAGTTCAAAGCCCTTGCCGCCCACGATGGTTCGGTCCTCGTCAGTAGCTTCAGCGTTGCGCACGCTCTCCACCACACAGCTGCTCAGCGTGGCAGCTCCCTCGCCCGTCACGCCATATCCGTCCTCGGTCCTGCCGATTGTCAGACCGCGAAGAAAGCGGATAACGTCCTGCGCCGTGTCGGGATCTGTCTTTGAGAGGAAGTGTTTCGCTCCCCTGCTGCGTATCAGACCTTCTATCTGCGCCGACGAGAGACCCGACTTCACGCTCATCGTGACCGTGTCTATGGCGTCCTGCATCTTTTGCAGCGTTCCCACATCCTTGTCTTCCTTGATGGTCACGTCATAAGTGGGGATGCTGCCAAGCTCCTCACGGATGATGAGTCTCTCTATGACGCCGCTCTTGTCTATCTTCAGGTCTGTGTCGCTGAAGTGCAGCAGACTGCCTGCCTTGAGGGTTTCGTAAAGACTCGCCGTCTTGCCGGTGGCGTCTGCCTTCGCCTTGTCATGCTGATACGCCATGAATATCTCGTCCACCTTCGGCTCGAACACGTATCGCGTATAGTCGTTCTTGTCCAGCCATGCGAGGGCGTATTTCAGGAGTTTTGCCGATGCCGCCTCCACGTAAGAGTCGGGCATTTCTATGCCGGTCAGCACGAAGTGGTCTCCGCTTTCTATCTGGAAGTCTTTGTTCGGGAAGTTCAGCTCTAAAGCGTCGTCCTTCACACGGTCAAGGGTCAGCTTCCACACGCCGTTCTCCTTCACTGATCCGTTCACCTTAAACTCTCTGCCGCCACACTTGCCGTCCTTCATGCTGATTGTGAAGTCCTCCTTCTTCAGCATGTTTATGTCGAAGTTTATCTTCGGGGAAAGCGTCACCGAGAAAGGCGGTACGGTCTGCCCGTCCTTGAAGATGCCGTTGTCCTTGATGTCGGAACCGCTGTTTATCTCGTCTATGCGCTGTCCGTCCACCGTCATTTCTTCGATGGTCGGATATATCTCGATGATGCCTTCCTTCTTGTTCTCCGTATCGAACATCACGCTGCCGTTTCTCACGCCAAGCTCCTTGATGTTCACAGAGTCCACGTAGGGACGGTTCTTCAGCTCGGAAAGAAGGTGTTCCTTGCCGCTCGGGTTTATCCAAGCCTTCTCTTCCTCGGTAGCCTGCGTGTCCCACCATTCCTTTACGGACATCTTGGGGAAGCCCGGCAGCATCAGTCTTGTCACCGCCATGTGGGACGGCATCTGGTCCGTATTGGCTATCATGTTCTTCGAGGGGAAGCTCTGCTTGTTCACGCCTTGAAGGAAGTACACCTTTCTTTCTTTCATCACTGCGGTGTAGAAGTCTTCCACGTTCTTTACCGTCATTCCGTACTCGTCGTTTGACGAGTTCAGGATTATCGTGACTGTCCCCTCGCCCTCCTTTCGTGCTGACGACACGGCATAGCCTCTGCCTTCTATGTCGCCCGCCTTTACCGTCACGTTATATTCTCGGCTCTCCGCTGTCGATCCGTCTCTCACTGACGTGAAGTAGCTGCCCGCTGCTGCCCAGCTAAGGCTCGGGATGGTTATATGCAGGACGGTGTTCGTCGAGGAGGCAAGATGACTTATCTTCGATGTCTCTCCGAACACATCCACGCACAGATTGGCGTAGTAATGTGTCGGAAGGTTCTTCTCGCTTCCGTAGGCACGCATACGGGTGGTCACGGCTTGGCTGTCATCAGCGGTCTGTGTTATCTCGTACAGACCCCTGCGCTTGCCGTAGACAAATTCGTACGGAACCTCCAGTCCCGTCGTGTCCACGAAGACGTTGCGTCCTCTCACCACGAAGTTGATGTCCCATTTCGAGTTCACTAACGCGAGGGCGTTCCAGCAGTTCTGGTTGTCGATTGTCAGAGCGGCGGAGTCTATGATGGTCTCAGTAGTGCCCTCGCCGTACATCTCCTCCCATACGGCTCCGTCGCAGCCTCGTTGCAGGCTACGCTCCTTGTTTCGTGAGTACAGCGCCCAGAGTCCTGCGCCCATCTGCTCGTCCATATTCGCCTGTATGCGGTCCAGGAGGTCGTCCACGGTCTGCACATAGAAGCCGAATTTTGGAAGGGCTGTGTAGGGTATCGTCTGCTCTTCCGTGTTCTCCATTCCCAATACCACGTCTAAGAACTGCGCTCTCACAAGCTCGTCCTGCAAGGCGTTCAGCTTCACGTTCTCGTATCTGAAAGCGCCTCTGTCACTGCCTGCTCTTGCTGTCTTCGCCTTGCCGGGGTCGTAGTTCAGCTCATAGCGCTCGCCACGGTATACGATGTAGTCGCCGATGGAGAAGTTTATGGGGTACGCGCTTTCGATGGTGGTCTGCACGAAGCAGTCCTCCATCCAGCCGTCCGTCATCTCCACGGCGCTAAGCTCCACGGCATTGCCTTCCATGTCGTTCAGAAGACCTCCGTCTTTATGGTACACTCGTATACGTTCTTTCATATCGTAAGGGTTATGTCGGTGACAGGATCGTTCACCTTGAATGTTATCTTTGTTATCAGCAAGTCGCCGTTGGCGTCTCTTACAAGCGTAGCGTCTTCGCCGATGCTCACGAAGCGCACGTTCTGCCTGCCTATCTTTGTGTAGTCGCAATACAGCTTCATCGTGCCGCCGCGCAGATAGTCGAGGAAGGCTTTCAGGTTCTTGTTCGCCGTGTCCTTGTCGCCCTTCATGCCGAACTTCACGCTCATCTCATAGGCGCTCATCTTCAGACCTTCGGCGGGTATGTATTCGTCGTCGCCGTCCTCGTCCTTCCATTCGCGCTTCGGAGGCTCTTTTGCCTTGGTCGCCATCATGAAGGGAATATCCATGCAGAACATGCCGAACGCCGAAATGGTGTCCGTTACGGCAGCTCCTGCCGTCTCTCTTTGCATCAACACTTTGTAATATTGCATACTGCTCTCTTTTAGTCCCAAAAATAGTAAAAATATTGCATAAATATACACTACTACGTGAATATTTATGCAATATCCGATATTTTTTTTATTCTTTCTTCTTCTCACGTACCGTCACGTCGCCTGCCGCCAGCCTCACTTCGCCGCCGTATCTGTATACGAACACCTTGGCGTGACCTTCCGTCTCGGCGTACACCTCTCCCGCGTCCCTCAGCGTCACGAACACCCGTGCGTAGCCAGTCGCCTTCACTCTGAGCACGCTTCCGTGACGGACGTACACCTCGCCCGCGCCCGTCCCGTCGAACGTCGCGTCGCATACGCATTCTCCGTTGAGGATGGTCATCGGAGCGTTCGTCACGCTGACGTTCTCGTCCGCCCATACGCCGTGGTTGTGTATCACGTCGCCGAACTGACGCTTTATGGTCTTCACGTCGGGCCAGTCGTGGTCTATGCAGAAGTCTATGCCGCGCACGAACTTTCTCACCATCTCGTCCTTCGAGGTGTTGTCCTCCCATTCGTTTGTCCACTGCTGGCAGAGGCCCAGTCCAATAGCCTCTGCCTTCATCTTGTCGGATAACTGTCTTTCTTTCATGTGGTTTTCTTTTCTTATTTCACGTAAATCTTTGATGAGCCGTTGCTCACCTTGCGGGTCCACGTCACTATCTCGTCTATGCGGTCGTTACGCACCTGGGCGAGCGTCACGAGTTGGTTCATGGCTGCAAGCTGACTCTTCTGTATCTCGCTCATAGCAGGAAGGAGCGACACGTTCGTGGCTATTGCCTTGATATTCTCGCGGTTCACGCTCACGTCCAGGCGGATGGCGTTCAGATAGGCGGCAAGGAGATCGGCGGTCTCTTCCGTCACACCTTTTATGGTGTTCGTGGTCGATGAACTGCCGCTCTCGGAGAAGTCCCAGCCTCTGCGCTTCAGCTCTTCGAGGACGGCGGTGATGTTCGCCACGCTGTTCTCACCGGCTGAGTAGAGGTCGGAGGCGAGCTGTGTCACGTCATACTCGTCCAGTCTGCCCTTCTTCTCTATCTGCTGTGTCAGGAAGTCGAGGGGCTTCTGAAGGGCCTGCTCCATTATCTTCTGCGAGATGATGTTCTTCGTGAGGTCCTTCACCATTTCCTTCGCCTTTTTCTTGTAGGCGTCGATGGCGTCCTCGCCCTTCTCCCATGCGCTCACCACAGCGTCTGTCAGTTGGCTTGCCCAGCTCTTCATGTCCACGCCGTACAGCTCCTTGAGGAAGTTCTTCGCGGCGTTCTTTATAGAGCGTTCCATCTCCTCTATCTGTTGGTCGTAGTCGGCCAGCTTGTCCTTGTCCGTCTTCTTCTTGGCGTCCTCGTTGGCACGCTGACGCTGTAGCTGGTCTCGCTGTGCCATCAGCCCCGTCAGCTCTGCCTGATAGGCGTTCGTCGGGTCTGCAAGGCTCTTCTGTGCAGCCTCGTACGTGTCCTTGCTGTATTCGCTCGGGTTAAAGCCGAAAATACGCATTACGTTGCTCTTCTCGCCCGTCTCGTAGTTGCTGACTATTTTGTTCATCTTCGCCGTCGTCTTCGCGTCCATACGATAGTTATAGATGCCGCCCAAGCTGTCCTCGATGGCGTTCTTGATGGTGGTCTGCATGTTCTCAAGGGCTTTCAGCTCGCGCTCTGCTAACTTTATCTGACGCTCCTTCTTAGCGTCATGGGCCTTGGCGAAGGCGGTTATCGGACCCGTTATGACGCTTGCCGCACCGCTCACCACTGCACCGATGTCGCCGTTCTTCACACCGTTGAAGGCCTTCGAGACGCCGCCCGTGATGGAGCCTATTGACGACACCACTGCCTGTGCGTCCTGCCATCCGTCGCTCTCGGTGTCTATGCCGAGAGCGTCTGCCATGTCCTTGAATTGGTTGAAGGCGTCGCTTATGCCGTTGGCGATATTGGCTATTTCGCTGAAGGCGCTGCCGATGTTCTCGAAGCGCTTCTTCAGCGTCATGCCTTCTTCCACCAGCTTCTTGCCGATTCTGATAAGGTCTTCACCGGTCGCCTTGAGCTTCAGTCCTTCCGCCACAAGGGCGATGTCACCCTTTATCCTGCCCTCACGGATCTTCTCCTCGCCCGCAGCCACGCTGGTCGCGCCCATTGAGATTTTCGCGTTGCCTTCTTCCGTCTTGCGTTCGGCTATGCCGACGATGCCGCCGTTGAAGAAGCCTTTTCTGCGCTCGCTCAGCTTGCGCAGCTGCTCGTCTATTTGCTGTATCTGCTTCGCATACTCTCTTGCGTCGATGCTGCCGTCTCTCAGGGCTGTGTTAAGATGCTGACGGATGTCTGCCGCCACCTCACGCGCCTTCACCTCTCCCATCTCGGTTATCGCACCGAAGAAGTTCAGGTAGTCCTGGCTTTGCTTAAACTGGGCGTCCCTTACCTGTCCCTTCTCCTTGTCGCGCATCTGACGGAAACGCTCGGCAGTAGAGGTGTCGCCGCGTCTGTCAGCCTTCTTTATGGGTTCGGCCCACTTCGCGTCCACGGCAAGCAGCTTCTCCTCCCAAGTCGCTGTCTCCTTGATGGCGTCAGCGGCTTTCTCCAGATAGCCCGTATAGTTGTTTCTGACGAGGTCGGTTATCTTCTTCCACAGGTTATAGGCGTCGGTGTTGTCTTCCAATGCCTTCTTGGCTGTGGCGTCGGTAGCGTCCAGCAGACCGTCTATCTTCCTGCCCGTCATCTCCTCGAACATCTGGGCCATACCGCGGGTCTGGTCGTCCCACATCATGCCGTCTCTGAAGGCGAGTGAGGCGAAGTCCTCGTCGCCGGTCTTCTCCATCAGCGCCTTATGGAGGTCTGCCTGACGGATGCCTCTCTCCAGTATCTCCGCAAAGTCAGCGGCCAGTCGGTCTGCCTCGGGTTTCAGCATCTCGGAGTATTTCCATTCGCTTTTCTCCCTATGCAGCGCGGTAATGGCTTTCTTTCTCTCCGTGGTGGTAGCCTTCAGCGCCCCCTCCAGCTTCTCCAGACTCTCCAGATATTTGTCGAAGCTAAGGTCGCCCACCTCAGGAAACAGCCCTCTGACCATATCGTCAGCCTTCTTGGCTCCCCAGTTGGGCAGTCCCTTATACTTCTGATACATCTGACGGGCAGACTTAAACGCATTAAGACGCTCCTCCCAAGCCTTCAGCTCCTTATCCTCCTTGTCGCCCTTGCCCTTCGGGTCCTTGTTGCTCTTCTTGTCCTCGGGAACATAGACATAGCCAAGTCCCATATAGGCGGCTTCCTTGAGGTCTTCATATTTCTTCTTGAGTGCCAGTCTCGTTGCCTCGTCGCCCTTGCCCTTCTTCTTGGCATCCTCCTCTGCCTTCCACATATTATAACGCTTCGTCAGTTCGGTCTTCGCGTTATTGCGGACGGTGTACATATCGTTCACACCCTTCAGCAAAGGCTTAAGCTCTTGGAATTTCTCGGCATTATCCTTCCATTGCGTAATATTTGAGCCGAGCACATTATTATATATGCGTCCGGTGAACGGGTCGAAGTTGTCTATCATTCCCGTGTCATACACAAGCTGGATCTTCGCTTCAAAGGACGAGTTGGCAAGGAGGCGCTGTAGTTCCGTCTCCCATTTCGGATAGGCGATGCTAAGCTCGCTGACGGCACCTCGCATAAGGTTCTCCACTTTACGTTTGCTTTCCTCGTCCAGCTCCTTGTGCCCGCGGATTCTGTCGGCTATCTCGGGGAAGGCAGAATCCACCATGTTCATGAGCTTGCTTGCGAAGGCTTGTTCCATGTCGTTGTCCTTCAGACCAAGCGCACGGTTCAGAGCCGAACGTATCTGCATGGTGGCTTCCTCGCTTGCACCCTTCAGCGCAAGAAAGTTCTTCAGCATCGTCTGCATCGCCTGTTGTTCCTGCGTACTGTTGACGATATTCGGAAATTCTTTCTTGTATCTTGCGGCAAGCTGACCGATAAACTTGTCAAACTCTTTCGCCGCATCTTCGTAAAGACCCATTTCAGTCTCGTTCACGCCGCCCTTTCCGAAGATGGACGAACGCTTTACGAGCGTCTCGGCTGCTTTTACGGCGCTCTCGGTCTTGTCGCGAAGGTCTTCATAGAGGTCTGAATCCTCCGACTTTTCCTGAGCCACCTTATTGGCTTCTTTCAGAAGCTTCAACTGCTCCTCAAGGTATTTCAGACGCTCCTTATGGCTTTCTATCTCCGATGCCTTCATTTCAAAGGCGTTGGCGCTTTCAGGAGCTATCTCTCTGATTTTGTCCTTGTAAGAGTCTATGGCATTGTCTATTTCCTTCTCGTTATCGCCGAGCACTATCTTGCTCACGTTGTTGTCACGCATAAAGTCGTCAAGCTGCTTTATGCGGTCCTTCATTTCGTCCATGGTCTGCTGCATGTCCTGCTTCAGCTCCTGCGACTTCGATATAAGGTAGCTTATGCCGAATGTCACGCCGGATATGATAAGCCCCGGCAGACCGCCTATCGCGGACCACAGAGAAGCGCCCAATGCCTTTGCGCCCATTCCTATCACTCGGAACGATGCCAATGCGAAGGTCGTAAAGCCGCCCCACATGTTTCTCATCGCCCCCATAGGATTAGTCATCATGCCAGTCATCATCATCCTCAACTGGACAAGCTGACGTCTGGCTCTCATGCCGAATGTGTTCACGCTATTCTGCTGCTTCAGAAGAGCCGAATAGGTCAGATATTGCTGCTGTGTTATCTTGCCTGCAATGCGCAGACGCGCCAGCTCCGACTGGTTGAGCTGCTTTGATATCATCAGACTACGGAGGTCTGCTCCCGTTATCTTGTTCTTGGTAGACAGACTGTTACGTTCTACCTGTGTCAGATTCTCGCCTCGAAGCAGTTTCTCCAACGCGCTCTTGGCCAGTCCGCCCTTGGTGGAGAGCAAGCTCGAGGCGGTATTGCCCATCAGTGCCCTGCGCATGGCGTAGCCGGCCACAACGGCACCGACCGGCAGGGCAAGGGTGTGAAACGCCTGCACGAGGGCGGTTGCGCCGTCAAGGGCGGTCTTGAAGAAGCTGCCCACAAGGTTGTTGCCGCTCGCAAACTCAGACAGCATGATTTCCCAAGCGTCTTTCAGTTTGTTATAGCGACCAAGAAGGGTCTCGCTGAGCACCTGCTGCATGTTGTAGAACTGACCGCCCGCGTCGGTCATCTCCCAGAACACGTTCTTCACGTCCTCGAAGTCCACGCCGCGGTTCGATATCCTGCTCTTCACCTCACTCGTGCTGACCTTCTGACCTTCCTTCTTGGTGTAGTATTCGCTCATTTTTTTTTTCAAGCAGAAGACGGCATACGATATCTGTCTCAGCTCCTTGCCGTCAAGCCATCCGCGAGAACGCACCTGACCGAACGCCAATGCTATGCGCTCGAAGCTCACGCCCAATCCTGACGCCATGTCCGCCAGTCGTTTTGTGGTATCGTAAAGCTCGTCATACTCCACGCCGTATGCTGCCAACTGCTTCACATCTTTGTTCAGCTCGGAGAAGGTGAACGGAGAGTTCAGCGCCAGCTCCTTCGTCTGATTGAAAAGTATGTTGGCATTCTGTACGTCGCCGATGATACTTTGTAGGGCGATGTGCTGCTTCTCAATCTCGCCGCCAGCCTGGATTATGCTCATCGCAAACTGCTGAGCGCCATAAACCAGACCACCCTGCAAGAACAGCGACTTCAGATCCTGCAACGTAGAGTTCATCCCTAAAGAATGGTTCTTGGCCTGCTCAAATGCCTTAGCCAAATCCCCCCTAACCTTAGCAGCGGTCTTAGCCACCTCCTGCTGGTGTGCCCGCTCCAGCTCAATACTCTTCTCCTTCTCGCGGTTCGTCTTTTCCTGAGCAGCATTTATCGCCCTCTGGTCTTGCAGCACTCGTCCCGCCAGCGTAGCGTCATGCCCCGAACCTGTGCTTCCCAAACGTCCGAGAGCGTTAAAGTCCCCCGATGCAAGTCTGTCCTTGAGCGTCATAAGATAGCGCATAATGCCGATAAGACGGCGTATCTCCGCCTCTGTCTTGCTCACATCCGCACCCAAAGCCACACCACGGCTAAACTCACGTCTCAACGCCCGCACCTTGTTTCCAAGCGAGTCATAACGAGCTTCCGCTGCCTTTATCTCAGACAATCTCTGCTTCTCAGCCTGCGCAAGTTCCCTTGCGGCCTGCGCCTCTTTGCGCTTCTCTTCCGCTCTTCGCCGAGCGTCGTCTCTCGCGGCCTCTCTGTTCGCCTTTTCCTGTGCCGCGTTCAGCTCTTTCTGCGCCGCTGTGGCGTTTGTCAGGTTTTCCTTCAGACGGTTCACCTGCGCCGCATACCACTCGTATGCCGGTCTGTCTCCTTTGCCCATCATGGAGACAACGGTGTTCTCAATCGTCTTCTTGAATTTCGCAGCCTCGGCCAAAGCCTTGTCAAGCGCAGCGGTATTCACACCAAGCTCCAGTCCGCGCATTCCCACACGCTCGCCCTTGCCAATGCCCAATCCCATCGAAGCATACAGTCGCGACATCTTGGCTGTGTCCGATGCTATGCGTCTCTGTTCTGCCTCCGACCGTCTGCGTGCTTTGTCTTTCGCATCCTTTGCTGCCTTTTCGTCCGCCTTCCTCTTGGCTTCTTGCAGCTCCATATACCGCTTGGTATAGTCCGAGAGTGCCTGCAAGTCGCGCTCCCTTTCCTGCTGCGCTGCCTTATGCTCGTTCGATATCTCCTGGTTTACAGCCCTCTCAACCTCAACCGTCTTACCCCTCTCTCTCCTATACGCGCTCTCCGCCACAGTCGCCTTCGTCATCTCCACAAGCACGTCAGAGATGAGGTTTCGCATCTGAGCCGCGTCCGTCAGCATTGTCGGATTCAGCTTCGCGGCGTTAAGACGTGCCATGATTTTGTCAAGCTCCGTGATGCTGCCGCCAAGCATATCCGTCATAAAGCCCTTCCGTGTTCCCTCCGTCATAAGGTCACGAAGACGTGCCAGTTTCTCCGTTACACGCGCAAGGTCCGTCTCCACTTTCGCCGCGCCACCGCTGAACAGCGAAAGCGGATTATCCTTCTTAAACGTAGCCACGATGTCCTGCACATCCTTCTTCGCCACATCAAGCAGCTTCTTGAAGCTGCCAAGCACGTTGCTGTCATCCACACCACCGCTTTGGAGAAGACGTGTCATCTCCGCCCTGAACCCTTCCAACGACTTCTTGGCGTTGTCCAGGCTCTTCGTGTCCACGTTCGGGTTAAGCGCCTTGGTATTGTCAAGCTTCTTCTCCTGACCGATGATGACCTGAAGCAGCTTTATATAGTCAAGGGCATTCGATATCTTCGTCCGCCATTGTGAGACATCCGCCTCCTTGCCTTCTGTTTTCGCGAGAACCGCCAGTTCTGCATTAGCCTTTCTGAGAGCCGCCGCAGTCTCTTCGAGTCCTTTGGCTTTTAACAGCGTCCCAGTAAATGCGTTGCTGTCTCCAAGATTTTTGAGTATCTTGGCTATGCCGGATATCTCCTTTGAGTTCTTGGCGATATACGCATTCGCCTCTCTGAATATCCTCGCAAAGTTATTCCCGTTGACACCCTCAAGCGCCTTGACAAGACCCTCGCCCTCCCGCTTCGCTTTTTGCGTAGCCTCGTCCACGCCCCTCATGCCCTTGGTTATCTTCTCGATGGCCTTGCTCATCTCGTCCCTGATTCCAAGACTCAACCACAAACTACCAATATTTCCGTCTGCCATAACATCCTTACATTATCCTATTCTAAAAAACAATCCTTCTCACTCTCCTCATAATGGCGCCAGCCACCCAAAAAAAGCGAGGAGCAGCAGCCACTTTCAGCCCACTGCTCCTCGCCCCCATTCCTGTCCTTAGCCCTTCCTACGCTGCCGCAGGCGCCTTTGTAAGCCAAGCAACGCTCTTCAAACCAGCACCCTCAACAGAACCGCTGAACTTGAATGCAACAGGCTTGGTTCCTGTCTCATCCCACTGCATAGTTGCATAGAGCGAGAGGTTTGTGATGACCATCAGGTTCTCCTTTGTCTCGTCTACGATACAGATAGTACCGGTCATCTTAAACTTCTTTGTCTCCAATGCAGTACCGGTATAACCCGTTGTAACGTCAAGAGCTGCATCGCCAGAACCCTTGATGGTAAACTTGGTGATTTCGCTGACAGCGTCCTCGCCGAACATTGCAGAGAGCAAGTCCTTGGCTTTGGAAGGAACAACCAACTCTACGTTAAAGTCACCAAGCTCTGCGGTGGTCGCCCAATCGCCGCCAAGACCGATTACCTTATAGTGATTGACAGTCGGGTCTTCCATCGTTGCCTTCAGTGAGTCAACCTCCACGGGAAGCTCCAACTCCGGGGTAAACTCGATTGTCCCCTTCGACAGGTCTATCAGACTCTTTGAGTACAAGATAGACTTAGGACCTACAAATCGGTCTTTAAGCTCAAGAATTTTCTTCATTGCCATAATCCTTAATTTTTTTTAAATAGTAAATTATCCCAAAAACATTCATTCTCATAATATCCAGCCGGCAAGCAGCCTATCATAAGCTTCTCACCTCGTCCTCAGCATCCCCTGCACTATCGTCACCGCAAACCCGTCGCCGTCGTCCGTTTGCAGGGTAACGCGCGGTTTCGTTACGATGATGTTCTTCGTCGATATCGGAAACTTTTTCATTACCGCACTGACCTTCTCGGACACCGCAGCCACATCAAACGCCCCTGGATTCTTTGCCGACACCTTGTTCCTGACATATATCTCTATCTGGGCCGTAGTAGTATAGTCATTGAACGTCCCCTCACTGTTCATCTCATTGTTAAGAATCACAGAAGGAAATACCACCACGATATAGCTGCCCGGCCTGTCACTCACAGCCTTAGGACGGTCATGGGCATAAACCCTGTCGCAAACACCCTTAACGGCATTACCGACATCATAGTACATATCTTTAATGTTCATGCCTTACGTATATTTTGTGAACTTCGATACGGATTTTACGTTATCCACAACCTTCACCCTTATGGCGCAGTTCGCAATGGCTATAGCCATATCATCCCTTGCTGCACTCATCATGTTGTGTATGTGGTTCAGGGCGTCATACTGGGCATATTCCACAGGGCAGATACACAACATCTGCCATCTCGCACGGCTCTTGGGAGTCATGGAATGTATTCTCGCCCTTCCTAACGTCGGACCATATTGACCTCCGTGTCCTTCAGTTCCGACATATCTGCCAAGCGAGTCGGCGTCAGAGCCGTCATAGTATTTGTCGAGAGGATAAGCCTGCCCCTTTCTCAGCGTACGCATCGTCGGGTTCTTGCCCTCGGTAGTGACAATGTCTATGAGTTCACGGTCTTCGTATATGCCTATGGTAAAGGAACGATACGCGTTACCCGTAATGTTCCTCATACCAGCCGCCTGCATATAGTCCTCAACACTCGCACAAATCTCACGTGCCGCCCGATGCAGCAGCTCCTTCATGGTTTTGCTCGCTATAATCATAAGCTTAGAACTTACAGTAGCTCTGAATTGCTCACCCAAAGAATCTCTCTTAGCCATACAATCCTCCTCCTTTTTTCTTCCTTCAAACGGCGCAAGCCTCCAGAATAGTCTATAGCCGCTATAGCCGCCTATCATAAGCTATCCCTGCCTTCTCACACCCTCCTCAGACTCCAGTACACCACGGTTCTGTTATTGTCACCCTCGCAGTCCTTCACCATGCCTTCCTCGGTATGGTTCCCGACCTTCACTCTTATCGTGTCGCCGTCAAGAGGAAAGCCACCCGCCTTCCAGTCGTCGAACCTCATTGGTATCGAAGCCTTTCTCTTGTTCTCGTCCACGTTCTTGTCACCGGTCGTCGTTGTGTCCGTAAAGCTCCTGCCTTTACCGTCGTAGAGCACCACCTCCTCGTCGTTCACGGGAGCGTCGTCGTCAGCGAACGGATTGTCCTCGTCGCCCTTTCCGGGCACAAGCCTCACTATCGTGACCCTGTGAGGATAGCGTGGGTTGTTGATCATTCCTGTCTCCATGATGCTGCGTTATCTGATTATGTGCGGAACGGGCATCCCGCATCCGTCACGGGACGCACGCTTCACGCCGTGAGAAGTCATACGGAAGGTCGATTTGCGCTTGAACACCGAACTCTTGTCCAGCTCCTCGTAGATGGCGTTAGCCTCTGCCTTCAAGGCAGCGATGTCAGCCGAGGACAGTTCATATCCTCCCTCCGTATGACTCCAGTTATTGTCGGCATCAGAGGTATTGTTCACCTTGCTCGCACCAAGGACATACCATTTCAGCATGTCGGCATAAGCCAACCTGACCTTATCCTTGTCACAGGAAAGATACTCCATACCGCCGTCCAGCTCCCTGTCCACCAAGATAGACAGCAGAGCCGCACGGGGTATGCCGAACCTCACCTTGTTGATAAGGTAGTCAGCCACCGAAAGAAAACCTTTCTCCGAAGCCATAGTCATTCTGTCAAGTTACGTTAAACCTTCTAACCCTTCTTTGTGATGTCGATAATCCAACGATAAGGGAAGTCCAGCATCGCAGGTATCGAAGCCAAGAAAAGGTCTGTCTTAAACTCCTTGAACATACCGTTGGCGGTTGTCATGTTACGGAGCAGACCAAGACCGTCGTTGGTGGTAGCCCAAGCCACCTCTACGAGCTTGTTGCCAAGAGCCTCGAAGATGCGCTTGTCCTGAATCTCCTTGCGCATAAACTTGAAGCACTTGCCCGCAGGACGAAGCACCACAGTGCCGTTTGCCCAACCGTGAATCACCTCAACAGAACCGTCGAAGCGCATGTTCTGCTCCTGCTCGTCCACAATCTCGATGGTAGAGAGACCCTTGAGGTCCGTAACAGCCTTAAGGAACATCTCGCGGTTCGGACCGTAGTTCTGCAAGTAAGCCACGTAGTTCGCTTTAGCCCAACTCTGCCAAAGCTCTGCCACCTGCTTGTTCTTCAGGAACACGTTGTAGTAGTCGTCCTTGGTCATCTGCCATACAAGAGGAAAGTCCTTGTACTGAATATACTCCTTACGCCAGTCCTCCTCCATCTTGCGCATCTGCTCCAAGATGTTGCAGTTTTCGTCATTCCAGGCAAGAGCGCCGGCCTTCTTGAAGTTCTCCTTCGGCACGTTAGCGTCGTAGAGAGGCTCCTGAATGCCGCGCGAAATCTTGTCGTAGTCAATCTGAGCCGTTGAAGCAGCACGAGCCGTCAGGAACGTCATGGTTGAGTCAAGGGAGTCTGTCAAGTCCTGAACCTTGTCCAAGTATGCGTCCACGACGTCAGCGTCGTTGCCGAACTCGTCCTGCAAGAGCTTCTGCTTGTGATAGCGCTCCATAGCGGTCTCACGGAAACCGTCTGCCGCAAAGTCGGGGATGGAAGCCGTATACCATTTGAAGCCTGTCTTGTCCTTCTGGTGACCCTCAGCCAACGGAGCGCGAAGGCTCATAAGGGTGGCAGGAGTAAGGTCGCGGGAGCGGACCTTGAAGGTCGCATCACCATTACTGGTAGTAGGGGTGAGATTGGGGTCAATGTCACCCTGGGTCTTATACCAGCCGTAGTTGCAGCGGAGAACACCCTCCTTGTTCAGAAACTTCTGAAGGTACTCGTTGTTACCGCGACCGGAGAAGAACTTCGCAAGCTGCGCAATGCCAATATCTATTTTTGCCATATCCTAAAACAATCTTTTTACGTTAAACAAATAGTGTTAAATGTGCCAGAACTCCGGGTACAGCGACTTGTTCATCGCCTTTACGGCAGGAGGAACGGGTCCCATACGGTCAAGCCACATCACGCAGTCTGGATTCAGCATGCAGAAGTTGATGTTGGTACGGGGCTGGTGAAACTTGTCACCGCCAGCGTTGTAGTAAGGGAAGTCGTTGTCGCAAGGAGCAAAGCAGTTCGGGTTGGTAACCATCGGAAGAACGCTTGCGCCTGCCTTCTCCGCCTCCACCAGTACAGTGCCAGCGGCCAGAGTGCCGAGTGTCTCACTGAGAGTCACCTTCCATACGTCGCCTGCTGTCGCGTCGGTGGTTGCCTCCACCGCGGTCACGGTCACGCCCTTCGCCTTGGTCGCGAAGTCCTTCTGAGCCACCATAAGGGTGTCGCCCACGAAGGGGATGTGCACGAAACCGTTGCGAACGATGTAGATGTCAACGTCTGTTGCTGCTCCAGTGGCCTTGCCCACCTCGTAGGTCTTCAGCACCTTGATGGTAGCGCCAGGACCGTCGTTGCCCTTGGTGAAGCCGAGGTCATGCTCGATAAGGTCGCCCGCGTAAATCTTTGCGGGACCCTTGAACTGATTCACAAGCTTGCCACCGATAGGTGGATGCACGAAGGCGTTCTTGATAAGTGCCTCAAGACCGGCAAACACGTATCGGGTGCCGCCTACCTCACCCTCTGTCTGGATGATGGTCGCACCGTGGTTAAGCATACCACGCGTAGCCATCTGGTCCATGTACGAAATTGAAGTGTTGTCCATAATCTTTTTACCTTGATTTTTTGTTGTTATCCTGTTACTTCTTGGCCGAGTCGTCATTGCTATCGCCGAAACGTTTCTTGCGACGGGCGGCTATCTCTTCCATAAACTTGTCATCGTCACCGCCTCCGCCAGGGCTGCTGGTGTGATTCTTGCTGGGGATGCCCTTCTCGCCGGTCGCTTCCTTGAAGTCGGCGGTATAGATTTTCTCGGCCTCGGACACCAGATCGTCGATGTCGGCATCTTTGTCTGGTATCTCCAGTTTCGAAAGCGAGGTCTTCAAGAAGAAGCCGTTAAGCTCCAGTCCGGCCTTGTCGAACTTTTCCTTCAGTCCTGCCTTCACTGACTCGAGAGTCGCCTTCCTTGCGGCCTCCTTGTCACGTTCTGCGCTGGCTTTTTCCAAGGCTTCCACCTTGGCGAGCAACTTGGCGATTCTGTCGTCGTCTCCGCCGTCGTCATCGTCATCGTCATTCTCCTTGGCGCGATTACGCTTGCGCTCCTCCTCTTCCTTCTTCTTGCGCTCGGCCTCCTCTCTGCTCTTCTTCAGCTCGTCAGCTATGTTCTTGTGCAGATTCTTGTCCATGCGCTTGAGTCGATTTGCCAACTTGGTAACGATTTTGTCATTCGCGTCATCATCGTCACCCATCTCACCAAGAACGTCATTAAGCTCTTCGTCAATGCTCTTCTTGCTGAGTGAGGTAAACTTAGAAGTGTCCTCCTTCTTGTTCACCAATTCCAATAGTTCCTCTATCGTCATTCTGATTTGTGTTTATGTAAAGTGAGACCTTCACCCTACTAATTGCATAAATATACATTTAATATCGCAAAAATACGCATAAATATACATCTATCCAAGAAAAATCCATTATTTTTGCATAGACATACATAAAATATTAAATGAAACCCCTAAACACCCCATTATCAACAGGATAACATGACAAAGCTCTCACCATACCGCCTACGCGACGGCTCTCCTGTCTACACCCAGGAGTACATACAGTCTCTCCGAGACGCTGACAAACGCCACCCCGACCGGCTCAAGATCATAGACCAACGGGGAGGACAGGAACGCATGCTCGCCATCGACGCCGACATCAAGATAGTTGGAGGCTCCCGAGGTGGTCCGCTCGAAGAGGACACATTGGTTCTTACAGAACGAGGCGAGATCAAAATCAAGGATGTAAAAGAGAATGATATCGTCTACGACTTTCATCACGAAACTTTTTTCGTGATGAAGAATGTATTCTTCGGCGAACTCCCTTGTTATAGGATTACGCTCGACAACGGACTGTTTTACGAAAGTTCTTTCGACCACATTTGGCCTGTATTTATAGACGACGCAGACCACTATCTTCACTTCTTGACAACGATTGATTTGTTCGTCAGCAAGAGATCGTTTCGCTTTATAGACATTAACTTAAAGGAAATATATGTAAAGTCGATAGAGTTTATCGGGAAGCGTAAATGTTATTGTCTTGCTGTTAGCAGTACGAGGGCGGTGTTTGCTCTTCATGGTGGAATAATGACCCACAACTCCAAGTCCTTCTCCTCTCTCATGGAAGCACTGAAGGACATCAAGAACCCAGACTTCCACGCCATCATTCTCCGTAACGAGAAAGACGACCTTCAGTCCCTCGTTACCGACTCATACAAGCTCTTCTCCCAGTTCGGCACATACAACAAGTCCCAAAACGACATGACGTGGAACTTCAACAACGGAGGATGGCTCAAGTTCTCATACTATGCCGGTGCATATCAGGACTTCAAGACACGATTCCAAGGACGTCAGTACGCCTACGTCTGCATCGACGAGGGTACGCAGTGCCCGTACAAGAAGTTCAAGTACCTCCTCACAAACAACCGTAACGCATCACAAATCCGAAACCGCTTCTGGATAACCTGTAACCCCGACCCCGAGTCATGGGTACGCAAGTTCATCGACTGGTGGGTGGACGAAGACGGCTACATCATACCCGAGCGAGACGGAGTCATACGCTACTGCTTCATGGACGGCGACACACCCGACTCTATCTACTGGGGAGACACACGCGAGGAGGTCTACGAGCAGTGCCGTGGCATCATCGACAAGCTATGGAAGCCCAGCTACGAAGAACTTGGCTATTCCAAGCTCGAGATGTTCATCAAGTCCGCCACCTTTATACGTGCCGATGTGTCCGAGAATATCAAGCTCATCTCCACCGACGTGTCTTATCTCGCCAACCTTGCGCAGCAGGACGAGGAACAGCGAATGCGCGACCTTGAAGCCAACTGGAACTGGAAGGCAGCGGGCGACGACATGATAAAGATGGACGACCTCGAAGCCATATTCGACAACGCTGAACAGACTGACGACGGAGTCAGACGGGCTTCTGCCGACATCGCTTTCACGGGAGGAGACAATTTCGTGATGTGGCTATGGGAAGGATGGCACTGCAAGGACCTCATCGTACTGCGCCTCGATTCCAAGACGCTCGTCTCCACCGTCGAGGCGAAGCTGCGCGAATGGGGAGTGGAGGAGTCCAATTTCACGTACGACATGCAGGGCATCGGACAGTACTTCAAGGGATTCTTCAAGGATGCCGTGCCATTCAACAATCAGGCTGCACCATTGGCACAGTCACGAAAGGAGGAAGACGGCATAAAGTACCTCTACAAGGACCTCAAGTCGCAGTGCGCGTGGCTCTTCTACAAGATGGTAAAGGAACGCCGCATATCCATAGACGACTCGCTGCTTGAGCGCAAGTATTCGGGAGACGGATTCGAGAAGTGGACGCTACGCCAGATCCTCCAGAAGGAACGTAAGATGCTCAGACGTGACGAGAACAGCAGCGACCGGGGATTCAAGCTACTGCCTAAGAAGCTTGCAAAGAGATACGTAGGACACTCGCCCGACTTCTTCGAGTCTTGGTTCTACAGGATGATTTTCAGCTTAACAAAGAAAAAACACAATAAGGTAAAAGGATTATGGAGATTTTAAAGGTAAGAGAGATTCTTGTCAAGAAGCCGTTCTTCGAGGTCACGCCGGAGGGCTACAAGAAGCACGGAGCTTGGACAAACAACATCAGAGAGGACGCGACGCCTAATATGCCGGAAGACTCTGTCTATCGCAACATAAAGACGCAGGCTGACTTCCTGCGCGAGTTCTATCCCACAGGACACCGCATATTCGATGTCAAGGAATATCCCGATATATGGAAACAGGACCCCGACACTGGCAAGTGGTATCAGCAGCCCATCACAAGAACGGTGTTCGCCTTCCAGCAGCTCATCCATACGAAGCACGTGCTCCATCTTACGGGCAACGACGTGCAGTTCGAGCTTGCTGACGGCGGAGACGACAACAGCGAGGAGGCTGACAAGGCTCAGAAATATCTCAATGTTTTCAAGAAGGGATGGCTCATGCACGATATGGAAATACGTTTCTTCGAGGCCGTCAGCGCATACATGAAGGTCGCTGACTGCGCCATCGTGGGTTATTTCGACAAGAACAAAAAGTTCGGAACACGAACGCTATCATACGACCGCGGTGACCGGCTCTATCCGCAGTTCGATTCACTCACCGGCGACCTCCTGTGCTTCGCAAGACGTTTCAGCGACTTCGACGACGAGGGCAACGAGATTACGGAATGGGTCGAGGTATGGGACAAGACCGATTTCTATCGCTTCAAGCGAAGCGTAGCGCACGGCAAGACACAGAAGGTCATTACGTATGTAGCCAAGTTCTTCGGCCTCGACGGATATAACCTCGTAGATAAGAAAGAGCACGGATTCCCGTTCGTGCCAGTGGCTTACGCACGCAACGAGGACGGACCGTGCTGGTCAATGGTGCAGCACAACATCGAGGACTACGAGGAAGCCTTCTCTTATCTCTGCGAGAACAACAAGGCATACGCGTTCCCCATCTTCTACGTCAAGGGAGACGGAGAGGACGTCAACATCATAGGAGACGAGATGACCGGTGCCGTAAAGTCCATTGCAATGAACGACACGGACAGCGAGGCGGGATTCCTCAACGGAACGGATGCGTCCAACGCATTCGCCACACAGCTCAACAAGTCATACGACCTCATCTACGAGCTGTCATTCACCGTCAAGCCGCCTGAACTCAAGTCTGGCGACCTCCCGGGCGTAGCCATAAAGCTCCTCTATTCGCCAGCTCTTGAGATTGCCATGAACGACGCACAGAAGCTACAGCCGTTCCTCGACAAGCTCGTCACCATCTGCAAGTTCGGCATCGGCACGGAGGAGAATTACGTCGCCACAATGACAGGACTCCCCATCAACGCATGGATATCGCCATACACCCACGCCAACAAGACAGAGCTGATCACAAACCTCGCCACAGCCGTACAAAACCACTTCCTCTCCAAGCAGACCGCCTCAGAACGCTGCCCCGACTTCCCGAAGAACGGAGAGTTCGAGCGCATCATGCGTGAGCAGAAGGAAGAAGACCAGCAAGACCTCCTCATGGACATGCAGCGTGCCGACAACGAAACCGAAAACGCCATAGAACAGCAGGAAGCCACCGCCCGTATCAACAAACAGCAAAGCGGCTCCGACGTCAACACAGGAGGAGGAAGAAAGGCAGGACGCCCCAGCCGGTCAGGAAGAGAATATGATTCTAACCGGAACTGGGAAGGTCGCAACAATTGGGACTCCTACAACCGTAAACACTAAAAAGAGGCTCAGAAAGGCTCAGTGAGGCTTAGAGTAAGGCGCCAGCCCCTAGAATAGCCTATAGCCGCTAGCCCCGCCTATCACAAAAATTCCCAACACTATGTCAGCAGAATACGCCACACTTCGCACCAAGGCGCAGCTCGCCTGCGAGTCACGCATCACAAAGCTCCTCTTCTCTGCCGCCAAGCAAATCACGCAGGCGGCAGGGAAGTACCGTCGCGGAAACGTCCTCTCCAACGAGCAGGCGCTTCTCCGCGAAGCACGTGACATTACTTCAAGGCTCGCCGATGGCATCGAACGCCAGATCCATGACTACGCCGTAGCCTCCACCGCCCACCTCAACATCTCATCAGGAGAGGTAGAGAGCTTCCTGACGTCGGAATATTACGGCAAGACATCGGCACAGCGAACAGCCCTCTACCTCCGCCACTTCGCCGAAGACATCGTAAGAATGTCCAAGGCAGGCATAATGATGGGCTACACCGACACGCAGCTCCTCTCGTCCGTCCGCACCGGCTACAAGAATCCCTACCTCGCCTCTGTCATCACGAAGGCAAGGACAAAGGACATCAGCATAGCCACACCGTCCTACGGCAAAGGCATCTTCCATTCAGCCTTCCAAAACATAACAAGGAACGCCCGCCAGATGGTAGCCGTGGCATGGGGAATAGCCGAACAGCAGTACGGAAAGGAACACGGCGCCGTCGCCTACCGCGTATTCCGAGGCTCCAGTTATTTATGCCCAATTTGTGATGATGAAACCACTTACATTCACCACTTTGGAGACCCTTATCCTCCGTTCCATTTGAATTGTCGATGTGTTGTAAAATTTATTTATAATGAAGAAAACGACGAATAATGTTGCATATCTCGTTGATTTTTAGTAACTTTACAGGTGGGGATAGAGAGGAGTAGCTACCTCTTGACAAGGCTGTCTCGGTGGGTCTTCCCCTTTATTTAATCATCGGGATTGTTTAAACGCATCGAGTATGAAAGACCAAGAAATATGGAAAGATATACAAGGATATGAGGGCCTTTACAAAATTAGCACTCATGGGAGAGTGTATGCTTATCCAAAGCCAAAGTTTAACGGATTTACCTATTACAACCATGAAGGTAGATTCATGAAATTATCTGACAATGGTGTCGGATATAAGTTTGTGCGCCTTCTCGACAAAGAAGGGAAATACAAGAAATTTTATGTACATAGGCTTGTGGCATCCGCTTTTCTTCCTAACCCGAACGAATACCCACAGGTAAACCATAAGGACGAAAACCCGGGAAACAACCATTTGGGAAATTTGGAATGGTGTACGCAAAAGTACAATAATAGCTATGGTAACAGAATGAACAAACAGCTTGCAACAATGGTTGCGCATAAATTTAATATCCCAATCGACGTTTATGACAGGCATGGCAATTTTGTATGCTCATTTATTTTTGCGATATCAGCAGCCCGATTTGCCGGCATTTCAAAAGAAAAAGTTATAATGGAATGTGATGGCATTGCAGATGCTGAATGTTTTGTCCGTTTTGCCTATAAAGGAGAAAGACCGGCGGACAAATTCGCGAAAAAACAAAGAAAGCGTATGTGCGTATTGAAAATAGCCCCGGACAACAGTTGCATATCATGGTATAATACGGTATATGAGGCGGAGAAAGACAATAATCTGCCACGATACAGCATATACAAAAGGACTAAGCAATACAAAAATACAGCGACCATAAATAATTTTAAATATAAAGTATTGACTTATTAAAAAAAACTAATGATATATGGAAGGTTATTCATTGTCTGTGAATTTCATAAAACAAACCAAACAGTATCAGATGGCTTGTCCAGAGTATAAAATATATGCCGACCTACGGGCTGCGGGTAATTCCATGCAAGACGCGTGGTCCATAGCCTTCCAAGGACGCGGACTTACCTGGCCGAAAGCAGAACTTCAGAAAGAAATAGCAAAGCTCGAAGCCCTCGACTCAGTACAGACACGCATCGCCGAGCTGCAAGGCAGAAACGCCCCAAAGACCGAGGAAATAACAGCCGAGGAGCTTACCAAGGAAACCTCCAAGGAGTCCATCCTGCGAAAGCTCGTAGCAGCAGAGAAGAAAGCCAAGAAAGGCTCACCCGACTGGCTCAAGATAGTCTCCCTTATTGCTGACTACAACAAGATCAAGCAGGACGAGATAGACACCGAGTCCAACACCGTCCATTTCCACCTCCCGGTCCAATACCCCAACCGCTGCGAGGAATGCCTCATCTTCCAAAACGGAATGGCAACAGCGCAAAAGAAAAAGAAATAGTTAACCGGTGTTAATGCAAGCTGCCACTCAAGGTAATAATAAAATAATATCGTATTTTTGCAATGGATGTTTCGTATAAGTGATTATTTACATGTTATTTTGACAAAAAAGCGACTACCAGTGATGGTAGCCGCTTTTCTTTTGCCATTAGTCCTTCTCTGCAAAGAACCCGATTCCTCCCGAGTCGCCCACGTCCTCAGGAAACTTCTTCCCCGCCACAAGCTCAAGCGTCTTGTTAAACATATCAGCAATAAGCTCGTCATTAAACGTAGGAAGTACCCCCACAGGAGGCAGCACCTTAGTCTCTGCCACCTCCATTATCACACGCAGCCCAAGTTCAAGAGCCGCCTTGTCCTCCACAATCTCAACAAACTTCTCAATCATATTATATCCTTAATAAAAGTTAACAATAAATATCACAAGCCCCCCTTCAAATACTCACCAAGGTTCACCTTCTTTCCCACTAAGCTACCCTCTTTCTGCTTCTTCCTCTGCCAGTCATCCCAAAGCTTGTCCATCTCTTCCGCCGTATGCTTCTTGCTACCGTCGGCGTTCTTGGCTTCACACTTCGGGTACACCACAAGAGGCTGGTCGGCCACCATCAGCCCAATCTGAGCCGCCGTATAGCCCCACCAGTAGTCGTAAGCCCTTATACCGAACTTACGCTCAAAGAGAAAGCCGAACTTCTCGGCTAACGAGTAGGCTGCGCCCCAGCTTGTTCGGCTTGGATAGCTTTTACTTCCTCCTTTGTCATCGCCATCATCACGTCCGTCATCCCGGTCGCTAATATGGTAAGCAGAGAGCACGCTGTCGATGGAATTTTTTTTTTCGCTACATCCACCACACGAAGTATCTCCACCGCATTCACATCCTTCACATAGTACAGCCAGCGCCAAAGCAGCGCATAGCGCAGACGTATCTTCCAGATGTTGTTAAGCAGCACCAAGGCACAAAGCTTGCAGTTGCGCTTCGCCTCGTTCTTCTCCTTCATCACCACATGCGTAAACCGTCGCACCGTGCCATTGCTAAGCCACCCTATCTTCCTCTTCTTACCGAGAAACACCACATCTGTGCTCTCAGCAGCCATCACATCATCCAGAATCTTCTGAATATCCAAAGAAGGCTGCTCTATCTTCTCCTTCTCTTCCATTTCTTCTTAATGTTTATCTTATCATTTCACATCCTCCTTGATAAACCCTACTTCCTCACCATAGTCCTTACCTGTCATCTCGGATATGATGAAGTGCTGTCTAAGGTCAGCCTCTGTCACGCCATACACCTCATAAGCAATACACTTCGGGGTCTTCTTCTTCACAAAGTGGCAGTCGTCCCACAACACCCTGCTGAACTTGTTGCTCGAAGGGATATCATTGTCGTCGAGGTTATTGTCGTTACAGAACTGCACGAAGCTCTCATAGAGCAACGACACTGGAATCCTCAGACCAATCTCGTTCGACACACGGCGCTGGTGTTTGATGTCGTAAGCCATCAGCCAGGAAAGCACCGGCTGACTCTTCAGATAAGCCATGATACGGTGCTTCTTCGAACCCTCTGCCTCAGGGAATCTGAAGTGACGCTCTCTGAGCTTCCTCTCGCCCTCAAGCAGCCAGTTGAACACACCCGAAAGCTCCTTGTTGATAATCTTCGAAGCTAACTCAGGGTCCTGCTTCTCCTTCGGGACGGTCACCTCGAAGTTCACGTACTGCAAGCGGCGTATCATGCCGAGAGACGTATCGTTGCTCTCTGGCTCGCTGTTAAGGCTGAAGATAAGGTAAGGTACAGAGCGCGACTCAAAGACGTCCTCGCCAAGCTTTCTGTAAGTAATAGGCTCGCCGCTCACAAGACGCTTGAACATACCCGTGTTCTTCTTGCCGAACTTGCGAACGTCAGAATCGCTCGACCAGTTAAAGATGGCGTTACGGATAGGATAGCGACCGCGCATGCCCTCGTCACCGTCGGCGGTCAGGTCAGCATAGTCCATCTTCGATATGCGGTCAGGACCGAACAGCGCACACATCACCTCGAAGATGACACTCTTGCCGTTAGCACCCGAACCGATCATCATCAGACACAGCTCTATCTTGTTCACCACCTTGCCGTCATACACGTTAAAGGCATCGCCACGCTGCACAAGACCAAGACCGAGGAACATCTGGAGAATGTCACGCGAGTCCTTGTCGGGAAGCACGTCCATGAGGAAGCGGTTCCACAACGGGCACTTCGCCTTAGGGTCAAAGTCGTATGGATGGTAGTACGTCACGTGATAATGAGGAGAGAACGGCATCGCCTCGGGCTTCGTCTTGCGGGATAAGGTGAAGTCCACAACGCCGTTTCTGAACGCCACGATGTCAAACTGAGGCACAAGAGTGTTATAGTTCTTTATCGTCGCGATGAATATCTCCTTGCGAAGGCTCGTACGGTTCATCACCGGAGCCACACAGAGCTTCTCCAACAGCAGCTGATATGCCTGCTCGACGATGCTCACGTCCACCACCTGATATATCCTGCCGTCGAACATGTAGAACGCAAAGGCAAAATACTTCACAGGGCAGTCCTTTGCCAGCTCGCGTATGTTACGGCAGAAACGAGCCAACATGTCGTTATACTTCGCGCTGTTCGTATTGCCCCAGTCGCCACGCAGAGCCTGAAACTCATACTTGTCGTCCATGCTCATCGTGAGAAGCTGGGAGAACAGCATGTCAATATACTCGCCGCTACTCTTTGCCATCCCCGTCCTCCTTTCCGCTGTTAACGTTCTTCTCCTCCGTCGCATCCACAGCCTTCTCGCCGCTACGCTTCAGATACTCCGTCAGAGCCTTGCACTTGTCCGCCTGATACTGCTCGTCACCCACCACAGAAGTGTCCATATACATGCTCGTAAACACTAACTTCGAGTTTTCACCGTCCACGCCGGTCACTCTCCAGTCTCCACGCCCGTCCTTCTTCACGTCAAGCGCCTCGATGGCGTCATAGGCAGTAGTGCCAAGCATAAACTCCACAGCCCAGTCGCCACCGATAGTCTCCACGCGGATATAGGGAAGTCCCGAACGGCTAAGCTTCTTACATATCTCCTTGTTCGTCCCGTTCAGTTCACGGAGCCGAGCCATATCCTTCTTACTCAAAGTCTTAACCTTCTTCATAATCAAGAAATTGCCCGCATAAACCTTCTTACCAAAATCAATCATAACAATAATCCTTTTATAACATTTAACAATAATTAATAGCCACCAAATAACCAATAAGCATCTTCTCAAAGAGGCCCAGTAATGCCCATTAAGGCTCAGAGAAGGGCGTCAGCCTCTAGAACAGCTAGGGCCACTAGAGCCGCCTATCATAAGCAGCCCCTAAAGCTCTTCACAGCCCCAGTCTCCTGCCATACTCCGCTATCAGCAGCGCATCACACGTGTCAAGCGTCACCTTTCTGCCGAGCTTCGGAAACAGCTGCTGCGCCTTTGCCTTCAGCAGATTCTTCCATTCCCGCTTCGTGAACTTCCCCGAACTGCCCATCTGGAACGTCTTCTCCCACTTGTTAGGAGTAACGTCCTCAGTAGGAATCTCCAACGCCAGAAGCGCCATCTGAAGATTTCCGAACCCCTTGCCGAAGTTAAACATCGCATGAGCGCCGTTACCCGGCATACCGCCGACCCTCTCCAACACGCAGACACTATCGTCCCTATACCGACGAAGAAAATCCAGCAAGTCACGAGCAGTCCCCGGCATCTTCACCACCTCTACAACCGACCCGTCAGCAGAAAGCACCGCAATGCCCCCATGCTTCCCAGGATCAATCCCAATATATCTCTTCTCCATAATCTTAGTCTTTATATAGCCTCTTACCATCCCGTATGGTTAAACCTTCCTTCACCTCTCTCCGTGTCCTTCTCGATAGTTCCGAGAGTCAGCTCCGTATCAGGAACCTCTGCAAGACGCATCTGCGCCACCTTTGTCCCCTTCGGAATAAACACCCTCTTCACACCGAGCGACCTCACGTCATAAGTCTTCACGATGGCAGCCACCTCACCAGTAAACCCAGAGTCCACAAGCCCCAGCTTCACGTCAGCGTCCACACGCTCGTCCTTCACGCTCTTGTTATAATACTCCACCTTCACCGGCAGTCCCTCCTTAGACATCCCGCCCCTCGGCTGAACCAAGGCACATAGATGTTTCGGAAGCTGAATCCTGAAGCCAAGAGGGATAGCAAAGCGTCCCCAGTCCTCCAGTTCAAAGTCCTCACGCGTAAACACATCATAGGCGGCATCGCTCTCAAGAGCTTTGACCGGCATCTTACCGCCATCCAAAAGCTCCACCAATATCTTCTCCATAATCATAGTCTCCTTTCGTTTCGTTATCTTTATTTTTTATAGTTGTTCTTATTCCCTCTTGTAAGCTTTTTTGTAAGCGATTTCCAGCTTTTGTAAGCGGCTGTAAGCGGTCGGTAGCGGTCGGTAGCGGTAGCCCCGACAAGCAGCAGCCCAGAAAGGCTCAGATAGGCTCAGTAAGGCTCAGTTGCCCAGTCCCTCCCAGAACTCGCAAGCCTCATCATCCCCTCTTGCGAACTCCTCCTTCTCGCCTCTCCAGCAGGCAGGAGGACTGTCAGCGTCCTCCTCCCGAAACATAACACAGTCCCTGCACTTCATCAGCTTCCCTTCTCCTCTCCGCACTCCGCTTTCGCCTTCTGCGCAACACCTACCAACAGGTCAAAGAAAGCGAACAGAACCCTCTCCTGGTCAAGCCCCGCCAACCTTGACACATACGCCACAGTAACACCCGCGAAGTCCGCAATAGCCGACAGTATCTCGTCGCCAGGCATCTCCCCGTCTGTCTCGTTAAACACCTCCACGAACTTGTCATAAAGAGCCATACGCTCCTTGCTATAATCCTTCTTCCTTGCCATATCTCTGTTTTTTATGTTTGTTATTTCTCATGCGCCCTACCTACGTGCCACTTTGAGCAAATCTCACACAGGTAAGGCTTCTCCCCCATCGCCCTAAGCTTCGGATTCTGATTCAGAAACTCCCAAGCCTCATCCTCCGTATCATACCCCACCTTCTGCTTCCAAGAACTGCCCTTGCGAGTCCAATGGCGAGGGTCAGGACGGAAAGAGGAAAACGGAGCCTTGTTACGATACTTCCCTTTACTCATAACGCTAATTCCTATAGTTGTTACCTACAATCCACACGCTCAGCCTCCACATATCCGAGACGCTTCAGCATCTTGCGGATATAGTCCAAGCCACGCTGATACACGAGAGTCTTGATGTTGATCCTCGTATCGCCGCTCGGAACAGTATACTTCTGCTCGATGGTTCTGAAATAACCGCAGTCGATGTATCTCTGGTAAGGCACGTTCCCGCCGTTGAGGATGCCCTGCTCACGCAAGATGCAGAACAGCTTGTTCCTGCCGACATTCTTGAAGTGCAGAGTGTTCGCGATAAGCTTCATCTCAATCGCAGTCTTGCTCTCAGCCACAGCATCGAAGAACTCCACCTTTGGCTGCTGCACCTCAAGCTGCTTCTGCTGAGCCTCTATCATCTCCTGCTGCTTGGCAGCAAGCATAAGAGCCTGAGCGAACGACTGAGGAACACCGTCGCTCTGACGTATCTGCTGCTCCATAGCGTTAAAGGCATTAATATACTCCAGCTTGAAAGCCAAAGCCTTCGCCCCAGTAAAGCCCATAGCCAGCAAGGTAAAGCCGTCCCTGTTCATCACATACACCGGGATTTTCTTCACACCGCCGCCAACAGGCATAGACTGCTCCACCTCCGTAAGGGCAAACATCTTCGCAAGTTGCTGATTTTCAACGAAAGCCGAATTATCGTCTCTCGTACAAAGAATACTTCTGATAGCTTCAAGGACGTGCTTATGGTCCTTTCCAAACTTCTCCGCAACAATCGCACTCGTTGTCAGCGCCTGATTGTCGCTACTCCTAAATACAATCTCTTGCATATTATTAGATTTTAAGTTGCAATTATTTCTTTGTTTTGTCAAGTTCCATGATTGTAAGTACCGCGTAGTTGGCGAGGTCAAGCAATGAGTCTCTCATACTCTCGCCCTTCACCTTCGCCTCGTCAGACATCAGTGACTTCACGCGCTTCAACTTCTCTGCCATGTGTCCGTAGGCGTATGTCATGCCGCACTCCGCAAACAATTCCGAGAAACTATTGCCGTAATCGGAACTTTTAGCCTTGAAGGTGTCGTACATGCCGTTGGTAATGTCGCGGAAGGCATCGGCATCTCCAGTTGGCTGCTTAGTAAACGCGGAAGGCTTTGCAAGAACGCCAACTGGGTCAGAGGTAAATCCGTAATACTCCATACGGAATCTTTTACAGCCGCTACGACTGCCGGCAAAAAAGGTGTTGTACGCACAGTTGTTCTTCGGGTTCTCCGTACTGAAAATAGGGTAGAGATCAGCGTCGATGGCACGTCTTCCGTGTTGCATCACGTCGTACAGGGATATGTAGAGCGGTTTCTTCCCGAGCGCATCGCTGCGCACCTTGATGTACTCGCCGAACCATGCGCAATGCGGGTCTTTCTTATCGGCGGAGCTTATCAGTTTCGGACCGCCGCACACCTCGAAAAGCGGCACTTTGGGTGTCACATAGTTTTTTTTGTCTCCGTGCGGAGTTTTCAGCGTTGTCAGATACTGGATAGACTCACACATATCCGTAGTACCTCGAAAGCTCGCTACTTGATACTTCCTCCTGATTATATCGTTGGGCATCCTAAACTTCAAGCCCTTCTTAATGTCCTCTCTGTTAATCATTGTTACTCCTTTCTTTGAACGGTACCCATATCTCCTCCATCTCTTCACAACCGCATAGCAGCCATGCCACAAAATGCAAAAGTTAAAAACTTTAACATCCAAACCACACCAGATATCCAGCAAGACTATTGCACAGCAAAAGACAAATAGCTAACTTTGTCCCCGCAATAAGACCTATCACCATAAGCCTTGTGCTATAAGCTATAAACCATAACAGCTATAAGCTATACGTCGTAAGTCTTCTGGCAGATGCCGTAAGTCCTACTGGCAAGCCTTTTCACATTGTTCACGCAAAGCCGTTCCCGGCTATGCAGTTCCCAACAAGGCTTA